>LSQX01069917.1_pt1 | contig 51309 bp, 45 predicted proteins | sample 654561 | NCBI WGS metagenome assembly LSQX01 (sample SAMN04489861, study PRJNA283612) | anaerobic digester metagenome | isolation source: 4 biogas reactors fed with cattle manure at either 37C or 55C with and... | place: Denmark: Kongens Lyngby | collected 2014
TGCATTATCGCCGATAATGGTGTAGTTAATTAATATTCTGTCACCTGTTTTTAACCTCGATTCATTATCATTGCTGTTATAATAATACCAGGGATAGTGATAATCCGAGGCAACAGGTGTCAGTAAGTCCCCGTTATCCATAGTGATCTTGTATTCAGGTGGATCTGAAGTGACTTGTTCAACCATGCCGAATCCAACCCACATCTTTCCAAGTGAATATCCGTCATCATCAAGACAGCCTGAGGTAATCACCGCCAGACTGATAAAAATTATTAAAAAATACTTTTTCATGGCTTTCTAATGGCTTTAAATTTTACTTACTAATAGATTGATGAAAACATTATTCCAATGGTTGCGTATGAAAAAAAAATTTATAGCTGTCCGGGACAGGTCACAGTGACATATTTTTATTTTGGCACAACTATTGATAGCAATTTATCCATATATATAAATTTATAGATATTAAACAAAAATGGTGCATAATATAGATCTTCAAAGTTTGAAAAATGATGTTAAGCTGAATAAAAAAGTTTGGCTTTTATTGTACAAACAGGGCTCACAGCAGAGTGACTGTGCCTTTGAAAACTTTACGAAGGCAGAAAATTTAGTCAAAAAACATTCAGGAGATACAACAAAAGATGTTTTATTTTGTTCTTCAGATGTGAACATTGTAAAAGATATTCATCCTGAATACAATATATCAAGTGTTCCTGTTCTTATCCAGTTTGAGGACGGATTGTTTAAAAATATGATAAAGGGATGTCACAAGCCGGAACAATTTAATGCTATTTTAGAAAGGCCGGTATTTTCCGGCACCGGTGAGAGTGACAAAGGGAAACAGATGAATGTAACCGTATATACAACTCCGATGTGTACCTGGTGTAATACCATTAAAAGGCATTTTAAAGAACATGGAGTACAATATCGTGAAGTTGATGTTTCCCGCGACACAAAAGCTGCCGGGGAAATGGTAAAGCGAAGCGGACAGCAGGGAGTTCCCCAAACAGATATAAATGGACAGATTATAGTGGGATTTGACAGGATTAGAATAAATAAATTATTGGGAATTAATTAAAAAACATTAAAGATGAGACATTTAGTTTTATTAATCGCAATTGCAACATTATCCTTACAGAGTTGTAATTCAAGTCAGGCCAAAGACAATGACGAGCAAAGTGATATTAAAAAAACCGCAGTTGTTGAAAGTCCTGTACAGGATCCAGTGGGACAAAGCGGATCAGTTAAACTTACAAAAGATGTTTTTTTGAAACAGGTATGGGATTATCAGTCATCTCCCAGGGAATGGGTTTACAAAGGTGATAAACCTGCACTGATTGATTTTTATGCTGACTGGTGTGGTCCTTGTAAAATAGCATCACCTATACTGGATGAGATATCAAAGGAATATAGTGGTAAAATATATGTTTATAAAATTGATACACAGGTTGAAAGAGAATTGGCTTCTGTGTTTGGAATAAGCGGGATACCTGCATTTCTTTATATCCCGGTTGATGGTAAGCCTGTCATGATGTCAGGGATTGCCCGCTCAAAGGAAGATACTAAAAAGATGTTTATAGATAATATTGAAAAATACCTGTTAGCCTCCAAATAATTGTTTAACGTTAAATTAAAGAATGATAAAATGAAAGAATTACAGCCAATTAATCAGAATGTTCTGTTGGAACTAACGGAAGATGACCTGGAGCAAAAAACAGCGGGTGGAATAATTATACCCGACTCAGCCAGGGAGAAGCAGGAGGTAGCTAAAGTCGTTGCAGTAAGTAACATCGAAAATGCAGAAATTGTGCCGGGAGACTATGTTTTGTATAAAAAGTATTCAGGTACTGAGATTGAGTTTGAAGGTAAACAATTTCTGTTATTACCTTATGCTGACATATTATCCAGGGTAGTAGAAACAGAATCTATTTAATGAGGATTTTTTAAAAGGCTGCCTGTTAAATTTATCATTCTGCCAAAACGTTTTAAAATCGATATTAAAGCCGGTTGTTTAATTACTGCCGGCTTTATAATTAAGGAGAGTATCGGCAAGTTCTTCTGAACTGACAGTCAGTTGTTCCCCGGTTTGCATGTTTTTCAACGTAACTGAATTGGAGGCAATTTCCGATTCGCCGGCAAGGACAACAAAAGGGATTTGTTTTTTATTTGCATAATTCATTTGCTTTTTCACTCTTGCGCTATCGGGGTATATTTCTGCATTAATTCCTTTCTCCCGCACTTTTGATAAAATGGGCAGACAGTAAGCCTCCTCTTTCTCACCAAAATTGACGAATATGACTCTGGTGATCTCTGATGAATCTTCAGGAAAAAGCTGCAGCTGCAGTAAAACATCATAAATTCGTTCTGCTCCGAATGATATTCCGACACCTGATACTCCAGGCATTCCAAATATACCTGTAAGGTCATCATACCGGCCTCCTCCGCAAATACTGCCAAAGTCAGCCCCGGCTGCCTTTACCTCAAAAATAGCACCTGTATAATAATTCAGTCCGCGTGCCAGAGTGAGGTCTAGCTCTATATCAATTTTCAGGTTAGTCATGTTGATATAACTGAAAAATTCTTTTATCTCCTGCAACCCCTTCAATCCTGTTTCAGAAGTTTGCAGCATTTTACCAAGGCTGCCTAATTTTGACTCATTTGTACCTTTCAGCAACAGGACTGGTTTTAATTTATCGATTGCATTGTCGGATATCCCTTTTTCAGTAAGCTCTCTGACCACTGCATCACTGCCGATTTTTTCAATTTTGTCTAATGAGACAGTTATGTCAGTTATGCGCTCTTTTTCACCTATTATCTCGGCAATTCCGGCAAGTATTTTTCGATTATTGACTTTAAGGATAACATCAATTTTTAGTCTGTTAAAGACTTCACTTATTATTTGAGCCAGTTCAGCCTCATTTAGCATACTGTTACTGCCAATAATATCCGCGTCGCACTGAAAAAATTCACGGTATCGCCCTTTCTGAGGCCTGTCAGCGCGCCACACAGGTTGTATCTGGTACCTTCTGAAAGGAAATACAATTTCATTTTGGTTTTGAACAACAAAGCGTGCGAAAGGAACTGTTAAATCATATCTTAATCCTTTACCGGAAATTTTTGGAGTGATATAATTCAAATCTTTCGACAGCAGTGTCTCATCACTTACCTTTGAAAGGTAATTGCCCGAGTTGAGAATTTTATACAGCAGTTTATCCCCTTCCTCACCATATTTGCCCAGGAGAGTTGACAGGTCTTCCATAGCAGGAGTTTCAATCGCCTGAAATCCGAAAAGCATGAAGACTTCTTTAATAGTATTGAAAATATAATTTCTTCTTACCACCTCAGCAGGTAAAAAATCACGGGTCCCTTTAGGGATAGAAGGTTTTTGTGCCATCATTTATAATTAAAATAAAGTGCAAAAATAAGTAATTATAGCGGGGAATGTCAAAAAAATATACCGGGATTGTTGTTGATCAATTAAAAGGCATGAGAAAAATTACATAGACAAAGCGTCCAATTCATGCCAAAATGTTGACAATTTCAGCTTTTATATGTTATTTTCGGCTGATTTTTAATAGAAGAATATGGAGATTATAGAAGTTACCGGCAAAAAGCTGGCGGAGGAATTTCATAATGTGCCGGATAAAATTTATAAGGATGACCCAAATTACATTCCTTTTCTCCGTCCCATGGTTGAAAATACTTTCAATCCCCTTGAAAACAGTAAGTTTAAAAACGGTGATGCACGGCGATGGGTTTTAAAAGACCGCGATGGATATACAGGCCGGATAGCTGCTTTTTTTGATGATGATTACTCGTCAGGTTATGAACAACCGACCGGTTGTATTGGCTTTTTTGAGTGCACAGATAACAGGGAAGCTTCTTTTATGCTTTTTGATACGGCCAGGGAGTGGCTTAAAAAAAACGGGATGGAAGCAATGGACGGTCCGGTTAATTTCGGGGAGAACTTTTTTTTCTGGGGACTGCTTGTTGAAGGTTTTAAACCCATGACATTCGGAATGCAATATAATCCGCCTTATTACCGCAGATTGTTTGAAGAATACGGATTCAGAACATATTATGAACAGTACAGTTATTCAATGGATATCAGCAGTCCCGACCTTCCTGACAGATTTTGGAAAATAGCAGCTTGGGTGGCCAAAAAACCGGATTATTCATATGAGCATTTTACCTTCAAAAACAGGGATAAGTACGTCCGTGATTTTGTTAAAATACATGAACTTGCATGGTCAGGGCACAGCAATTATAAACCTGCAAGTGAGGATCAGCTGAAAGAGATGATCAGACAGGCACGCATAATCCTGGAGGAGGAGTTCATATGGTTTGTCTACCATAAAGGTATGCCGGTGGCATTTTATATGATGATACCTGATATTAATCAAATAATTAGTAAATTGAAATCAGGGAAGATGAATTGGATAAATATTATTAAATTACTATATTATAAGAAAATAAAAATAATTTCCCGCTGCAGGGTAATTGTTTTGGGTGTCGTGCCGCAATTTCAGAAGCTTGGGATAGAGTCAGGCATTTTTTATCAGTTGAAGCAGGTAATGTTGAAAAAACCGTGGTACAATGATATGGAAATGAGTTGGGTGGGCGATTTTAATCCGAAAATGAATGCACTTTTTAAATCTTTTGGAGCTAATCGCACTCTTACCCATTTAACTCTTAGGTACCTCTTTGACAGAAAAAAAGAGTTTGTGAGAGCCCAAATAGTTAATTGAACATTGCTTAATTTGCAAATAAATTGTGAACAAATGCAACTAATAGAAGTAACAGACCAGAAAACCCGGAAATTATTTCATAAGGTTCCTCATATTATATACAGGAATGATCCTAACTGGATTTGTCCGTTGAACCTTATGGTTGAAAATGTTTTTAATCCGGATAAGAATCCCTCTTTTAAAAATGGAGAAGCCATCAGATGGATATTGATGGACGACAATAAAAAACCAATTGGGCGTATTGCTGCCTTTTATAATCTTGACAAGGCTGGAATATTTGAGCAGCCAACCGGTGGATGTGGTTTCTTTGAATGCATAAATAGCCAGGAAGCAGCAGAATTATTATTTAATTCGTCCCGCGACTGGTTGAAATCAAAAGGTATGGAGGCAATGGACGGGCCGGTTAATTTTGGAGAAAATTACATGAACTGGGGACTTCTTGCCGATGGATATATGCCACAGGGATTTGGAATGCCTTATAATCCTCCCTATTATGTGGAGTTGTTTGAAAAATACGGATTTAAAATATATTTTAAGCAGTTTAGTTATCATCTTGATACTACTCTTCCTGAACTGCCGGACCGTTTTTGGAATATTGCCGAATGGGTGGCAAAGAAGCCGCAATTCAGCTTTAAACATTTTTCCTGGCAGGAGAAAGAACAGTTTATCGATGATTTTGCAAATGTCTATGATAATGCCTGGCGTTTTCATAAACATTTTAAACCCATTGATAAAGATGACCTCCATGAATTCATTAATGATGCAAAATTTTTAATCGAGGAAGAATTTATATGGTTTGCATATCATGAAGGAGAACCGATTGCATTGTTTGTTATGGTGCCAGATTTTAACCAGATACTGGCTAAACTGAAGGGCAGGATTACTTTATTTAACTTTCCAAAGGTATTATGGCTGAGATGGCGTAAAACAATGACCAGGACAAGAAGCCTGATAATAGGGATAGTTCCGAAGTTTCAGAGGTCGGGGATTGAAGCCGCTATCTTTTGGCATCTCAGGCCGGCGATGTACAAAAAGAGATGGTACAGGGAGATGGAGCTTTCATGGGCAGGTGACTTTAATCCGAAGATTGTATCACTTTATGAGTCGGTAGGAGGAAAAAGAGTTAAGACTCACTACACCATGAGATATCTTTTCGACAGGGATAAGCCATTTGTCAGGGCACCTGTAATAACTGCCGGGGCAGCAGATGATGAAAAATAATAAAGTAGAGAAACAAAGTTGTATTTTAAAGAATATTTTTTAATTTTGCACCCCTGTTGTAAAAATAAAAATAGTACAGAAAAATTAAAAATGAACTGAGTAGGAGAATCGAGTTGCTCCATACGTTCTCAAATTTTTAATTAATTTATTTACAAGTAATTACAAAATTTTAAACAGATGAACAGATGAAAAAAGGCATACATCCCGAGAATTACAGACTGGTTGCATTCAAAGATATGTCAAACGGCTACACTTTTATTACTGGTTCAACGGTTGAAACAAAAGAGACTGTTGAGATAGAAGGTGTTGAGTACCCACTTTGCAAACTAGAAATATCAAATTCTTCACATCCATTTTATACTGGCAAGGTTAAACTGGTAGATACCGCAGGAAGGGTTGATAAATTCATGAACCGCTATGGGAAACATATGGAAAACAGGAAGAAATAAAATATTTAACCAAAATATAATTAGCCCCTGAGCAAGGGGCTTTTTTTTTGTTTGTGATATCCGGATAAATAATTATTAAACATGTGTCACCAATAATTTGTTAGATATGGCATGACTATTGCCTTTTATTAATCTTGCTTTTTTGCAGGATATGTTCAGACATAATGACAGAAATTAGTTTTATATGGGAAAAATAAAGAATTCAGAATTCCAGGATATTTTTTTAAGCAGAATGGTTAACGATGATCCGGATTATATACCGATAATAGCAGATGGAGATGACAACGATTTGAAGAATACAGAAGTGCCGGAAACTCTGCCGGTACTGCCATTGCGAAATACAGTATTGTTTCCCGGCGTAGTACTTCCGATAACAGTAGGAAGGAAAAAATCGCTGAGACTGATCAAAGATGTCTATAAGGGGAGTAAATTGCTGGGGACTTTTGCACAGAAGGATTACACAGTTGACGATCCGGCTTCAGATGAATTATATACTATTGGAACTGTGGGGGAGGTGCTGAAGATTCTTGAAATGCCTGATGGGTCTACATCTGTTATCATACAGGGGAAAAGGCGTTGTGTAGTTAAAAAATTTGTAGCAACTGAGCCCTATTATAAAGCTTCAGTTGAACCTTTGAATGAGATTGCCCCGGCAGATGATACGGAATTCAATGCTATTGTTGGCTCCCTGAAAGATCTGTCGATTAAAATAGCACAGTTTTCGGCCAATGTCCCGCCTGAAGCAACATTTGCTGTAAAAAATATTGAAAATTCTACATTCCTGATCAATTTTATCTGTTCCAATACCGATCTGAATGTAGAAAATAAACAAAATCTTCTTGAAATAGACAGTCTGAAGGAGAGGGGTATCCAGGCAATCAGTTATCTGGTTAAAGAGGTTCAAATGCTTGAACTAAAGCAGGATATTCAAAAGAAGGTAAAAACTGACATGGACCGGCAACAGCGTGAGTTCATGCTAAATCAGCAGATGAAGACTATACAGGATGAACTGGGAGGTAATCCTGTTGAACAGGAAATTAAGGAACTCATAAAAAGGGTAAAAGATAAAAAATGGAATAAAGAGGTTTCAAAATTTTTTGAAAAGGAGGTTGGGAAGTTGCACAGACTAAATCCGGCTGCCGGCGAATACTCCGTTCAGTACACATTTTGCCAGACCCTGGCCGACCTTCCGTGGAATGAATTTACTTCTGATAATTTTGACCTGAAAAATGCCCGGAAGGTTTTAGATGAGGATCATTACGGACTGGAAAAGGTTAAAGAACGGATATTGGAACATCTTGCTGTCCTGAAACTCAAGAATGATATGAAATCTCCAATACTCTGTCTGTACGGTCCTCCCGGCGTTGGAAAGACATCTCTGGGAAGATCCATTGCCCGTGCCCTGAACAGGAAATACGTAAGAATGAGCCTTGGCGGATTAAGTGATGAAGCAGAGATCCGGGGCCATAGAAAAACATATATAGGAGCTATGCCGGGAAGAATTATACAGAATATAAAAAGGGCTAAATCATCAAATCCTGTTTTTGTGCTTGATGAAATTGATAAGGTATCAAAACATTTTCATGGTGATCCTGCCTCCGCTCTTCTGGAAGTTCTTGATCCGGAGCAGAATGCTGAATTCCACGATAATTATGTTGAGATCGACTTTGATCTTTCAAAAGTGATGTTCATAACCACTGCCAATACCTTGAACACAATAGCCCCGCCATTGCGCGACAGGCTTGAACTGATTGAAGTGAGTGGTTATCTGGTGGAAGAGAAAATAGAAATTGCCAAACGCCACCTGATACCTCAACAACTAGAAAATCACGGACTTAAGAAAAATGATGTAATATTTTCAAAAAAAATTATTGAATTAATAATTGACGGATACACAAGGGAATCGGGAGTCAGGGAACTGGATAAAAAGATTGCCGGTGTAATCAGAAGAATTGCAAAGAAGATAGCATTTGAGGAGGATTATAATAAGAGGGTCTCCAGATCTGATATTCGTGAATACCTGGGTGTAACTGAATATACCAAGGAAAAATACCAGGGTAATGAGTTCGCAGGGGTTGTTACAGGACTGGCATGGACTGCCACAGGAGGTGAGATATTATATGTTGAGACCAGCCTGAGCAAGGGGAAAGGCGCACTGACACTTACGGGAAATCTCGGGGATGTGATGAAGGAGTCGGCTATGCTGGCCCATGAATATCTGAAATCACATGCTGAAGACCTTGATCTTGATCCTGAGATATTCAGCAACTGGAACGTTCATGTACATGTGCCTGAAGGAGCTATTCCAAAAGATGGTCCGTCAGCCGGAGTTACCATGGTTTCCTCTATGGCCTCCGCATTCACCGGACGTAAGGTAAAAAAGAGCCTTGCGATGACCGGAGAGATAACTTTGCGGGGAAAGGTGCTTCCGGTAGGAGGTATAAAGGAGAAAATCCTTGCCGCCAAGAGAGCCGGGATATCTGAAATAATTCTTTCGGCTGACAATAAAAAGAACCTGGAAGATATTAAGGTGGAGTACCTGAAAGGTTTGGAATTCCGTTTCGTAGATACCGTACGCGATGTTTTGCAAATCTCCCTGCTTAAAACAAAAGCAGCCAACAGGGTTAAATTATAGTTAAAATTCATAAAAAGAAACGGATAGCCTTTTTTGGTTAGTCTGTGGCATAATATTTGCTTTTAGGATTCTTTTAATATTCAATCTGTAAAGCGAAAGATATTATGGACCAGAGGAAAGGGAAAAAGATGACATTTTCAGACGAAAAAGATATAGTCTGGAATGTTAATGTAAAGACATATGATTATTTAATCTTCTTAAAATCATTTAAATCAGCCGGTTCCAAAATTATGAAATTTAAGATACTTCTTAATTAGAAGGATCTTAATTAATATTCATCCCAGCTTTTAATGGATATATCTTTCAGATCATATTTACAGATTGCATAAACAAAGGCACTTGCCACTTTTGAATTTGTTATCAAAGGAATATTAAAATCAACCGAATTTCTTCTGATTTTGTATCCATTGCTTAGTTCCCTCCTGGAATAGTTTTTTGGTATATTGATCACCAGGTCAATTTTTCTTTGCCTGATATAATCTATCGTATTTGGTTTACGGTCTTCTTCATCAGGCCAATGCAACAGTGTATTGATAATCCCGTGATCCAGCAGGAATTTGTGTGTACCCTCAGTGGCAAAGAGGTTATATCCTTGTTCTATGAGCATTTCCGAACTTTTTAGCAGTTCTGCTTTTGATTTCAACGGGCCTGATGAAATGAGGATATTTTTGACGGGTAATTTATACCCTACAGATAACATGGAAGTCAGGAGCGCTTCATAATAGGTTTCCCCTATACAGCCGACCTCGCCGGTTGAAGCCATATCCACACCCAGTACCGGATCTGCATTTAGCAGCCTGGAAAATGAGAACTGGGGTGCTTTAACACCTATATAATCCAGCTCAAACAATGACTTATCGGGTTTTGCTACCGGGATTCCAAGCATTACCCGGGTTGCTATTTCTATGAAATTTAGTTTCATAACTTTTGAAACAAACGGGAAGCTTCTGGAGGCCCTTAAATTACATTCAATTACCTTTATATCATTGTCTTTTGCAAGAAATTGCATATTAAACGGCCCGGTTATTTCAAGTCCTTTTGCAATTTGCCGCGCAATTTTTTTGATTCTCCTGATAGTCTCTATATACAATTTTTGTGGAGGAAAAACAATTGTTGCATCTCCCGAGTGAACTCCGGCATACTCAACATGTTCAGAAATCGCATAGGCTATTATTTCACCATCCGAGGCAACTGCATCAATTTCAATTTCCTTTGCCTCTTCTATGAATTCAGATACGACTACCGGATGTTCTTTTGAAACATTTGCTGCCATTTCAAGGAAATTTTTCAGCTGGTCAGAATTGGAGACTACATTCATTGCAGCACCCGAAAGCACATAGGAGGGCCGGATTAATACTGGATATCCGACCAGGTCAGTGAATTTTATTATCTCTTCAATAGTTGATAACTTCGCCCATCGTGGCTGGTCAACTTCCAGTTCATCAAGTAGTAAGGAAAATTTTTCCCTGTCTTCAGCGTTGTCAATTTTTACAGGGGAGGTGCCAAGGACCGGGACTTTCCGGTTATATAGTTTCATGGCCAGGTTATTGGGTATCTGGCCACCCATGGAAATTATCACTCCGAAAGGATTTTCCAGTTCAATTATATCCATCACTCTTTCAAAGCTAAGCTCGTCAAAATAGAGCCGGTCGCATATATCATAGTCTGTGCTTACCGTTTCCGGATTGTAGTTTATCATTACCGAGCGGTAATTCTCTTTTTTGATTGTATTTATTGCATTTACACTACACCAGTCGAATTCAACCGAACTACCTATACGGTACGCTCCCGAGCCTAGTACAATAACTGATTTGTTATCATTTAAATATTCTATATCGTTAACACTTCCATGGTATGTCAGGTATAGATAGTTAGTCATGGCAGGATATTCACCGGCTAATGTATCTATCTGCTTAACTACAGGTTTAATGCCTCTGCTTTTCCTGTAATCCCTCACTTTGAGAAGGTCATTGTGAATTGCGTTGTCGGGACTTGCAAAAATTAGCCTTGCAATTTGGAAATCAGAAAATCCTGTCTTCTTTACTGTTAACAGCAGGTCATCGGAGATCTCCTCCAGCTTGTCAATTTCAACTAACCGGTTTTTAATATTGTAAATATTTTTTAATCTGCTCAGAAACCAGGGGTCAATTTTGGTTTTATAATAAATATCATCTATAGAGTAACCCCGGTTGAAAGCTTCTGCAATTGCAAATATCCTGCGGTCGGTAGGATTGATTAGTTCAGAATCAATTTCTTCTGCATTTAGTTCAATTTTGTTTCCGACAAACCCATGCATGCCCATTCCAACCATTCGGATACCTTTCTGAATTGCCTCTTCGAAGTTTCTCCCTATAGCCATAATTTCACCCACGCTTTTCATGGAACTACCTATAAACTTTGAAACACCATAAAATTTATTGAGATCCCACCGGGGTATTTTAACTACACAATAGTCGAGTGCAGGTTCAAATGCGGCAGTAGTAACTTTGGTTACTGTATTTTTTAACTGGTGAAGCCCGTAACCGAGTGCAAGTTTAGCTGCAATAAATGCAAGAGGGTAACCGGTGGCTTTTGAAGCCAGGGCTGATGACCTTGACAATCTTGCATTAACTTCAATTACCCGGTAATCCTGCGACTGAGGATCAAGTGCAAATTGGACATTGCATTCACCAATCACACCGACTCTTCTGATAATTTTGATTGAGATAGCCCTCAGTTTGTGATATTCGGCATTTGAAAGTGTTTGTGAAGGGGCAACGACTATGCTTTCTCCGGTATGGATACCGAGAGGATCAAAATTCTCCATGTTGCATACAGTAATGCAATTGTCGTAACGATCGCGAACAACTTCATATTCGACCTCTTTCCATCCCTTAATAGATTCTTCTATAAGTATTTGCGGAGAGTAGGAAAATGCTCTTGATGCCAGTGATTCCAGCTCTTTTTCATTTTCACAAAACCCACTGCCTAATCCTCCAAGTGAATAGGCAGCCCTGATGATTATCGGGAATCCTGTTTTTTTTGCGGCCTCTCTTGCTTCCTCCATATTTTTAGCAGCAATGCTTTGGGGGGTTTTTACCCCGATTTCTGCAAGCATCTTGGCAAAAATGTCCCTGTCTTCGGTGTCAATGATCGACTGAACGGGAGTACCCAGTACTTCAAGGTTATATTTCTCAAATATACCAGCTTTATAAAGTTCAACACCGCAGTTAAGCGCTGTTTGTCCACCGAATGCCAGAAGTATTCCCTGGGGATTTTCCTTTTTAATGACCTCTTCCACAAAGAAAGGTGTAACGGGCAGAAAATATATTTTATTGGCAATGTCTCCGGAAGTTTGGATAGTTGCTATATTCGGATTGATCAGTACTGTTTCAATACCCTCTTCTTTCAAAGCCTTCAAAGCCTGCGATCCGGAATAGTCAAATTCACCTGCCTCTCCGATTTTTAGAGCTCCCGAACCGAGAATGACCGCTTTTTTTATTTTTTCTTTTATCATAACCTCAATTATTATTGACCTTTATTTCTGACTGTATTAATAAAATCATCAAACAGAAAATCAGTATCAGTTGGCCCGCTGGATGCTTCAGGGTGAAACTGAGTTGAGAAAAATGGTTTGAATTTATGTCTGATACCTTCATTGGTATTATCGTTTACATTGGTGAATAACGGTTCCCAGTCGTCAGGTAAAGTATCTGTATCAACTGCATATCCATGATTTTGGGAAGTTACATAGCACCTGTTTGTTTCATAGAGAATTACAGGCTGGTTATGGCTACGATGGCCGTATTTAAGTTTATATGTGTCTGCACCTGCTGCGCGTGCCAGCAACTGGTTGCCCAGGCATATGCCCATAACAGGAGTGTTTCCTTCCAGTAATTTTTTAATATTTATGATGGTTTCGGTGCACATTGCCGGATCACCCGGACCGTTTGAAATAAATACTCCGTCATATTTTTCCCCGGAAAAATCATAATCCCATGGAACCCTTATCACTTTTACACCTCTTTTTAGCAGGCACCGAATTATATTGTTTTTAACACCGCAGTCAATTAAAAGCACCTTGAAAAGTCCGTCACCATATTCTTCCCTTTTTTTACAGCTGGCAACAGCAACGAGGTTCTCTTTATTTGGGTCATAAAAGTCTGTTTTTTCATCTCCAAATTCAATTTTACCGAGCATAGAGCCTTTTTCTCGAAGAATTTTGGTCAATGCCCTGGTATCTATACCAAAAAGTCCGGGAACCCTGAATTCTTTCAGCCAGTCAGACAAGCTTTTCTCTGCATTCCAATGGCTGTATTCAAATGAGTAATCAGAGATAATAAGGCCTTTTATATGAAGCTTATCAGATTCATAATATTTATGGATTCCATGTTTCTTCTTGTCTGAAGGTACGCCGTAATTTCCAATCATGGGGTAGGTAGATACAAGTATCTGTCCTGTGTATGAGGGATCAGTCAGGCTTTCGGGATAACCTGTCATTGCAGTGTAAAATACCACTTCCCCTGCTGCCGATACTTCACTTCCAAATGATTTACCCCAAAAAACTGTGCCATCTTCCAGGGTAAGTTTTGCTTGCTTTATTACTTCCATATTAAACGGTTGTTAAAAAAAAATGCGTTTGGTCCTTTGCAGGTCGAAACGCATTTAAGTCAGTTGACTGTTTTGATAAATGATTAATTTCCTAATACAGGCTGAAATCATGATGTTAATCTTAAATATGACACAAAAATAATAATATTTATTTAAATTTTATTGTAACTGGAGAAAAATGTATAAATTTGCACTATAAAATGAATAAATATTCATTATGAAACGAGGAATTTGATTATAACCGGGATCCGGGAGTATGAATAAAATAGTATGTGGGTTTATATGATACCTTTGAAAAAATAATTTACGTATGAAAAATCGGGTGTCGCGACATGGAGAGATAAGAAAAATAATATCAAGGGGCAACATCAGGAATCAGGAGGAACTGTTGTCGGCTCTCATGGTTAAAGGATATGATATGACACAGGCTACATTGTCAAGGGATTTGAAATTTTTACAGGTAGCCAAGATGCCACATCCTGTAAAAGGTTATGTATATGTCATTCCTGATATTGGTAAGAGTGAAGTAATGACAGAAGGAGCAGCCGACAGTTTTCTTGCTGAAGGGTTCAGGGGATTAAATTATTCTGGAAATCTTGCTGTTATGAAGACCCTGCCCGGTTATGCCAGTAGTTTTGCTGCTGTAATAGACAGCGCTAATCCCTATGAGATACTGGGAACTATAGCCGGAGATGATACTATTTTAATTGTCAGACGCGAAGGGACATCAAAAAATGATTTATTGAATGCTTTAAAATCGATAATGCCAAAATTGAAAGATAAATTGCATGAATAAAAAGCAATGGGTAACGCAAATAATAAAGCATTCCATATGATACCATTTAAAGTAAACAATTTTAATTATGAATTAGTTAGTGGGAAATGAAAACAACAAATAAGATAAAGGTAGTTGTAGCGTCAGAGGAACATGTGAAGTATGTGGATGAGATAAATGATGCTATAGATATTGCTTCTAAACAGCGGGGGACCGGTATAGCCAGGCGTACTAATGAATATCTCGCTGAAAAGATCAGTGAAAGTAAGGCTATTCTTGCCCTGGATGGGGACAAGTTTGCAGGATTTTGCTATATAGAAACATTTGGCAATAAAAATTTTGTTGCCAATTCAGGACTCATAGTGGTGCCCGAGTACAGAGGACACGGACTTGCCAAAGAGATTAAAAATAAAGCCTTTGAATTGTCCCGGAAAAAATATCCTAATGCCAAAATTTTTGGTTTAACTACAGGACTGGCTGTGCTGAAGATCAATCATGAACTGGGATACCGGCCGGTTACCTTTTCAGAGCTGACTGATGATGATATGTTCTGGAATGGGTGCAAAGGGTGTGTAAATTATGATATTCTGGAGAGAACAAACCGGACAAAGTGTCTTTGTACCGCTATGCTTTATGATCCTGCCTGGGAAAATACTAAAAATGGAAACGGTATCAGAAAGAGAAGCCTTCTCGACGTAATTCAAAAGCTGAAACCAAAAAACGGATTTAAAAAACAAAATCAGGAGAAAATTAAGAATGAATAAAAAATTAGTGCTGGCATACAGCGGGGGACTCGATACCTCCTTTTGCGTAAAATATCTTAAAGAAGAGAAAGGCTACGATGTATACACAGCTATTGCAAATACCGGAGGATTCTCACAGTCTGAACTGGAAAATATAGAGAAAAAGGCATATAGTCTAGGATCCAAAAAACATGTTACCCTGGATATTACAGGGGAGTATTATCAGAAATGTATTCGCTATATGGTTTACGGTAATATTTTGAGAAACAATACTTATCCGGTTTCTGTCAGTTCTGAGAGAGTTTTTCAGGCTATTGCCATAATTAATTATGCTAAAGAAATCGGAGCAGGATACATAGCTCACGGAAGTACCGGTGCCGGAAATGACCAGGTCAGGTTTGATCTCACATTCCAGGTACTGGCCCCGGAAATTGAAATTATAACCCCTGTCAGGGACCTTATGCTCAGCAGGGAGCAGGAAATTGAGTATTTAAAGAAGTACGGTGTTGAGGATGACTTTAAAAAAATGCAGTATTCTGTTAATCAGGGTATTTGGGGGACCAGTGTAGGTGGGAAAGAGACTCTTACTTCAAATTTGCCTTTGCCGGAGGAGGCTTATCCGGGACAACTTGAAATGCAGGGAGAGAAAGTCATTGAGCTGGGTTTCGTCAGGGGGGAACTGAATTCAATAGACGGCCAGCCGTATGAAAATGTTATTGACGCCATAAAAAAACTTGAGTCAATAGCCTCAAAGTATGCTATTGGCCGTGATACACATGTGGGGGATACAATTATAGGAATAAAGGGGAGAGTGGGATTTCAGGCATCTGCCCCTGTCATAATTATTAAAGCCCATCACCTGCTTGAGAAACATACTCTTACCAAATGGCAAACCTATTGGAAAGAACAGCTTTCAAACTGGTACGGAATGTTCCTTCATGAGGCTATGTATCAGGAGCCTGTAATGAGAAACATTGAATTATTCATGGAATCGACCCAGGAGAATGTTACCGGGAAGGTTTTTGTAAAGTTGAAACCTTATGCTTTTGATCTGCAAGGCGTTAAATCAGAATTTGACCTTATGAATTCCGGTTTTGGCGACTATGGCGAGACGGTAAAGGCCTGGACCGCTGAGGATGTAAAGGGGTTTACAAAAATTCTGGCAAATCCGCTCAAGATATATTATTCAGTGAACAAAAAGTTAAATTAATAATTCAATTCCGGCGAAGAGACAACAGTTAATAATCTTTCGCCATAATTTAGCAGAATGATAAAAGCAGGTATAATTGGAGGGGCTGGCTATACAGCAGGCGAATTGTTAAGAATATTACTGAATCATGCTGATACAGAAATAGCTTTTGTACAGAGTTCAAGTAATGCAGGTAACTACATTGCAGATGTGCATACTGACCTGTTGGGAGAAACCAACCTTAAGTTTATTTCAGACCTCCCTTTTGATGATGTTGATGTGCTGTTTTTGTGTATGGGGCATGGAAGGTCAAAAGAGTTTATGGACTCGCAGTCATTGCCTGAAAATTTAAAAGTCATTGACCTCAGTCATGATTTCAGGATAAAAAAGCCCGGGAACGAATTTGTTTACGGATTACCGGAATTAAACCGTGATGAGATAAGGAGGGCCGAAAAAATTGCCAATCCCGGGTGTTTTGCCACAGGAATACAGTTAGCTGTCCTGCCGCTTGCCGCCGGGAAATTGATAACCGGTGATATTCATGTCAATGCTATAACCGGATCGACCGGCGCAGGACAGAAGCCAACAGAGACATCGCATTTTAGTTGGAGAAATGGGAACATGTCTGCATATAAAATTTTCAACCATCAGCATGAGGCTGAGATTTTGCAAAGCCTTAACCAATTACAACCGGGATTCCCGGGCAATCTTCGTTTTATACCTGTCAGGGGTAATCATACCCGGGGTATTTTTGTAACTGCATATACCCGCTTTGCCGGATCATTTGATGAAGCCGTTGAAATTTACAGGAATTTCTATGACGGACATCCGTTTGTGGTTCTTTCAGGAAAGAATCCGTCGCTCAAACAGGTGGTAAATACAAATAAAGCTATCCTTTACCTTGAAAAACACGGTAGTAACCTGGTGATTATAAGTATAACAGACAATTTGATCAAAGGAGCATCAGGACAGGCGGTTCAGAATATGAACTTAATGTTTGGAATTGATGAGAGGTCAGGGTTATTGGTTAAACCTTCAGCATTTTAAATTTATAATAAAAATCAGATGGAACTTTTCGATGTATATAATCTTTTTAATATCACTCCGGTAAAGGCCAGCGGTTGTTATGTGTGGGATTCGGAAGGTAAAAAATACCTGGACCTGTACGGCGGACATGCCGTGATATCAATCGGACATACACACCCCCATTATGTATCTTTGATTTCGGAACAACTGAAGAAAATAGGTTTTTACAGTAATTCAATTGTAAATCCGTTGCAACAGGAGTTAGCCGATAAGCTGGGCAATTTATCGGGTTACCCTGACTATAAACTTTTTTTGTGCAATTCAGGAGCCGAGGCCAATGAGAATGCAGTTAAATTAGCCTCTTTTGTGACCGGCAGGAAAAGAGTGATAAGTTATCAAAAGGGATTTCACGGAAGAACTTCCGCAACTGTTGCTTTAACTGATAATCCGAAAATTGTTGCCCCTTTCAATGAAACTGAAAATGCAGTAATACTGCCTATGGATGAAATCGGATTAACTGAAAAGGAGTTAAAAACGGGAACAATAGCTGCTGTTATCATTGAAGGGATACAGGGTATCGGAGGAATAAACATTCCAGATCAACATTTTCTGGAAGAGTTGTCTGAACTGACTAAAAAATATGGTGCTCTTTTAATCCTGGATGAAATTCAGTCAGGTTACGGACGCAGTGGCAAATTTTTCGCCCACCAGTATACTTCTGTGATTCCTGATATAATTACAATGGCAAAAGGAATGGGTAACGGATTCCCTGTCGGGGGAATTATGATACAGCCGGGAATTAAACCGTGGAAAGGAATGTTAGGTACAACATTTGGCGGTAACCATCTGGCTTGTGCAGCTGCGATTGCAGTGTTGGATGTCCTGAAGGATGAGGATCTTGTTAATAATGCCTCCAGGACAGGCAGCTATATTATCCGGAAGGTCAAAGAGATAGCCCCCGGTATTCAGGTAAGGGGCAGGGGATTGATGATCGGACTTGAGTTTTCTTTTCCGGTAAAGGAGATGAGAGAACAATTATTATTTCATAATCAGATATTTACAGGATTCTCAGGTCAAAATATTATACGTCTGTTGCCTCCTCTCTGTTTGTCGGAGAACGAGGCCGGGATTTTTCTTAATGCTTTCGGGAAAATGTTATAGATTCTTCTTCATTATAAAGATTTATAAAATGAACAATAAAAAAATTGCAGTTATCGGAGTTGGTAATATGGGGGGGGCAATTGTTACCGGATTGATTAAATCTGAATTCATTGCTAAATCAGACATATTTGTTTTTGACACACGGGAGAGTATTCTTGCTGAAATGAAAGAGGCAGGTGTAACTATCGCCGGACACAGCCTTGATGCTGCCAGGAATTCAGATGTTATAATAATAGCAGTCAAACCACGTTTTGTAGGAAAAGTGTTGCATGAGATCAAACCGGCCCTGATCCCCGGAAAGATTCTCATATCAATAGCTGCAGGGATAAGCTTGTCTGATTTGGCCGGGATATGTGGTGATGATATTGCCTGTTATCGGATTATGCCCAATACTGCAGTTGCTATGCAGCAGTCACTTACATGTATTTCAGGTAATGAGGCAGGCAGGTCTGATTTGGATTACGTTATGGAGTTATTTAACAATCTGGGCAGAACTGTTGAAATACGTGAAGATCTTATGTCGGCAGCAACAGTGCTGTCTTCATGCGGTATTGCATTTGCCCTCAGATATATCAGGGCAGCTGTTGAAGGAGGGGTTGAGATGGGCTTTGGTGCTGAAGAGGCTGGTTTGATAACAGCCCAGACTGTTAAGGGAGCCGCCGAACTTATTCTGAGTTCGGGGAATCATCCTGAGAGTGAAATTGACAAGGTTACCACACCAGGGGGAATCACGATAGCAGGTCTAAACGAAATGGAGCATGAAGGTTTCAGTTCGTCACTTATAAAGGGAATTATGGCAGCATATAAAAAAGTTGAAAACAAATAGCCATGTAAAGGATTTATGAAATTCAGGTATACAAAAATTACAGTTAAGGTAGGAAGTAATGTGCTTGCAAAAGATGACGGCACTCTTAATGTTGCACGTATAGCCCATCTGGTAGATCAGATTGCTTATCTTCATAAACACGGGGTAGAGGTGATTTTGGTTTCATCAGGTGCTGTTGCTGCAGGGAAAGCTGTAATGGAACCGGTAAAAAAAGCTGATTCTGTATCCAGGCGCCAGCTTTGGGCAGCTTTAGGCCAGGTTAAACTGATCAGCCGGTATTCTGATTTTTTTAATGAACACGGACTTGTATGTGCACAGGTGCTCACAACCAAGGAGAGTTTTTCAAGCCGGAGGCACTATCTCAATATGAAAAATTGTATGTCGACTCTGCTTGAAAACAGGGTCATCCCAATCGTGAATGAAAATGATACAATTTCGGTAACTGAGTTAATGTTTACCGACAATGATGAACTTTCAGGGTTGATTGCATCAATGGTTAATTCAGAGGCGTTAGTCATACTGACTGATGTAAACGGTGTATATAACACGAATCCGAAAGAAAAAGATGCAGAGCTTATACATACAATAGGCCTTGATGAGTCAAAACCTGTAAATACTGAAAATGAAGGACACTCAAGTCTCGGGAGGGGAGGCATGGCTACAAAATTCAAAATAGCCAAAAAACTTGCCAATGCAGGTATCAGCGTTCATGTCACCAACGGGAAAAGGGAAAATGTATTAATTGACCTGTTGGAAGACATTGAATTTACCGAGCATACCTATTTTGAACCAAGCAAAAAAGCATCCAGCGGTGTTAAAAAGTGGATTGCTTATTCAGAAGGGTTTACAAAGGGAGAAATTACTATAAATGAGGGCGCTGCCATGGCTCTCTGTTCCGATAAGGCGGCAAGCCTTCTTCCTGTCGGGGTGGTAAGTATAGGAAATGAATTTAAAAAGGGGGACCTGCTTAGTATAGTTGATGAAAAGGGTAACCATTTGGGACTTGGCAGGGCTAATTATGGCTCTGAAAAGCTGGAGACTGAAAAACAGTCTAAGAGACAGAAGGCTTTAGTGCATTATGATTATTTATATATAGAAAAAATTAAGAAAAAGGCTCAGAATAATTATTAATTTCTCTTTTCTCCCCTTAATTATACCTTAATGATTAAATTTCTGAGCCCCCCTCTCCCTCCCCCGGGAGAGGGATTTTTTAATTTTTATTATTTTTTGGGGTTTGAAAGATCAGTTTTGCTGCCGGGAAAAATTAAAGAGGTAAATTTATAGGATGTTAATAATATGGATGATATGAAGATAGAGAAACAACTCAAAAGTGTGCTTGAGGCTTCGCGAAAGCTTAACCTCAAAGATGATTCAGCAATAAACAGTGTACTGCTGGATCTGGCATCTGAAATTGAGGCTGCAATGGATCTGATCCTGGAAGAGAATAAAAAAGATCTCGACAGGATGGATCCCGAAGATCCTAAATTTGACAGGCTCAAATTAACCGAGGAGAGGATAAAAGGTATTGCAGGAGATACAAGAACTGTTGCAGGATTGCCCGGCCCGACAGGCAGGATACTGAAAGAGAGTGTCCGGCCAAACGGATTGCGCATTAAAAAGATATCAGTGCCTTTCGGAGTGATCGGGATTATTTTTGAAGCCCGGCCGAATGTTACCCTCGACGTGTTTTCCCTTTGTTTGAAGTCGGGTAATGCATGTGTTTTAAAAGGAGGCAGTGATGCAATATATTCTAATCAGGCAATAGTCTCGGTAATAAAGAAGGTTTTGACAAAATTCGGGCTGGATGAAAATACAGTTGTACTTTTACCTGCCGGCCGCGAGGAGACAAATGAAATGTTAAAGGCGCACGGATATATAGATCTGATAATACCGAGAGGCAGTCAGGGGCTTATCAATTTTGTCCGCCAAAATGCCACCATTCCTGTTATCGAAACAGGTGCCGGTATTTGTCATACTTACTTTGATGAATATGGAGATACACAGAAAGGCAGGGATATTATCTTTAATGCAAAAACCCGCAGGCCCTCTGTTTGCAATGCACTTGATTGCCTGGTGATCCATGAGGGCAGGCTTGACGATTTGAAGGAGTTAACAGAAAAGCTGGCAGGTTCGGGTGTAGTCATTTATGCTGATGAAAAATCATTCGACAAATTAAATGGCACCTATCCGGGTAATCTCTTACTGCCCGCAACATCAGAATCTTTTGGTACAGAATTTCTTTCACTTAAGATGGCAATAAAAACAGCTGCAGGCTTTGATGAAGCGATTGATCATATTAACAAATATACATCTAAACACAGCGAGGCTATCATCTCTGAGAACAAAGAACGCATTGAGACATTCAGAAAGATGGTTGATGCATCGTCTGTATATTCCAATGCATCAACTGCCTTTACCGACGGGGCACAATTCGGACTGGGAGCAGAAATTGGGATAAGTACACAAAAACTTCATGCACGGGGACCAATGGCGCTTGAGGAGCTGACAAGTTATAAATGGATAATTGAAGGACAGGGACAGATACGTCCGTAATTTTTTATATTATGCTGAAATTCACGTCTGTAAAAGATATTTCTGATTTGAAAAAAGCAGTTGAAACTGCGTTGGAGATAAAGAGGAACCGTTTCGCTTTTAGTCATCTGGGTAAAAACAGGACTATGGTATTGATATTCTTCAATCCCAGCCTCAGAACCCGCCTGAGTACACAAAAAGCTGCCATGAACCTGGGAATGAATACTATGGTGCTGGACGTGAATAAAGATGGCTGGCAATTGGAAACCGGAATGGGAGTTAAGATGGATGGCGATAAACCTGAACATCTGCGGGAAGCTATTCCTGTTATAGGAAAATACTGTGATGTGATAGGGGTCCGGGCCTTTGCCAGGTTTGAGAACAGGGAAAATGACTATTCCGAGGAGATTATTAACCAGTTTATTGATTATGCGGGTGTGCCGGTTGTGAGTATGGAAGGAGCTACACGTCATCCGCTTCAGAGTTTTGCAGATCTTCTTACAATAGAGGAATTTAAGAAAAGGCCAAGGCCAAAAGTGGTGTTATCCTGGGCTCCTCATCCTAAAGCTTTGCCCCAGGCTGTTCCTAATTCATTTGTGGAATGGATGAGGCATACTGAATATGAGCTTATAGTAACTCATCCTGAAGGCTATGAACTCGCCCCGGAATTTATGGGTGATATTAAAGTAGAATATGATCAGAAGAAAGCCTTTAAAGATGCTGATTTTATCTATGGGAAAAACTGGTCATCATATAGTTCCTATGGGAAAATACTTTCAACTGATTATAGCTGGACAATAGACAAAGAGAAGATGGCCCTTACTAACAATGCATTTTTCATGCACTGCCTGCCGGTAAGAAGGAATGTAGTTGTTACGGATGGCGTTCTCGACAGTCCGGCTTCAATCGTTGTTGAGCAGGCTGCAAACAGGGAAATTACTGCACAGGCAGTTTTAAAAATGATACTGGAATCCATGTAGTTTTATTATAATTAACGGTTAGCTATATTATAAATGCAAAAAATTGAGATAATTCCTGCAATTGACCTGATTGAAGGGAAGTGTGTACGTCTTTCTCAGGGAGATTACAAAAAGAAAACTGTTTATGATGACGATCCGCTGAAGATCGCAAGGATGTTTGAGGAGGCAGGAATAAAAAGGCTTCATCTGGTTGACCTTGACGGAGCAAAGGCAAACCATATAGTTAATTATAAAATATTGGAACAGATAGCTACCGGAACAGATTTAGTGATTGATTTTGGCGGCGGACTAAAGTCTGACAGTGATATAGAAACGGCCTTCAGCTGCGGAGCAGCTATGGTAACAGGAGGAAGTATTGCTGTCAGGGAGCCGGAGACATTTTTCAGGTGGCTTGGCAAATATGGAAGTGATAAGATTATATTGGGTGCGGATGCCAGAGATGGTATGATTGCCGTCAACGGCTGGCAGGAAGTAACTGAGTTGCCTGTCGTTGATTTTATTTCAAAGTTTCACCGGGAAGGTATAGGTACAGTAATTTCAACAGATATAAGCCGTGACGGGATGCTGACAGGTCCTTCATATGAATTATACCGTGAGATAATAGAAAAACTTCCGGATGTTAATATAATTGCCAGTGGCGGAATAGCATCGATGGATGATATCATTAAGCTGGCAGAGATGAAGGTCCCCGGCGTAATCACTGGTAAAGCTATCTATGAAGGCAGGATCAGTCTGGATGATATTAAACAATATAACTTGTCCTGATGCTGGCTAAAAGAATTATTCCATGTCTCGATATTCGCGGCGGACAAACCGTTAAGGGTATCAATTTTATCGACATACGTGAAGTGGGTGATCCTGTTGAACTGGGTGCCAGGTATGCCGCCGAGGGTGCAGATGAGCTTGTTTTTCTTGACATTACTGCCACCCATGAAGGGAGAAAAACATTTGCTGACCTTGTTAAGCGGATTGCAAAACATCTGAATATTCCCTTTACCGTGGGAGGAGGTATAAGCGAACTTACCGATGCTGACAGGCTGTTAAGCGCCGGAGCTGATAAAATATCAATTAACTCTTCGGCTGTTTTAAATCCTCAGCTTATAAATGATATTGCCCGAAGCTTCGGGAGTCAGTTTGTAGTGGTTGCAATAGATGCTTCTGGTGATGAGTATGATCACTGGACAGTAACAGTTAACGGAGGAAGGATACGGACAGAGAAAGAATTGTTTTCCTGGGCCCGGGAGGCTGAAGACCGCGGGGCCGGGGAGATTCTTTTTACATCTATGAATCACGATGGTACCAAAAACGGATTTGCAAACAGGCAGCTTGCAAAACTGTCTGAAACCCTTAAGATCCCTGTAATTGCTTCCGGCGGGGCAGGTAACATGAAGCATTTTCTCGACCTGTTCAGATATGGAAAGGCAGATGCCGGACTTGCAGCAAGTATCTTCCATTATAATGAGATATCTATTGCAAAATTGAAGGAATATTTGAAGGAAAACGGGATAATTGTCAGGTAAATTTTTTATTATGAAAGGTAGTACATCTCAACTCAATTTTGAAAAAATGAACGGACTGATCCCCGCTGTTATTCAGGATGTATCAACATTGAAGGTGCTTATGGTTGGGTTTATGAATGAAGAAGCGCTTAGTAAAACTATAGACACAGGGAAGGTCACTTTTTTCAGCCGTACAAAAAACCGGCTGTGGACAAAAGGAGAAGAGTCTGGTAATTTTTTGACGGTTGTTGAATTGCTTGCTGATTGCGATGATGATACAATTCTTGTAAAAGCAGATCCGGCAGGTCCTGTTTGTCACACTGGTGCAGATACCTGCTTTTTTGAGGAGAACAAGGGAAGAGGTATTGGATTCATAACATATCTGCAGGACCTGATTGACAGAAGGAAAAAAGAGATGCCGGAAAATTCGTATACCACATCATTGTTTCAGAAAGGAACAGCAGCAATAGCCCAGAAGGTTGGTGAGGAAGCCGTGGAAACCCTGATAGGTTCACTGACGGGAGATAACGAAAATTTTATATATGAATCGGCTGACCTGCTTTATCACCTTATTGTCCTGCTTTCAGAAAAAGGCTTCAGAATTGAGGATGTTGCAGAAGAACTGAAAAAAAGGCATAAATAGTATTCGAATTTGATTTATAATTTTGCCCTGGCACCAGGTTTAAATGATGCCATTTTTCCCCTGTAATTTTCTTTGGATCTTGTGTAGACAGTAACCGGCACGTTCAGGCTTATCTCATTAATGGGAATTTCAATTTTGGTGATTATGGTTTCTCCCTGCAGAATCTCATCTGATTCTGTTAAATTTTTTAATTGCACTGAATATATTTCTGTCTTGTCCTGCATAACATATAATGAAGGCTCTGAAGAGTGGACAGTAAACACAGGAGAGCCTCCTCTGTTTGTCAGCTGAACAGTCAGCTGCAACTTCTGACCGGATAGCTCACTATCTTTAATTTTTATATCCACTCCTTCAAGTGATTGAAATTTTTCTATAATAAAAAATCCCTTCATTTGTCCGGTTGACATCCGTGTAAGGTTAGGAGGGTTAAGATGTTTTGACTGCACTGCAAAGATTGGATAGCCCTCAGCATACTCTTCGTCGTTCCACAGATCATACTGACAGTAGCGGTAATCTGGTGTTGACAGATGAACAGCAGAGTCGCCCGAATAAAAGATATAATTACTGATAGCCGCATAGTTATTAAAAAAACCAACCTTTCTGCCATCGGCAAGTTTGTTTATTTCCAACGCATGTTCTTCTCTGTTATAAAATGTAATTTTTATTTTGCCAATGTTTGGGATGATATCCATTGCAATATAAATCCTGAAAATAATAAACAGTACAAGTACCGGAAGTGCCAGCCGTTTAAACCAGAGTTTTATTTTTGGATCTCCTGAAATCAACGGGTAGACAATAATCATAAGCATGGGTATAATGGCAGCCGTCCAATGTGCTTCAATCCGGTTTTTAAAGCTTAGCAGGAAGAAGATAATATAAAAACCAACTATATTAAAAACCAGCGCTCTGTCAAACAGATCCCTGATTTGGAATCTGCTGAATTTTAAAAATACCAGTATGCCGGTCAGTGGCCCGGCCATTACCAGCTGGTTGATCAGATTCGGGAAAACATATTTCAATCTGAATGGCTTTGCCCTTTCAACAAAATGATATTTTAAAGTTGGTATCTCATTTTCAATCTGCCATTTAATATGAGGTATCAGAAGGATAAGAGCAATGGCAGCTGTTAAATAAAAGTATTTGTTTCTTAATAACTTAGGATTTGACAGAACTGTTAACCCAATTATAAGAAAAGCATGGTATTTACTGTATATCATAGCAGAAACAGTTATTGCCAGCAGAACGGACAGACCTGCTCCCGGATTAATAATAAATTTTCTGTACAGGATCAGAAACAGCATAGTTAATAACAGCAACGGGATATCCGGAATTGCCATAAATCCGGCAATATGAGTATGGAGAAGTGGAAAGGAAGCAATAAATATTGCAAGAAACCAAAAGTCCTTTTGCTCATTAAGTTCATTAAGTATCAATGCCAGGGTAAAAGTGGAAATAATAATAAATAACAGCCTGACACCTATCTCACCCGGAAGCATCCAGTGCCCCGGAATAATCAGTCCGGCCACTAACGGAGGGTGGTCAAAGTAACCCCATGCCGGATTTTGGGAGTACATCCAGTAATAAGATTCATCAGAATGAAGTCCGGTGAATATTGATTGCAGAAGATTTGCAATAAACCATATTGCAATAATTAAGTAATGCTGCCGGTGAAGGTTTCTCATGCAAATAATAAATTAGTTAAACATTTAAAATTCATTTATCTTTTAAAATAGTGCCAGCCAAAATCAAAATAATCCATTCTTTCAGGTTTCTCCATCCGTTCGCTGAAGCGAATGGCAAAGGATAAAGCATTGACCTGCTAACTGTTGCATCCGACCTTATTTTTTTACCAGCTGCTTTAGCTGCCGGCTTTCGGCTGGTGCATCAATTTTTTTTTAATTTAGCAACATAGTGAATATTTTCTTTCTCTTTTATTTTTTTTACTTTGGTTTTTAACACACCCGGGAATTTTTCCGGCTGTAACCTTGAAAAAACTTCTGATCCTTTTCTGACCTCATAATTTTCAAGGTTTAAAAATGGCTTTTCCTTTTCACTGAATACCAGAAAATGGTCGGGTTCTTCCGGGAGAGAATAAATAGTATCCATGCTTACCACAGTGAACTGATTGTGGCTTTGTACCCTGATATTTGAGGCAGTTCTTATATTTCCGTAAACATATACCTTATCATTAGCCGAAATTTGTTCTGTTTTTAATGTATCAACAAGTTGTTCTCCAATATTTGGTATCAACAGAGGATACAAGAGGATGAAAGCATTAAAATAGAGGAATAACAGAGAGTATGCTATATTAGTCTCAACTGACAATTTTTTAAAAGTTCCAAATTTAAGTGCTATTAATAACAGCACAGACAGACAGGTGCCTGCAGCAGAAATGAAATCTGCTCTTATAAATATGAAAAGCGACAGAATTAAAAAAATTACGCAAAAGTTCATACCAATAAATAAGGAAAGGAAAAATTTTTTGAACTTGGTGCCGGTCTCTGATATGACTATTGCAAAAAATATGGAAGACAGTGGAATAACCGGTAACAGGTAACGGTCGTAAAATTTAAACACAGCCCCTGACATCAGAAATATCATAATTACCCAGATGGATATAAATCCAAAAATTGCTTTTTGCTTTTGCCCCGCATTGCTGATATATTTTTTTAATTCATCCGGCCTGGAAAATGCAATTATGATCCAGGGAACAGAAAATGCGATAAAGTTCAGGATTCCTGCTGAAGCGTTAGTAATTACCTGGATTGTTTTTGATGACACTCTTTCCCCAAACTGATCTTCATAGAAAGATGAGAAGAACCATGAACCATGTTCAATATACATCACGGCAAACCAGCTGACAGCAATAATTGCTGCCACTGTCATGGCAGGAAAGTTTATAATTTTTTTAAGGGTACACCTTTGCCAGGGATTGAACAAAAGAAACAGGATGCTAATACCGGCAAAGGCAGCTGCAGGCAAACCTTTTGTCTCAAACGCCACAGCTGCTCCTGCATATGCCATCCAGTAATATTTTTTTTCCGGGATTTCGTCAAGCATGATTTTTAAGAATCCAAAAGCGCTTATTGTCATAAAAAGTACTAGTAATATATCCGGAATGGAACGCCCTGCACTCATAAGGACAAGGGGATTAGATGCTGTAATCAGGGCAGCTGTCATGGCTGTTTTTCTTTTGCCCGTAACAGATTTTGTCATTGCAAAGGTTAATGCAGTAAGCAGGGCACCTGCCAGCCAGAACATTACCCTTGAGGAAAATTTACTTACTCCGGATAATATATAACTTCCGGTTAATGTCCAGTAAGTGATTATAGGCTTCAGGAAGCGGGGAGTTCCATCTGCATTCAAGGGAGTCAGATAATCGCCGTTATCCAGCATCTGTAAAACTGAATCGATATAATATTTTTCGTCGGGATAATAAAAAAAATATTCCAGTGCTCCAGGTGCTGAGCTAATAAGGAACACAATCGGTATTATCAGCCAGGAATACTTTTCTGACAAGCTGTTATGCATAGTTTAATATTTTATTAAGTACATAGGTTTTAATACCTTATCTCTTGTACGGGGATTTATGAATTTACTGCCCCTGTTCAGATAGAGATGTTCATAGACAATTGTGGTATCTGCCGGGACATTGAAGTTTTGTATCATATTATAACCTTCTTCATCTGTAAATAACCAGATACCTTCTTTCCCGGCAACGGTGCGAGCCGATTCCGGTGTTGACAGTTGAAGGGCTTGGGGCTCACTGTAAAAGAACAGTTCATATTGAGGGTAGTTAAAATTGTAAAGTATTTCATCCGGAGATGAATGTTCATTGAAATAGCGGGCTGCAGCCGGCGGTGCCTGAAAGCTGAACATATATGGGAATACGTGAGTGTTAAACAGAAGGGCAATTACTGCAAAAACCAGTCCTGATGGTAAAAGCAATCTGGCAGCACGATTTTTATTAAATAAATACAGATATAGTGTAACTGCCAGTCCCCCAGCTGCAATCAACCAGAAATGCCAATCAGGATAAGGGAACAGGTAAACAGAGATAAAAGCTATCCCCGCCCATAAAAGTAATACTATAATTAATTGGGTTATGGTAAAAGTTTTAAATAAACCTGTTTTTTGATTTAATGCAATATCTGTCCATTTGGCTGTAAGCACTGATATCAGCGGAATTATAATAAATATATAGTTAGGTAACTGGTTTTTGGATATATTCAGGATGATAAAAAATATCCAGATACCGGCAAAAGTAAAGTACTCATCCGCTTTAAACCTGTTTGCAATAAGTGTTTTCAGTTCATGATATGCAGCAATGAAGAACAGCACGCTCCAGGGAAGGAAAATATATAAAAGAGTGTGGAAGTAAAATACCGGGTCATTATTCGACTGCACATAACTTCCTGTAACCCTTCCAATGTTATTATCCCAGAAAAAGAATCTTAATCCTTTGATCCCAAACTGGTTATATAAACCGGCAAGCGCCGGGCTGACAACTGCCAATGAAAGTAAGATTCCAAGGTACCACCTGTAGTCTGCAAAGGCTTTAAAATTTTTTTTCAACAGTAGATGTCCTGCAACTGCAAATGCGGGGATCAAAGCGCCTATTGGGCCTTTACAAAGCATCGCCAGTCCGGTTGCTAAAAAACCTAAAATCCAGTGTCTGTTTTTTTGGGTTTTTATAAATTCAAAAAACTGCCATAACGCAAATGTCACAAAAGCCTGAAGAGGTGTGTCTGTGTGGATATCCATACTATAAAGCATGTATATCAGTGAGAATGCCATCATAAATACTGTCAGCAGTCCGACTTTTTTTGAATAGAGGCTTTTCCCAAGTTGATATGCAGAATAGAATCCGAAAAAAACCAGCAGTAAAACCGGAAGTTTAAACCAGAAATTGGAAATTCCTCCCAGGCTGAAACCCAGGGCACCCAGCCAGAACAACAAAGGAGGTTTTTGGTCATAAGGCTCACCGTGTATAGTCAGATTAATAAAATTTCCCTTTTGAAATATCTCTTTGGCTACTGTGGCGTACTTTCCTGCATCCCTTGTCACATCTACAGAGAGCCCTGAAATATAAGATATAAGCATCAAGCCGGTTATCGCCAAAAAAATAATCAGTATCGTTTTGTTTTTCAGCATCGTAAAAAATTAAAAACCTGACAAAGTTGCTTAACCACTAAAGATTTTATGATATGCCACCAGGCAAAAATGGTGATTTTTTCGGTAATTAGAAAAGGTTGTTCCGTTTGTTTCAGGCCAAATGCATATATTTGTTTAATTTTTTAAGTAAGCTATAAAATGAAGCTTTGGGATAAAGGAACACCAGTAAACAAAGCCATTGAGAAATTTACAGTTGGCAGAGACCGTGAGCTTGACTTGTATCTTGCTCAATATGATATTTTAGGCTCTATAGCACATGTTAAAATGCTGGGGTCGGCAGGATTGTTAAGCAGTGAAGAATTGCCCGTTTTGACAGACGGACTGAAAAAATTGTATGAAACAGCTGCCAATGGGAAATTTATAATAGAAGAGGGTGTGGAGGATATTCATTCTCAGGTTGAATTTATGCTGACCCGTGACTTAGGTGAAATTGGCAAAAAAATACATGCAGGAAGGTCACGTAATGACCAGGTGCTCCTTGATCTGAAGTTGTTTACCCGTGATGGCATCAGTAAGATTGTTGCCGCTGCTGATGACTTGGCCGAAACATTGTTGCAAAACAGTGAAAAATATAAAGAGGTATTGTTACCCGGGTATACACACCTTCAGATTGCAATGCCCTCGTCATTCGGTTTATGGTTTGGGGCATATGCCGAAAGTCTTACTGATGATCTGGAATTATTGCTCGCAGCTTTTAATATAGTCAACCAGAATCCGCTCGGGTCTGCGGCTGGTTACGGTTCTTCATTTCCGCTTGACAGGCAGATGACAACTGACCTTCTTGGTTTTAATAATATGAATTATAATGTTGTATATGCTCAGATGGGCCGTGGAAAGACCGAGAAAATAGTATCTTTTGCACTGGCTAATATTGCTTCAACATTAGCTAAACTTGCTTATGATATTTGTTTGTATAACAGCCAGAATTTTAATTTTATATCCCTGCCTGAAGAATTTACCACAGGGTCAAGTATAATGCCCCATAAACATAATCCGGATGTGATTGAGCTTATCAGGGCCAGGTGCAACAAGATTCAGGGAGTGCCCGGCCAGCTATCGCTGATAATCAATAACCTTCCTTCCGGGTATTTCAGGGATTTGCAGATTTTAAAAGAGGTATTTCTTCCACTATTTGATGAATTGAATGATTGTCTGACTATGGCAACGCTGGTTTTGAAAAATATCAGAGTAAATAAATCTGTTCTGGATGACAGGAAATATGATTATCTGTTTACTGTAGAAGAGGTAAATAAACTGGTGTTAAGAGGTATCCCGTTCAGGGAAGCATACAGACAGATTGCACACAAAGTTGAAAAAGGTGAATTTATTCCCGATAAAAAAATATTACATACCCATGAAGGCAGTATTGGCAATCTTTGTCTTGATAAGATTGCTGAAAAAAAACAAACCACAATTGCCAAATTCCGGTTCAGTAAAATTCAGGAGGCCTTAGATGATTTACTGAGATAACCACTTCTTACTCACATAAACTTTTTTAAACATTTGTCTTTGTGATATTTTTATTTAAAAAAGTTACTGTTCGTTTCAGCTGATAGAAACCTCCAAATTATCGTGACAATATACATAAAAGTTAATAATGTGTTATTAAGCTCAAAAAAATGATTTTAATATTACATTTTTATACCAATAGCTGTATATTTGGTTCAATTAGTTATTAAAAGATATAATATACTATCAAATTAACAAAAGTTATCAGGATTTTTCAACGTTATGACGTTTATAATAATTTATTCAAAAAGCTATGAGATTACCTGAAAAGCAAGGGTTATATAATTCCGATAATGAGCATGACAGCTGTGGGATTGGATTTGTTGCCCACATAAAGGGCGAACCTTCGCACGACATCATTGCCAGGGGTTTGGATGTTCTCAGGAACATGGATCACAGGGGGGCGATCAATGCAGACAATTCATCAGGTGACGGAGCCGGAATATTGATGCAAATTCCACACGAATTTATTGTTGATGTTTTAAAGATAAAGGTGGGTGAACCCGGGAAATACGGTACCGGCCTGATTTTTCTTCCACGTGACGAAAAAGAAGCATCTGTCTGTCTTGACGTGCTTTCTCAAACTATTGAAGCAGAAGGTCTTAGCCTGGCAGGTTATAGGGATGTTCCAGTCGACAGCACAGTTCCGGGTGAGATCGCCAGGACCAATGAACCAGTAATAAAGCAGGTTTTTGTCAGGGCATCACTTGAGAAGGACGTTCTGGAGCGTAAGTTATACCTGATACGTAAGGTTGTTGAAAAGGAGATCAGGAATTCGAAACTAAGTAGCAGGGATCAGTTTTATATGCCCAGCTTGTCAGCAAAGGTAATTGTTTACAAGGGTATGTTAACCCCGGGCCAGTTACGCAACTATTATGCTGACCTGAACAACGGGAAGTTTAAAAGTGCTATTGCTTTGGTGCATTCAAGGTTTAGTACAAATACATTTCCGTCATGGGACCTGGCCCAGCCGTTCCGGATCATTGCTCATAACGGAGAGATTAATACCATTAAAGGCAACAGGTTGTGGATGCAGGCACGTGAAGCATTGATGAAATCAGATGTTTTTGGGGAAGATCTCAGTAAGTTACTTCCGGTAATTGAACCCGGTAAATCTGATTCCGCTTCATTTGACAATGTACTTGAATTTCTCTATATGGCAGGACGTACATTGCCACATGCACTATGCATGATGATTCCCGAATCATTTAACGAAAAGAACCCTATCCCCGGAAGCCTGAAAGCTTTTTATGAATATCATTCAACAATAATGGAGCCCTGGGATGGCCCGGCATCAATGTTATTTTCTGACGGACGATACATAGGGGGCACTCTTGACCGCAACGGATTACGGCCCTCGAGATATGTAATTACGAAAAATGACCTTATTGTTATGGGGTCTGAGATTGGAGTTCAGACATTTGCTCCTGATGAGATAAAATTTAAGGGACGGTTGCGTCCGGGGAAAATTCTGCTTGTAGATACTCAACTGGGGATTATTATACCTGATGAGGAGGTGAAAGATCAGTTGAGCCACAGAAATCCATATCTTATGTGGCTGAAGGAAAACAGGTTAATGATGGATGACATCAATGTAAAACATCGTGTTCCATCGAATATTGATAATTTCAGCCTATATGCAAAAGCCTTCGGATACACCAGGGAGGATATTTTTGAAATAATAAGTTATATGAGTGAAAAGGGAGTGGAACCAATAAGTTCGATGGGCAATGATGTTCCGCTGGCTCTGTTTTCTGACAGACCGAAGAGGCTGTTTGACTATTTCAAGCAGATGTTTGCCCAGGTTACTAATCCTGCCATTGATCCTATCCGTGAGGGTTTGGTGATGGCGCTTGCTAATTATATTGGGAAACTGCATTCAAATATTCTGGTAGAATCGCCGGAACACTGTAAACTGATTAAGTTCCGGAGTCCGATAATAACCAATACCGACCTTGGTAAGATAAAGGATCTGAAGGATGAGATGTTTTCTCATCAGGTTATACGAATGGTTTTCCCGGTAAGTGGAGGTCCCGAAGGATTTGAAAAAGCTCTGCAGTTAATATTGTCTGAGGCAGAAAAAGCCGTTGATAACAGGAAAAATTATATAATTCTGAGCGACAGGGATATAAATAAAGACGAGGCTGCTATTCCTTCACTGCTGGCTGTTTCTGCGGTTCATCACCATCTCATTAAAAAGCAAAAGAGAATGCAGGTAGGTATAATAGTTGAGACCGGCGAGCCTCGGGAAGTTCACCATTTTGCTCTGCTTCTTGGATACGGAGCAAGTGTGATTAATCCTTACATGGCATTTGCGGCTATTGATTACCTCATAAGAGAAGGCAGAATCAGATTGGAATACAGGGAGGCCAAGAAAAATTACATTAAGTCGATCGACAAAGGGATTCTCAAGGTGATTTCCAAAATGGGTATTTCCACCCTTAGAAGTTATCACGGAGCCCGGATATTTGAGGCGGTTGGATTAAGAAAAGAGCTGATTGATAAATATTTTGAGGGGTCTGTTTCCAGGATAGGAGGTATTGGATTGAATGAGATTTTTTATGAAACTGCAGCCTGTCACAACTTTGCTTTCAGCGGCAGGATAAACGGAGAACCTCTTCATTTTAAAACAGCGGGGATTTACTCATGGCGCAGGGACGGGGAGCACCATGCATGGAACCCTGAATCAATTGGACTTCTTCAGTGGGCGACAAGTACAAATGACTATAAAAAATATAAGGAATTCAGTTCATTGGTTGATAAGCAGAACAGGAAACCTGCTTTTTTGAGGGGATGTTTCAAAATTAAAAGAGATCCTATACCCATTGATCAGGTCGAAAAAGAAGAGGAGATAATGAAACGGTTTGTCACAGGTGCCATGTCTTACGGATCTATCAGCAAAGAGGCTCATGAAGCACTGGCAGAAACCATGAATATTATCGGAGGAAGAAGCAATACAGGGGAGGGGGGAGAAGATACCCTGCGTTTCGGTACTATTAAAAATAGTAAGATAAAGCAGATTGCTTCGGGAAGATTCGGTGTTACCACAAACTATATTGTCAACGCTGAAGAGTTGCAGATCAAGATAGCCCAGGGTGCAAAACCGGGAGAAGGGGGACAGCTCCCCGGATATAAAGTAAATCAGATTATTGCCAAAACCAGAAATTCCATTCCGGGTATAACACTTATTTCTCCGCCACCGCATCATGATATTTACTCAATTGAGGATCTTGCCCAACTGATCTATGATTTGAAAATAACCAATCCTTCTGCCAGGGTTTCAGTAAAACTGGTTTCAGAAGATGGAGTGGGCACAATTGCTGCCGGAGTTGCAAAAAGCTACGCTGATATTATTGTGATCTCCGGAACGGAAGGGGGTACAGGTGCAAGTCCGGCCAGTTCTATCAAACATGCCGGCCTTCCTGTCGAACTGGGCATCGCTGAGACTCAGCAGACATTGATCATGAACAATCTGCGTGGCAGGGTAAAACTGCAGGTTGACGGCCAGTTAAAAACCGGAAAGGATATCATAACACTTGCATCTCTTGGAGCGGAGGAATTTGGCTTCGCCACAGCTGCGCTGATAGTACTAGGTTGCGTGATGATGCGAAAATGCCATATGAATACGTGTCCTGTAGGAATTGCCACTCAGGATGAAGCTTTAAGAAAAAGATTTCGTGGAAAACCTGAATATGTAGTTAACTATTTCAGATTCCTGGCAAGGGAAGTCAGGGAATATCTCGCATCTGCGGGATATACTAAATTTGATGATATTGTCGGCCGGACGGATCTTCTCGAGGTGGATCCTGAGATTCAAAATTCCAAATTAAAAAATATGGATCTTTCTGCTTTGCTTACTATTCCTGAAGAGTCACAAAAAGTGCCGGTCCGCAACACACGACAGAATTCATTGCCAGATGCTGAGCATCCCGACAGGGCATTGATAAAAGAAGCACGTAAAGCAATCCAGGGAGCTGAACAGGTGTGGATATCACATAGAATATGCAATGTTGACAGAAGTGTCGGGGCAATGCTTTCAGGTGAAATAACAAGACGTTACGGAGAAAAAGGCCTTCAGGATGATACGATAAATTGTACATTTCACGGAACGGCAGGACAAAGTTTTGGTGCTTTTCTGTCTAAGGGTGTAACCTTCAGGCTTGAGGGTGACTCCAATGATTATATTGGCAAAGGGCTCTCGGGAGGTAAGATAATTGTGGTGCCGCCTGAAGGCAGCTTATTTAAACCTGAAGAGAATATTATTATTGGTAATACCTCATTTTATGGGGCAACCAGCGGGGAGGCATATATCAGAGGAGTTGGTGGCGAACGGTTTTGTGTGAGAAATTCAGGAATAAAGGCAGTTATCGAGGGAACAGGAGACCACTGTTGTGAATATATGACAGGGGGCCGGGTTGTTGTACTTGGGAAAACAGGAAGAAATTTTGCGGCCGGAATGAGCGGAGGAGTCAGTTATGTGCTCAATGAATCCGGGGATTTTGATTACTACTGCAATAAAGGCCTGGTTGATATTGTGCCTGTTGAGGACAGGGCTGATGTGGTTGAGTTACAGACACTCATAAATAACCATCTTCTTCATACGAGAAGTTCACTTGCCTCGACTATATTAACCAATTGGGAGGAGTACCTTCCAAAATTTGTCAAAGTGATACCATTTGAGTATAAAAAGGTGTTAGAGGAGCAGAAGATAATGGAATTGCAGAGAAAGCTGCAGATGACGGAAGATTATCCTTCCCTCCATGAATAGTGATAATGTTTTTTAAGATCAATTAATAAAGATGTGTTATGGGAGATCCAGGAGGTTTTATTACCGTACCCCGGAAAGAAGCAGGATACAGGCCTGCCAGGGAGAGGATTTTTGATTTTGGGGAGGTGGAACAGACACTGAACGAAAAGGACAGAATTTTGCAGGCTTCGCGATGTATGGACTGTGGAATACCATTTTGTCACTGGGCCTGTCCGGTTGGAAGTGTTATACCCGAATGGCAGGATGCATTATACCGGAATAATATTACAGAAGCATATAATATTTTAAGGTCAACAAACAGTTTCCCGGAAATCACAGGAAGAGTTTGTCCGGCGCCATGTGAAAAGTCATGTGTGCTTTCAATAAATGAAGAACCCGTTACTATTCGTGAAAATGAGTGTGCGACAGTGGAACAGGCATTTGAAGCAGGAATCATAAAAGCTTCTCCTCCTGAAGTACGTTCCGGCAAGAGAGTTGCAATTGTAGGTTCTGGTCCGGCCGGACTTTCTGCTGCAGACATTCTTAACAGGAAAGGGCATTATGTTACAGTTTTTGAAAAGAATGATGCCGCAGGAGGACTTCTCCGATATGGCATACCTGATTTTAAGCTTAATAAACGTATACTGGACCGCCGGCTGGAGATTTTTACAGCAGAAGGTATCGAATTCAAAACAGGAATTGCTGTGGGACGGGATGTTGATATTCAAGAACTTCTCGCAAATTTCGATGCCGTTTTAATAGCTGCCGGGGCTGAGCACCCGAGGGATCTTAAGACTGAAGGCAGAGAACTTGATGGAATTTATTTTGCCATGGATTTTCTTACAAGACAGAACAGGGTGGTGGCAGGACTGGATAAACATGATGAAAATTTTCTGTTAGCTAAAGGGAAGAAAGTACTTGTTATCGGAGGTGGCGACACCGGATCCGATTGTGTAGGAACTGCAATAAGACAACAAGCGGCATCGGTCACTCAAATTGAAATCCTGCCCAGACCGCCGGTAACGCGCAGTGACAATAATCCCTGGCCTTACTGGCCGGATATTCTGCGTACTTCCAGCTCTCACGAAGAGGGGTGTGAAAGGAGATGGGGACTGACAACCAAAAGGTTTATGGGAGATAATGGCAAATTAAAACAGGCTGAGGTTATGCAGGTAAGATGGGAACGCAGTGAGAACGGAAAAATGGAAATGAGAGAGTTACCCGGTACGACTGAATTAATAGAAACAGAGATGGTATTGCTTGCAATGGGCTTTTTGCATCCGGTCCATGATGGATTACTGGCATTAAAAGGCCTGGAATTTGATCAACGGGGTAATATAAAAACAGATAAAATGAAATTCACCGGTGTTGAAAAATTATTTGCCGCCGGCGATGCTGAGAGAGGCGCAAGCCTGGTGGTTCATGCAATAGAGTCGGGAAAAATAGCAGCCAGCGGCATAAATGAATTTCTGATTAAGCCCCATTAATTAGTACAAGCTAAATTCAATCCTGCAGGATAAATTATATAAATGTTTTGATAAAGTATTAACTTTGTTTTTGTCCTTGATGATAATGGTCAAAGAATGTTTTAGTTGTGTATCGAAAATAATTGAACATCATAGACATATCAAATTTTTTACTGTTAGTTAATAACAATCAGAATGTTTAGTGTTTTTATTAAGGATTGATAATTATAGTCATGAGCAGGGGATTTGTTAAAGAAGGGGATCAGGAAGAAGTTCCGATAGTACCACCGAGGGCATATTTACCTGATGGAGTAATCAATTACGTGACCAGAGAGGGTATGAATCAATTATTAGCCGAAAGAGAGAAGTTGATCGAGGAAAAAAATAATCTGGATGTTACGAACGAAAATGAACATCGGATAACAATGAATTTCCTGAATTCAAAATTATTGCTGTTGAGCAATAGAATTGCTGAAGCAAAAATAGTTAACCTGGAAGATCAACCACAAAATGAAATCAGGTTTGGTGCATCGATATCTCTCAGGACCGGAATAACAAAAAAAATTCAGACCTTTCAAATAGTAGGAGTTGATGAAGCAGATATTTCGAAAGGGAAGATTTCCTTTATATCACCAATAGCCAAATTATTAATCAATAAAAGAATCGGAGACAAGGTTACTCTGAAACGGGAAAAGGGAGATATTGTTTTTGAAATCATGAATATAGCCTATAACCAATAAATTTACTCTTAATCAGTTGCTCCAGGTTTTGAGTATGGATTTGTAAAACATTATTAATGAATAAAATATATAGCCACTGTTTATTTTTGTTGGCATTAGCAGGTATTTCTTATATTTATGGATATCACAAAATAATTGATTATCCGCCTTATTCAATTCATCAGTGGAGACAAGCAGATGGATTAAGTATAGCTCTTAATTATTACAAAGAGGGGATGAATTTTTTTGAACCTAAAATTCATTTTAATTATTCAGATGAAGGGCGGGCAGTTGGCGAGTTTCCAATAATTTACTATCTTAATGCAATAATCTGGAAAATCACAGGGCAGTCACATTTTACTGTAAGATTAATTAATCTTTTATTGGTTTATACAGGTCTTTTTGCTTTATATAAATCGATATATCATTTAATGAATAGCCATTTTCAGGCAATAATTATACCTCTGATTGTTTTTAGTTCACCACTTATGGCATTTTACTCAAATAATTTCCTGGTAAATGCCCCGGCTTTAAGTCTTTTGTTTGTTTGTTGGTATTATTTTATCAGGTATTATAAAGACAAAAGCCTTAGATATCTTGGCCTTTTTGCTTTTTTTGCCACTATCTCTGTTCTTTTAAGGACAACGATGATTATAGGGATTGTTCCAATTTTACTTTTATTCCTCGTTGAAAAAATTAGATTTTTTAAAAACAGGATATTTGCTAATAATTTATGGTTGGAAGGTTTATTGCTTTCATTACCTTGTATTTCTATTATTGCATGGCTGTTATTTGTTCGTAATTACAATGCCTCCGGTAATTCAGTTTATTATCTGACAACGGTCAGGCCTTTTTGGGAGTTGGAAAGAGATGATATATTTAAAACCTGGCATATGTTGACAGATAGCGTACTTCCAACAGTATATCATCCGGGGATTCTTTTTCTTACAGGGATTTCAATCATTGTAATGTTGCTGTATATAAGGAAAATGAACAAATACATGGTAGTTTTTAATATATCAATATTAGTATTCCTTTTTATATATATGCTTCTGTGGTATGCAAATCTGAATGTTCATGATTACTATTTAATTGAACTTTTAATGTTTATACCACCCTTACTTATAATTTTGACAGACTATTCAAAAAAGCATTTACCTCAACTCTATAAATCAAAAGAAATTAAGATCCTTGTTTTTGCAATTTTGATTTTTTCTATCGGATATAGTGCAGTAAAGACAAGATTAAAATACAATTCTACGGAGAATGTTCTGACTCAATTGTTGCTTCCTGAAAGAGAGATTGATTTATGGGATTGGTATCATTGGGATTATGAATCTAAGTTCAGAGCATACGAATCCATAACACCATATTTAAGAAGCCTGGGAATAAAAAGAGATGATATTGTGGTGAGTATTCCGGATCCGTCTCCGAATATATCATTATATTTTATGGATCAAAAGGGATTCACTTCTTTATATCAGGACGGAAAACCAGTCAGGGAACAGCTTGATTATTTTATTGACCGTGAGGCAAAATATTTAATCATCAACGATACAACATTATATCAAAAAGAAGAGTTTAAAGAATATCGGCAGAATAAAATTGGCAGATATAAGAATATTGAGATTTTTAAATTACAGTAATAATGCTACTTGTATTTTTAAATTTTTGCATATGAGACGTTTGGCAAATAGAATATTTTAATATTTCATTATTGAAAATAAATAATTTAAGCAGATGAAAAAAATCATACCATTGTTGGTTTTAATTCTCATAATACAATCATGTACCCAGAACCAGGATGGGAAAGTAATGGATGAAATAGCCGGAGGGCAGGAGGAAATTATGCCTCTGGCAAGAAAGCAGCTTAACAGTCCACCACCACCACGGGAGATACCTCTTGCTGACACCAAAGAGGTAGTTAAAAAGAGAATAATTAAAGACGGCAGGCTCGGATTAAAAGTTCCGGATCTTGAAAATGCGAAATCCCGTGTCGATGAATTGGTAAAAAATCATGACGGATACTATGCTAACGAAAATTTTAACAATTCTGATTTTGAATCCTCTTATAATCTAAATATCAGGATACCAAGTTCAAATTTTGAGAAGTTTATATCCTTGCTTGAGGCCGGCATTGGAGAAATCCAGTACAAATCAATTGATGCAAGAGATGTTACTGACCAGTTTATAGATCTGGAAACGAGACTGGAAAATAAACAGAATTACCTTAAAAGGTATAATGAATTACTTGCACGGGCTAACAACGTAAGGGAAATATTAGACATTGAAGAAAAGATCCGTGTTTTGGAAGAGGAAATTGAAAGCACTACCGGAAGGCTCAAATATTTAAGCGATTTGGTTGATTACAGTACACTCAATCTAACACTGACTGAACCAAAAGATTTTAAGTATAAACCTGTAAGCCGGGATAAGTTCACTGAGAAATTAAAGCAGTCAATATCTAAAGGTTGGTATGGATTTATGGATTTTTTACTTTTTATCATTAAAATATGGCCTTTCTGGATTATTGTTGCTGTCGTTATTTTATTCTGGAACAATATCCGGAAAAAGAAAAGGAAAGTGCAAAAGCATTAAGATTAACTGTTATTTTTGCTGAATGATCACTTAAAAAGTTGTTATGTATTTATTTTTTGACACTGAAACAACCGGATTGCCTAAAAATTGGAAAGCTCCTGTATCGGATCTTAACAACTGGCCCCGATTAGTTCAACTTGCATATTTATTATTCGACAGCAATGGAAATCAGATATCAGCCGGAGATTATATAATCAGGCCCGACGGATTTACAATCCCATATTCTGCCTCACGGGTTCACGGCATAACCACAGAACGTGCTTTGCGGGAAGGACTGGACATTTCTACAGTACTGGACACATTCAACTCATTCATTGAACAGGCCAACTTTCTTGTTGCCCATAATATGTCTTTTGATGAAAAAATTATCGGTTCTGAATTTTTAAGGAATTCAATGCCAAATCCGATTCCTTCAAAAAGAAGAATTTGTACTATGGAGAGAACAACAAATTTCTGTGCATTAAACGGGCCTTATGGTTATAAATGGCCAAAACTTTCAGAATTACATTATAAATTGTTTAAGTCAGATTTTGATGAAGCACATAATGCAGCAGTTGACATAACAATTACTGCAAAATGTTTTTGGGAGTTAAGAAGAATCGGGGAAATTTAACTTTACCGGAATGAATTGGATATTACTAATTATTGCAGGCCTCTTCGAGGTTGGTTTTGCATCTTGCCTGGGTAAAGCCAGGGTATCAACAGGAATTGTTGCAACTTACTGGTACATTGGTTTCGCGGTATGTGCAGCAATAAGCGGGTATTTGTTAATAAAAGTAACTCAACATTTGCCTATAGGTACTGCTTATGCAGTATGGACAGGGGTGGGGGCGGCAGGAACCGTACTAGTCGGGATACTGGTTTTTAATGAGCCTGCCGATTTTTGGCGGCTTTTTTTTATTACAACACTGGTAGTTTCTATCATCGGACTGAAAGCTGTTTCAAGTTGAGAAACTATATATTATATTGTCAGAGGCACTCCCTCTGGCCTTTTATGTTTCCAGCGCCGGTGTGACCAAAGATAGTATTCGGGTTCATTTCGTATAATCTCCTCCATCTTCCGGATATACGTCAGAATTATTTCATTCGGCTCTATTCCTGCAGGTTTTTCTATAAGTGTTGTAAAGTAATATTCATATCTGCCCCTGCCCGTTTTTTTTATATACTGGAACATGATCGGGACATTAGTTTTAATTGCAATTTTTTCAGGACCGGAAAAAAAGGGGGCTTCACGGTTGAGGAAAATAGTCCAGAATTTTGAATTAGCCGGGGATGTCTGATCTGCACCTAACCACAAAATTGAAGGAATGCCACGCTTGTGAAAATCAAGTACCAGTCTGGCAGATTTGTTAACCGGGACACACTTGCCACCCCATCTCTCTCTTGAATAAATAAGGAACTTTTCAAATGTTTGATTTCCTCGGACAGGATTATAAAGCATAAGCGTTTTATGTTTGGTCCTGGTCGGAAGAATACTTGACCATTCCCAGTTGTTATGGTGCATAGCCAGAACAATCAGGCTTTTCTTTTGTTTGTAATAACTTTCGGCAATATCCAGTCCGTGAACAGTTAATCTTTTATCCAGCTCTTTTGTACTTATAGTATGGAGTTTTATGGTTTCCAGCATTAAATCTGTGAGGTGTTTATAATATTTTTTCATGATTAACCGGATCTCTCCAGCCGATTTTTCAGGAAATGCATATTGTAAATTTTCAAGAATTACTTTCCGGCGGTACCTGATTATCCTGCTGAGGATTAGGCAAAGAAAGTCAGACAAGACATAGATCAGTCTGAAAGGCAGATAAGATATCATTATTAATACACCTACAAGTAATTTATTTAGCAGGTTTCCTGTCAGATTGTTATTGCCTTCAGGTTGTCTTTTTTTTTTATTAATCATTCGTGGTGCAATATTTTAGGTTAATCGAGACGGATTTAATTTTTTACAATATTAGTTAAAAAATTATTTTTCCTTTTTATCTTGTGCATTCTAAAAAAATCAGGATCATGAAAATCAGATTAGTATTTATAATTTTAATTTGGTCAACAGGGCTTTTTGCACAGCCTTTTTATATTGCCCACAGAGGTGCATCCTATCTGGCACCGGAAAATACAGTTGCGGCAGCCCGCTTAGCCTGGGAGCTTGGCGCTGATGCAGTTGAGATAGATATACATCTCTCAAAAGATAATAAAGTGATGGTAATCCATGATAAAGACACAAAAAGGATCTGTAAAACAGAGAACAATTTGGTAGTTAAGTCATCTGAGTCAGCTCTGTTACGCAAACTTGATGCAGGTATCTGGAAGGGTGAACAGTTTAAAGGGGAAAAGATCCCGTTTTTGTCGGAAATAATTGAAACTGTTCCGGAAGGCAAAACTCTTGTCGTCGAGATCAAAAGCGGCAGCGAGGTTATTCCTGCAATGAAGAGATGTATCGATAACAGCGGTAAGGCAGATCAGATAGTGTTTATCAGTTTTGGCTGGGAAACCATAATTGATACCCGGGCAGCATTTCCCGGAAACAGATGTTACTGGCTGAGTTCGGATAAATCTATTCTTAAAAAGAAGATCAAAGAGTCAGCTAAGCATAGCCTTACCGGTATTAATCTGCATTACTCTGTAATAGATAAGAAAATTGTAAGATCAGCTTCAAAAAAAGATCTGGAAGTACTTGCCTGGACAATAGATGATCCGATGGAAGCTAAGCGGCTTATCAGTATAGGCGTAAAAGGTATTACCACAAACCGCCCGGCATGGTTGAAAGAGCAGGCAGGTCTATAAAATTTTATATGATTCCAAGCTTATAATATAGCCAGGCTTTGATAAGTATAAAAAATTTAGTCAGGTTAGATACACGATATCTCTGATTCAATAATTGCCCGGGTGAGGTTCTTCGTATCTTTTTCAGAAGTTGCAGGTAGTAGCAATAAGCCAGGTAAACCCCGAGTTTTACATCACTGTTCAATTTTGATATTCCTTTACAGGCTTCTGAGAAATCGTCGGCAATATTATTTTCTGTTTTTTGTTTTTGTTCAACTGTGAAATTATCAAAATCAACTCCGGGGAAATAAGATCTTCCGTTACTCAGATAATCGGAACGGATATCCCTGAGGAAATTTATTTTTTGAAAAGCTTCTCCCAGTTTGCGTGCAGGATATATAAGTTCATTAAATTCATCCGGACGGCCTTTGTAGAAGACCTTCAGGCACATCAAACCCACTACCTCTGCTGATCCGTATATGTATTCTTTTATTTCAGTTTCTGAATATCTTTTTTTAGTGAGGTCCATTTCCATGCTATTCAGAAATGATGTTATATATATCTCATCAATCTGAAAATCTCTGACTGTCTTTTGAAAACTGTGAAGAATCGGGTTTGTACTAAACCCCGACCTGATGGCTTCCATTGTGTCTGATTTAAGCTTATCAAGAGTCTTCTTCTGATCTAAATTATTGAATGTATCAACTATTTCATCGGCAAAACGGACAAATCCGTATATGGCATATATTGCAGGGCGATATTTTTTTTTGAATAATCTTATCCCAAAAGAGAATGAGGTGCTGTAGTTTTTTGCAGTTATCCTGCTACAATCAAAAGCATTATCATCATAAAGTTGCTTCATATTTTTCAATTCTGTTAACGGCTAATTTAGAGCTAATTACAACCATTGGCAATCCGGTTCCGGGAATTGTTGAGGCTCCGGCATAAAAGAGGTTTTTGAATTTTTCGTCATAATTTTTTGGCCTGAATCCGCCAATTTGATTCATATCATGTGCCAGTCCCAGGGCACTTCCTCTATGAAGATTATACTGATCGCGCCATTCCAGGGGTGTGTAAATTGTCCTGGTAATTATTTTGCTGCTTATATCCAAATTTATACGTTCACTAAAATCTTTTATGATACTGTTCACAATCTCCTCCCTGTCGTCCCAATCAGGTTTGAACCTTAAATCAGGCACCGGACAAACAAAAAAGAGGCTCTCACAACCTTCCGGTGCGCAATCAGGATTACTGCCCGAAAGTACATTAACGTAATAATAGGGTTTCTCTAAAGTTCCCGGATTGGTAAACACTTTATCTGCATACTCCCTGTAATTACTGCCCAGATAATAATTGTGATGTTGGATGTCAGGTAATTTTGTGTTAATCCCAATGTAGAATGTAAGGGTGCCCATTGTCCATTTCAGCTTGTCAAGTCTCTCTTCAGAAAATCCGGGCCGCTTAAGTATTTTTCCCCTGAACCACGCTGCATCGGCAGTGACCAGAAAAATATCTGCATCCATGGTATTGCCATTTGCATCATATAGTTGCTGAAGGGAATCGCCTGCACCTTTAAATCCAACTATTTCTGTATTATAATGTATTTTTATATTTTGTTTTTGTAATTCATTACACAAGCCTTCAACAATTTTATACATTCCGCCCTGAACATTAAAGTAGCCATTATGAATAAATTCAGTATAAGATAGCAGGGAATATACTGCAGGGGTGTCAAATGGAGTCCGTCCCACAAAAAATGCTACCAGTGAGAGTATCTGTCTGATTTCGTCAGAATTAAAATATCTGCATACCTGTTGCCAGAAGTTGCGGAAAAGTACAGGAAGTAGCTGGGGTGGTGCCTGCATTAGTGTAAAAAAGTAGTGTATCAGGGAATTATAATTTCTGCGTACAACGAGGTCTACTGTTCCATCGAATATTTTTTTCCCGGTGTTAAGGTAAGCGGTAATCTTTTTTTTGAGGTCTGGTTCCACATCCCTGAACTCCTGCTCTAGTTTCGACAGGTCTTTATACATTGTGTATGTTTTACCTTTTGATGAAAAATTGACGGTATAAAGAGGATCCAGTTCAATAAATTTAAAAGGCATAGTGATACCTGCATCTTTAATAAATTCGTCAAATTCATAAGACATACTGAAAAAACTGGGCCCTGTGTCGAAAGTGAAACCTTTGGAAATTAATTGATTCAGCCGTCCCCCCGCCTGATTGTTTTTTTCAACAATTTCGACCTGATATCCCCGTGCTGACAATCTTAGTGCCGCTGCCAGTCCTGCTAACCCGGCACCAACGATTAATACTTTTTTTTGCATAATGTCATTTTATTGATCAGTTTTTAAAGGTGGCAATAATTCGTTTTTAACCCAAAGAAAACCGGGTTCCGTTTCAAGGGCTTTTTCATAATAGCCAATAGCTTTTTGTTTATTACCCTGTTTGTCAGCAGCTTGTCCGGCTAAAGCCAACAGGTTAAGATAAGTCCAGTTATATTTTTTGTTCAATTCTGTTTTTTCAATAATCTTAATAGCTTTTGAGTAATAGTAAAGAGCCTTAAGTTTAGAACCACCAAATATTTCAGGCATATAATTCCATATATTTCCCATTTCCAGGTTAGCATGTATATTCATACTGTCTTTCTCCATTGCCAACGTAGCATGAGTCATACTTTTTTTCCCCAATACAGGTGCTTTCCAGATATTAAGTCCCAGTTTAAATCCATATAATGCAGCTTTATAAGCATGAAATTCGGAAGATTCACCAGTTACTGAATTCAAATAATCCAGATTTGATTCAAGCTTTCTAATGTAAAGTTCAGCCGCTTTGGTTTTTTTCTTGCCAATGCACCAGCCAACATAACCATATTGATAGTTGATCAATTCAAGCAGAAATTCAGGGCTATTGTATTTTTGTGATTCCATCTCTGAAAGCACCTTTTCCCAGTTTCCCATATTACCTGAGATATAAGATTTGTATATAATTTGGCGGTATTGTGTTTGTGCAGCTAATATTAAATTACTGAATATTAGTAGTATAATCAGATAATATTCCTTCCTTTCCATCTGGTTCGTTTTAATAATTTATTTCTCATTGATTGAAAAAGTATAGCTCCTGTCGCGAACTGTTGAGGAATTGACAGGATGATATTCTGCATTGACGGCTGAAGGCTTGCCCATGATATGAAGATAGTAATTCCCGTGATAAGTGCAATTGTTATTAACGTAAAGATTAAAGGAAGATAAAAGATCACAGCGAAGATCCCCAGACTACCTGTCAGCCAGTATAGCAATGCTATAATGTGGCTGCCTCCGAAAAATTCGGCAATATTTTTTGAAAAACCGCGGATTGCTTCTCCTGCTCCCTGGTACATCCTGCACCTTATGGAATCATTTCCTGTCATGCATTGAATTTTAAGTCCTTCTTTTTTAAATAATCTTGCAGTCAGGATATCTTCTACCTTATTTTGCTTAAGTTGTTCATGCGGTTGTATGTTCATATAAGAATTTCTTTCGAACATCATAAACTGTCCGTTTGCTGCTGCAAGTGATGGATGATGGCTTTCCCTGGTAAGTATCATCGGAAGTAAAGACAGCAGTATAGTGTTCATTATAGGGACTGTAATTTTTTCACCTAAGGTTAACATTTCCTGTTTGGGAAATATTGAAAGTAATTTCAACTGATGTTTTTGTATTTGAGCAAGTGCACTCTCTATCAAACCGGTCCCGACTCTCACATCTGCATCCAGAAATAGCAGGTAGTTACCTGATGCCTTTTGTGAAAGCCGGTAACATCCATAGTTTTTACCGGTCCATCCTTCAGGGAGACCTTCAGAATTGATAAGTTTAACCCTGTTGTCTGTTTTAGTATAGTGTGAAATTAATTGTGCAGTTTTGTCAGTCGAAAGGTCATTGAAAATAATAACTTCTATATTTGTATAGTCCTGGTTTATAATGTCATCCAGAATATATGGAATGTTATATTCTTCATTACGGGCAGGTATCAAAACAGACACCAGGGGTTTATGTCCTGTTTTCCGGTTTTTCAATACGGGTATGAAAAGGATATTTACAGTTGATACTAAAAACCGTAAACTGAAAAAAAACATAGTAAAATAAGCCAGATAAATCATTGATATTCCTGAGTTAGTTTATCGAGGTAACTTTCTTTGTAAAAATGATTGTAATCTTGTTGAAGTGCCGTGATGTCTTTGTTTTGATAGGCATACTCCTTAAAATAAATATATAATTCAGGTTTTGCTGAACTAAAGTATTCTACCAAATTTGCGGTAAATATTACCTGAATGTCATTGTTCAGGTGTTTCAGTACCCATTCTATTCCTTTCCGGAAGTTAAGAGGTTGTGTGTAAACCGATTCAAATCTCCCCTGAGGGAAGAAGGTTATCATGTTTTCTGGTTTTTTCAACAATTCAGTTGTATACCTCAGCGATTCAATACAACTCTTTGAGTTTGTTTTTATTGAGTATCCCCCCGTATGTCTGAAGTACCAATGTTTTAGCAGCTGTTCCTCCAGCATCATCACATGAAATTTTTTATGAAATGTTGTTCGGTTAAGAGTAGATATAAAGAATCCGTCCCACCAGCTGAAATGGTTAGAAATAACTAATACAGGAAGATCTCCTCTTGTGAAATTGCCTGTAATTCTGATATTACTGAAATGCAATTTCATTAAAAATTGCCCATACCATTCAAAAAACGGGTAAAGGAAAAAATGGTGCGTGGCTTTAATCATTTATGATCAGTTTAAAATAGGTTACAATAATTATAAAAAAAATAAACTGAGTAATTAAAACATACGGTGCCAGTTTATTGGAAAATGAGAGTTTAAAAAATCTTATCAGTAATATAAATAAAAGGGAAAAACAGAACCAGGCTATATAATTTTTTTGAGGTATTTCCCCTCCGGCCCATGACCACATCCCCAAAACAGGTGCAGCCTTTTCCAGCACCAAATCGTATATCACCATTAATAACGGAGGTGCAATAATTCTAATTGTTTTTTTTACGGTGATACTATCAGTAATGACTTTTGTACAATAGATCAGCATCAACCAGTTGATGCCAATCAGCAACGGAGTATCAGCCAGTTTGGGGCCGAGGGTATTTCCATATGTGTATTGTCCGAATATATTTCCTGTTTTTACACCAAGCGCTTCAACAAAAAAAGAGAGAACAGCGATAACAATGAAGACAATAATGGATGTAATAGTGAAGCCTGGTTTATGAAAAAGTATCAGCAATACTGCACTCAACAAAATAGCCAGAGGTATTAGGTTTTTGAACAAGCTATTGGTGGCAGGTATCATGAATCCTGCAATACCGACAAAATAAAATATGATCAGGAAAATAACTGAGTATGAAAGTTTTAAATTATTCAAATTATTATAATATTAGATAAAAATTTGAGATGTCATATATCAGGTTTGTTAACATACCAATGGTCAATCAAAATTTTACTTCATAATAAGGTTACAAACCTAATGGCTTTTAAATTACCAGTTGATGTATGTTCCAAACAAAATAAATCCTATTTTTAAATTATTTTATATGTTTCTTTTTTATATTTTCAGCATCTAAAATTATCAAAATATGCGATATCGTTTATATATATTTTCAATAACGTTTATTTACATTTTTGTGTGGGGTTGTACTAATCAGAACCAGAACTGGACTCATTTCAGGGGTTCCGGCCTTAACGGACATGCCCTGGTTAAGAATGCCCCTCTTAATTGGGGTGAAAGCAGCAATATAGATTGGAAAGTACCTGTAAAAGGATTGGGGTGGTCTTCTCCGGTTGTTTATGAAGATCAGATCTGGCTCACTTCAGCTGCCAGAGATGGAAAGGAGTTCTATACTTTTTGTTTCGATTTTGAAACGGGTAAGCTTCTCGACGAAAAAACAATTTTCACCAGTGAGGACCCCCAGCGAATTCATAGTACAAATTCTTATGCCACCCCGACACCCTGTATTGAGAAGGGATATGTATATGTGCATTTCGGATCATTCGGGACTGCCTGTATCAACACGAGGACTTATGAGGTAGTCTGGAAGAGGGATGACCTGCCCTGTGAACATATGCAGGGGCCGGCATCTTCTCCGGTTATTTATAAAGATATGCTTATACTTCACCTTGAGGGCACCAAAGATCCGTATGTTGTATCGCTTAATAAGCGCACCGGTGAGTTGATATGGAAAAGTGTGCGTCCTCCGGAAATTTATGATCCCATTCAGCCGGTCTACAGGAAATCCTATCAGACACCAATTATTATTGAAGTTAACGGGAGGGATCTTATGATCAGCAATTCCGCTTTTATGTGCTTTGCTCATGATGTTTATACAGGGGAGGTTGTCTGGACAGTTGAGTATGGTTATGATTCCACTGTCAGTATGCCTTTGTACCACAACGGGATTGTATATGTAAATTCCGGATGGATATTTTTGGAGAACAAGCCGTCATTTACCCGTCAGTATGCCATTGACCCTTCAGGGGAGGGGGATGTTACGGATACGCATGTTAAATGGATTTATGAGGATGAAGTGCCACAAATCCCTACACCGGTTATAGTTGACAACAGGATGTATATGGTACATGACCGGGGTATGGTTACCTGTCTGGATATTCAGACGGGCAAGCCTGTCTGGAAGGAGAAATTAAGTGGTAATTTTAATTCTTCACCTGTTTATGCGGGGGGTAATATCTATTTTATTAATGTAAAGGGAGAATGCACCATAATAAAACCCGGAGATAAGTTTCAAATAGTTGCAGAAAACAATATCGGCGAGACTGTCAAAACTCTACCTGTGTTTGTAAGAGACAGGATGATATTGCGTACCGAAAAAAACCTTTTTCTGATCAGGTGATATTTTTGATTGCTCTTTCCAGCCTTTCTTCTATCTCGGTTGCAATCTCCTTTAAATTATCATTATCGACAGACATCATCGAGACTACCGGATTCACAGCTGCTACTTCAATGTCGCCATCAGCGTTTTCCTGCACAACTACACTGCACGGAAGGAGAACTCCGATTTCAGGTTCATGCTGTACAGCCATGTGGGCGTAGTGCGGATTACATGCACCTAAGATCCTGTACTTTCTGAAATTTACGTTGATCTTCTTTTTGAAGATATCCTGCATGTCAATATCAGAAGGAAGCCCGAAACCCTCTTTTGCCAATTCTGTTTTAACCAGTTCCATTGCTTCCTCAAAGCTTCTTCCCGATAAGACTGTTTTAAAATAGTAACTCATTATTCGTGGTTTAATATTAAAAATATAATTTAACTGTTATACAAAGAGA
>LSQX01039283.1_pt1 | contig 51288 bp, 48 predicted proteins | sample 654561 | NCBI WGS metagenome assembly LSQX01 (sample SAMN04489861, study PRJNA283612) | anaerobic digester metagenome | isolation source: 4 biogas reactors fed with cattle manure at either 37C or 55C with and... | place: Denmark: Kongens Lyngby | collected 2014
ATCGTTTCTCCGTCCTGGACTGCATCCAGTGCCCCGTCCAGTGTTGAATATGACGGTCCCCCTACGATTTCGCATACATCCCCGTCAACGGCCGAAACCGAACAGGGCAAAAGTGCAGTTATGAGGAATAACACCAGCAGCATGGACAATAATTTCCTAAGCACTGTTTTCATAAAGCAACCTCACTTTCTTTCTTTTTTTTGTAACCTCTCGATTACATAGAAAATTAATTTATGTTCTTTACGGCATAAACACGATGACTCCGTAGGCGGCCTTCCGGTCTCCCTCCGGGATGGGAAAGATCACGATCGTTCCGAACCGATCCCGCTCTGGTTTCTCTTGATGAGGGACCCCCGAAAACATGGAAAATACCTCCTCGACCTCGTCGAAGGAGAAGGAATTTCCCTTGAAAACCTGTTTGACGGCTTCCGCCATTCGGCTGTCTTTAATTTTGTATTGAAGAATGTGCACACTCTTTGGATCCGGACTTCCGGGAGGAACGCCGATGGCCTTTTGAAATGCGTCGTTCATCGCAGCCAACATGTGATTCGGCGTAAAAATGACTACGGGATAGGGAAAGGAATCGATGATACGTGCCCTCAATCCTTCGTTGGCGGGAAATGACCCGGAAAGTTCCCGCAAGAGCTGCTCATTGGTTGTTTCGCTCATAAAAGGCCGCCTTTCCGCTTACGTCGGAAGCATGCAGCCTCCGGTATGCTTATTGTATTAATCTTCCGATTGGAAGGATAGGTCCAATCGGATCATGAATAGTAGGAAAAGTGCCATAAAAAAACCGAGCTTCATCATCGTACAAAGCTCGATTTCGCAATTCCTATGGACCTGTGCCTGTGATTCTATCGAGATATGCGACGGTACCTTGAAGGGGATACACCGACTTTCTCTTGAAAGAGTCTTGCGGAATAGCCGTTGTAGTTCATGTTGCAGGCAGAAAAAGCCTCGGAAACGGAAAGGTTTGGATCCAGAAGTTTCTCTTTGACTCTGCCGATTCTGTAGTTGATGTAGTATCCGTGGGGCGTCTGTCCGGTATGCTTCTTAAAGAGCCTGTTGAAGTGGGATTTGCTGAGGCATGCCGCTTTCGCTGCTTCGTCGGCTTTATAGGGTTCCAGCCAATGGGTTTCGAGATACTCTTTTGCCCTTTCGATTTCGTCTCTGCCGCGATAGATTCTGCGATTCATCATCAAGGCTACCACACAGCCCACTTCCCCGGCTTCGTTCGGAATGGGAAAAACCGTAATATCCTGATAAATCGCTTCCACATCGAAATCCGTGATGCTATAGCGCTTCGAAATGTCCTCCAGGGGAACTTTGATATCATGAAAGAAGACGGTCTCTCCGCGAAACGCTCGTTTCAGCTGGTCGATCCCTCCCAAGGCAATGATGGAAGGATCCTCGAATATGTTATACTTCCCCACAACCAGTTCCGGGCCGGGAATGTGGTATTCCCGGATCATCGCCCGATTCATCATCACCGAAGTGCCCTCCGGGGAATAGACCTGGATGGGGTACGGAAAAAATTCGATGACTTTCGCCAGAAGGTCCTCCCTTCCGGATGTCATTTGAAAAGGACCGGTGATATCACTGTGACTGTTGTCCATGGGATTCTTTGCTCCTCGTCCGGAAAGCGCCGAACACGCAGAAGATCAATGCTTTGTCTTTTATTGTACTATGCTTTTCGTTGGTTTCCAACCGATTGCACAAAAATCTGCCTGTATCGCATCTTTTCACGATAGATTTGCTATAATCAAGGTAAATCATCCGTTTGGCGGTGGCACCGTCGGCGAACTGTCCCGAAGGAGAACGATCGAAATGAAATGGAAAGGCAGGACCCGAAGCGCGAATGTGGAAGACCGGCGCGGTATGGGCGGAAGCAGTGTGGGCAAAATCGGCACGCTGGGAGGCGGTTTCGGCATCGTAATGATCCTTCTTTACATGCTGATGGGCGGGAACCCCGCTGATCTCATGTTTCAATCCCAGTCCATCGATCCCGGACAGGAATCCTATTACCAGGAAACCGCTGAAGAAAAAGAGCTGGCGGAATTTGTTTCCGTTGTCCTTGCTGATACAGAATATGTCTGGAACGGAATTTTCAGCGAGAGCGATCTGGATTATCGGGAACCTCAGTTGGTCCTTTACTCGGGATTTGTCCAGTCTGCCTGCGGTACGGCGGGCTCTTCTTCCGGGCCTTTTTACTGCCCCGATGACGACAAAGTCTACATCGACCTGCAGTTTTTTCAGGATATGAAAACGACCCTCGATGCACCGGGCGATTTCGCTATGGCCTATGTCATCGCCCACGAAGTCGGACACCATGTGCAAAATCAGCTGGGCATTATGGATCAGGTCCGGGAACTTCGCTTCCGCTTGAGCCAGACGGAATACAACAAGCTGTCTGTTCGACTGGAACTCCAGGCTGATTATCTGGCCGGTGTCTGGGCTCATTATGTGGAGGATATGGACTTGCTGGAACAGGGAGATATCGAGGAAGCTTTGAATGCCGCCAGTGCCGTAGGAGACGACCGGATCCAAAAGCAGTATCAAGGTTATATCGTACCGGACAGTTTCACCCACGGGACCTCTGCCCAGCGGGTGAGATGGTTTATGGCGGGCTTTGAAGAAGGCGATCTGGACCGGTGGGACACTTTTCGTGTTCCCGAAAATGAATTATAGATTCTCGTCGGATGTCCGTTATAATCCATATAACATTCGATTGTAAGACTGTATTAAAAAGGACGGACACAGTGCATTTCCGCCGGTGTCCGTCCTTTTCCTGCCCTTTGAGCCTTCGAATAAAAGGACTCTACTCTCGTCAGTCCACGATTTTATGCTCTTTCGCAAACAGTTCTTCCGCATTGTCCCATTCTTCGATGATCTGGGGGATCACTTTGTACAGGTCTCCCACGATACCGTAGTCGGCCACACCGAATATGGGCGCATCGGGATCTTTATTGATGGCGACGATCAGTTTGGACGTCTGCATGCCGGCCAGATGCTGGATCGCGCCGGAGATGCCGCAGGCAAAATAGATTTCCGGTTTGACCGTCGTTCCGGTCTGGCCCACCTGGTGAGAGTGGTCGATCCACCCTGCGTCCACGGCTGCACGGGAAGATCCTACAACGCCGCCGACCTTGTCCGCAAACTGTTTGATCAGCTTAAATCCCTCGGGGCCACCCAGGCCCCGGCCGCCGGAGCAGATGATCTTCGCATCGGTGAGCGAGACCATTTCCTTTGCGGCTTTGACGATATTGACGATCTTTGTATGAATATCTTCCTCTGTCACTGACGGCTTGACGCGAATGATTTCACCCTTCGCACCGGGAACCGGTTCTCTCTTCTGCATGACGCCCGGGCGAACCGTAGACATTTGCGGTCTTGTCCTGGGGCAGACGATCGTCGCCATCAGGTTTCCGCCGAAGGCAGGTCGGGTCTGTTTGAGTCCTTTATCGGGGTCATTGGGGTCCAATGTGGATACATCCAGCGTCGTTTCTTTCTTGGCATACTCGATATAGGTCTTGATGTCCACGTCCAACCGCGTGCAGTCCGCGGTGAGCCCCGTATTGAGTCTGGCGGCCACACGAGGCGCCAGATCGCGACCGATATGCGTCGCGCCGTAAATGACGATCTCCGGCTTGTATTCTTTTACAGCGTCTACGATGGCTTTGGTGTAGCCGTCTGTTGTGAAGTTCTTCAGAATCGGGTCGTCGATCAAATAGGCGCCGTCGGCTCCGTATTCGAAGCATTCCTGTGCGAGCGCATCCAATTCGTGGCCGACGAGCAACGCATAAATTTTCGTGTCCCCGCTCACTTCTCTGGCCAGCCGGTGGCCTTCTCCGATCAATTCCCTGGCAACGCCCATGAGCTCGCCGTTTCGCGTTTCCGCATAGACCCAGATATGTTTATAGGCAGACAGATCCACTGCTCCTTCCGCCTCTTCGGAGATGATCGCATCGAAGGGACAGACCGGAACGCACTGATTGCAGTTGGTGCACTTTTCGTTGATAACAGCTTTCTTCTCCACCATGTCGATCGCTTCGAACGGACAAGCTTTCACACAGAGAGTGCAACCTCTGCAAAGATCTTTGATCACTTTAACAGCCATTTTGATTCCTCCTTTTCGCGCTAAATCGCGTGTTTTTCCTTCAACTTGAGAAGCAAAAGCTTGGCCTGCTCTTTTTCACCGTCCGCCTCCAGCTTGATTCCCGGGGGTTTGGGTGCGGGGGTGAATGAACGATAGACATTGGTGGGTGAAGCGTCCAGTCCGACGGTATTCAAATCCACCGCTACGTCCTTGGCATTCCAGACTTTAATATCCGCTTCCGGCGAGCAGGCGTGTACGATGCCGTCCACCGTCATATACCGCGGCGTATTGAGCTCCTTGATGGCTGTGAGCATGCAGGGCGCCTTGATCTTGATCTCTTCATATCCGTCTTCCAGCTGTCTTTTAACGGTAATGTCTTCCATGTTGGGATCGATAGCAAATTCCATCACGTAGGTAACCTGGGGCAATCCCAGCTTTTCTGCAATTTGCGGACCCACTTGGGCGGTATCTCCGTCGATAGCCTGCCGTCCCGCAAAAATCAAATCGTAGTGCCCCATTTTACGGATGGTCGCCGCCAACGCATTGGAGGTGGACCAGGTGTCGGATCCGCCCACGGCCCGATCGGACAGCAGAACGCCTTCGTCGGCGCCCATGGCAATGCACTCGATGAGCATATCTTTGGCTTGGGGCGGTCCCATGGTTACGACGGAAACTTTCGTGTCGGGGTATTGATCTTTTATCTTGAGCGCTTCTTCCAGCGCATTCGCATCGTCCGGGTTCAAAATACTGGGTACACCTTCACGGATGATCGTCTTCTTTACGGGATCGATCTTCACTTCGCTGGTATCCGGAACTTGCTTGGCACAAACAATGATTCTCATGTTTCTTCCTCCCTCTGACTATTTGAATATGGAAGCAGCGATAACGATCTTCTGAACCTCGGTGGTCCCTTCGTATATCTCCGTGATCTTCGCGTCTCTCATCATACGCTCCAGCGGATAGTCTCTCATGTAGCCGTATCCGCCATGGAGCTGGACCGCTTTGGTGGTGACATACATCGCCGTTTCGGCGGCAAAGTATTTTGCCATCGCGGAATCCTGGCCGTAGGGAAGGTGTCTGTCCTTCATATCGGCCGCTTTATAAATCAACAGTCTGGCTGCTTCGATCCTGGTCTTCATTTCCGCCATGTCGAACTGCAGCGCCTGCATTCTGGACAAGGGTTTTCCGAACTGCTTTCTGGACTTCATATAGTCCACTGTCACATCGAAAGCACCCTGGGCGATGCCCAGCGCCTGGGATGCGATGCCGATCCGCCCGCCGTCCAGCGTGGACAGTGCAATTTTAAAGCCCTGTCCCGGATTGCCCAGCAAATTTTCCTTGGGCACCACACAGTCCTTGAAAATCAGTTCCGTTGTGGAAGACCCGCAGATTCCCATCTTGTCTTCTGTCTTTCCGATTGAAAATCCTTCAAAATCCTTTTCAATAATAAAAGCGGATATGCCTCTTGTTCCTGCGGATTTGTCGGTCATCGCAAAAACCACAAAAATATCTGCATATCCACCATTTGTAATAAACACCTTTGTGCCGTTCAGCAGCCAGTGGTCGCCCATGTCAACGGCCTTGGTCTGAGTCGCACCCGCATCGGATCCAGCATCGGGTTCCGTGAGTCCGAAAGCGCCGAGTGTTACACCTTTGCACAGATCCGGAAGATACTTCTTTTTCTGCTCATCGCTGCCGTAATGCCAGATCGGCCATCCGCAGAGCGATGTGTGTGCGGAACAGATGACACCGGTTGTACCGCAGACTCTGGAAAGCTCTTCGACGGTGATCGCGTAAGCAATGTGATCGCTGCCGGCGCCGCCCCACTCTTTGGGAAACGGAACACCCATCAGTCCAAGCTTGCCCATTTTCGCTACGTTTTCCGACGGAAACCTGTGCTCTTTGTCGATGTCGGCAGCAATGGGTTCCACTTCGGTTTCGGCAAACTCTCGCACCATCTTCCGTACAAACTCTTGCTCTTTCGTCAGTTGAAAGTTCATGTTTTTCCTCCTTAGTATATACTATAGGGCGTAACTTATGCCCTTATTGTGACCACTAAAAAGCATCGTTGTGAAAAGCATTCATACAGTTTGATAAATATATGACAAACGCCGCACGGTTACTATTAAACCACCTTATCGACCCTTTTGCAAGGGTAATTTACAATTCGTCTCTCGGTTCCGCCGTGACGGTTTCCACGGACGCCAAAACCAGTCGGATCAGCGATTCTTCGTCAAGTTTTGCTTCGGAGGACAGGATATCCTCCAGCTTGGGTTTTGTGAGCGGATGTTTGGGCAAAAATACGGAACAGCAATCCTCATACGGGAGGATCGACGTTTCAAAAGTGCCGATCTGCTTTGCGGTTTCTATGATATCCACTTTATCCATGGCAATGAGCGGTCGCATCACCGGCATCCCCGCCGCGCGGTCTGTGACGACGATGGCCTCTGCGGTCTGACTGGCCACCTGCCCCAGGTTTTCTCCGGTGATCAACATGCTGCATTCGTTCTCTTCGGCGATGATCCGTGCGATTTTCATCATATAGCGTCTCACCAGCAGCGTCATCTGCTCCGGCGGACACCGTTCGGCGATCTGCTCCTGAACGGGAAGCAAATTCATACTGTGGATCCGGATGCCTCCGCAGTACACCGTCAAGATCCCGGCAAGATCCTTCACTTTTTCCCACGCCCGTTGGGGAGTGTAGGGGAACGAGTGAAAATGCACGGCTTCGATGAGCATGCCCCGGTGCGCCATCAAAAATGCCGCTACCGGCGAATCGATGCCGCCGGAAAGCAGGACAAGCCCTTTTCCGTTTGTGCCAAGGGGCAAGCCGCCGTACCCGGCTATTTTCTCTTCATAGATGTAGGCAAACCCCCTCCTGAAATCCGTATGCAGCAGGCAGTCCGGATGATGGACGTCCACCTTGAACGCTTTGCAGCTGCGGAGGATCTTTCCGCCGATGATACTGGCAATTTGGGGAGATTGGATCGAAAAACGCTTATCGGCCCGTTTTGCGTCCACTTTGAACGTCACGGCAGAGCCCTTCTTTGCCACCTTGTCCATCCATTCCACTGCCGCAAGGCTTACGCACTCAAGCGCTTCTTCGTCACCCATATCCTGAATGTCGATCTCCCATGCAGGGCTGATGGAATCCACACCGAACACATGGCCCACGCGCCGAATCAGATCTTCCCTTTTGACGGTTTCGGGTGTTCGCACAAAAATCAGGCCGTCGAGCCGTTCCGCTTGACAGCCGTTGAAATCTTTCAGCACGCTGCGGATCCGCTGCAGCAACATCCGCTCAAAGTACGGTTTGTTTTGTCCTTTCAGTGCGGTTTCACCGCAGCGGACGATGTACACATTGGGGTATTCGTTCATACTTTCTTTTCCTTTGCCAAAGCTTTTCGGAGCCGTCTTTGACTCGCTACCGCTTTCTTCAATACATCAACGACATACTCCATTTGGTCCGGCGTATTCTCTTCGGATAGGCTGAATCGGATTGCACCTTCCGTCTGCGCTTCACTCAAACCCATCGCCGCCAACACATGACTTCCGCTTTTTTTGGAAGAACATGCGGAACCGGTGGAGACGAATATCCCGGCCTGTTCCAGCATGTGGAGGAGCACTTCTCCTTTGCAGCCGATAAAACCGATATTCAACACCGACGGAGCGCTGAAACTCGGTGTGTGGATCGACAGTTCGGGGATTTCCTCTCTGAGCCGCCGCAACAGATGGTCTTTGACTTCGACCATACGCAAACGGCGCTGCCTCGGGTCTTTCTGCTGTTCTCTTACGGCCTGGGCAAACCCTGAAATGCCCGGAACGTTTTCTGTGCCGGAGCGGAATCCGCTCTCCTGCCCACCCCCGTACAGGAAGGAAGGCAGCGCAAGGCCTTCTCTCACGTAGAGCGCTCCGATCCCTTTCGGACCGTGGATCTTATGGGCGGAAAGGCTGATCAAATCCACAGGACAGGACCGTACATCCAAGTCCAGTTTCCCGTAGGACTGGACCGCATCGGAGTGGAACACGATCGCGTTCTTTCGCTTCCGGAGAATGGATCCGACTTCATCGATAGGCATCACGGCGCCCGTCTCGTTGTTTACGTGCATCAGGCTCACGAGGATCGTCTCTTCGTTTACAGCCTCCCGAAACACTTGCACATCCACCACTCCCTGCTCGTTCACGGGCAGGTAGAGAACTTCCGCACCCATGCGTTCCAATTTTTCGCAGGCGCGCAAGACAGCCGGATGTTCCACCTGGCTGGTGATGATTCGTTTCCCCTGTCTTTTCCGACTCTCCCAGACGCCGAAAAGCGCAGCGTTATCGCTCTCCGTTCCACCGGAGGTAAAAAACACTTCTTTCGGCGAAGCGCCCAAGGAGCGGGCAATGACGTTCCGCGCCTCTTTGACGAGTTGCTCCGCAGCCAGACCCAGCCGATGAAGGGAAGACGGATTGCCGAAATCCTCCTCCATCGCCCGGGCGACTGCCTGCATCACAGACGGATACGGTCGGGTCGTGGAACTGTTGTCCAAATATACAAACATAGATCTCCCTGATGAAAGAGGCCCGCAACCGGTGCTGCGGGCCTCGCTTTGTTTTTGATGTAACGATTATCTTGCAAAATCCACGGCTCTTGTTTCCCGGATGACATTGACTTTGATTTGTCCCGGATATTCCAGTTCGCTCTCGATTTTCTGGGAGATCTCTCTGGCCAGCAATGCCATGGCATCATCCTTGACATCTTCCGGTCTGGCAATGATCCGTATTTCCCGTCCTGCCTGGATCGCGAAGGATTTGTCCACACCTGGAGTGGTGTTTGCGATATCTTCCAGCTTTTGCAGACGTTTGATATACGTATCCAACGTTTCCCGCCTGGCGCCCGGTCTTGCCGCAGACAACGCATCCGCCGCAGCGATCAATACCGCTTCTGCGCTCTTGGGTTCGTAATCTCCGTGGTGCGCCGCCATGCCGTCGATCACAGCTTCGGATTCCTTGTATTTACGCAGAACATCGATGCCGATGTCCACGTGGGTGCCCTGGACTTCGTGGTCCAGCGCTTTGCCGATGTCGTGAAGCAACCCGGCCCGCTGGGCCAGTTTGATGTCCATGCCCAGCTCTCCTGCCATCAGTCCGGCAAGATGCGCCACTTCGATGGAATGCTTCAGGACGTTTTGTCCGTAGCTGGTGCGATATTTCAGGCGGCCCAGCAATTTGACGAGTTCGGGATGAAGGTTGTGGATGCCCAATTCAAACGTGGCAGCCTCCCCTTCCTCCTTGATGATGGCGCTGACTTCTTTTTCGGCTTTTTCCACCATCTCTTCGATGCGAGCCGGATGGATCCTCCCGTCTACGATCAGTTTTTCCAAAGCGATCCGCGCAATTTCCCTGCGGACCGGATCAAACCCGGAAAGAATGACGGCTTCGGGCGTGTCGTCGATGATCAGATCCACACCGGTGGCTGTTTCAATGGCTCGAATGTTGCGTCCTTCCCGACCGATGATCCGCCCTTTCATCTCATCGTTGGGCAACGGCACCACGGAAACGGTCGTTTCCGCCACGTGATCGGCTGCACACCGCTGAATTGCACCTGTAATGATTTCTTTCGCCTTTTTGTCTCCTTCTTCTTTGGCTTTGCTCTCGATCTCCCGAATCATGATCGACGCTTCGTGCCTTACTTCTTTTTCGATGCTGGAGAGCAGCAACTGCTTGGCTTCTTCTGCCGTGCAATCCGATATGCGCTCCAGTTCCTGGATCTGTCTTTCTATAAAGGTGTCGATTTCTTTTTCTTTATCCGCCAGCGACTGCTGTTTTTTTGTGATATTCTCTTCTTTTTGCTCCAGTGTCTCCAGTTTTCGGTCGACGGTTTCTTCCTTTTGGAACAGACGACGTTCCGATTTCTGGATCTCTGCTCTCCGTTCGCGCACATCTTTTTCCGCTTCGGTCCTGATTCTGTGCGCTTCTTCTTTTGCTTCGATAACGATCTCTTTTTTCATGGTTTCTGAACGATTTTCCGCGTCCAGGATCAAATTCTTTGCCATGGTTTCGGCACTGCCGATCGTTTTTTCTGCATTGTTTTTACGAATTAAGTATCCGACCAGCATTCCTACGACCAGAGCAACGATACTGACAACGATTCCCAGTCCTTCTATTGTAACACACCTCCTCTGTGATTTATGTAAGCCTGAAAACAGGCGGTGCAATCTTCTATGCGGTAAAAATCATCTATGAAATCTTTTACATTACAGAAAATCTATTGATATAACAAATCTATCTATATTATAATGAACTGCGTATTTCTGTCAAGAATAACCCCATCCGGGGGATCCGCTTTTCCTGATCGAACCGGAGGTCTCCCCTGTTGTTGAACATAAAAAACCTGTTGAAAAATATGGACCTTTCCCTGCTCTTATGGCCGGCTGTCCTTGTGTTGATCAGCATCGTCATGATCGGGTCCACGGCCTACGAAGATGGATTTGTCTTCGACCAGAGCATGATGAAGCAGATGCTGGCATTCGGCCTGGGTATCCTCGTACTGATTTTTATTCTGTTGTTCGATTACCGTTGCCTGCCCGGGTTCGAAAAGCTGATTTATCCATTGACGATCCTGTTTCTCCTGAGCGTTTATTCCCCTTTGGGCAGCACGCAATTCGGGACGCGAGGCTGGTTGGATCTGGGACGGATCAACCTGCAGCCTTCCGAATTGGGAAAAGTGCTGTTCATCGTCCTGTTTGCCGCCTATCTGAACAGAACCCGGCAGGATCTTCAACATTTGACCGGCGTGTTGAAAGCGCTTCTGTATGCGACGCCCCCGATCTTTGTCGTTATCCTGCAAAACGATCTGGGCAATGCGCTCGTCTATTGCGTCGTCGCCGGAATCATGTTGGTGATTGCCGGAGCCGAATATAAATCGCTGGGGATCATCACTCTTGCAACTGCAGTTTCTTCCCCGCTGATCTATTTCCTGCTCCGACCCCACCAGCAGCAGCGAATTCTGGCATTCTTTCATCCCAATGATGCGACCCTGGCAGTCAATTACCAGGTCTGGCAATCCAAAATGGCCATCGGCTCCGGCGGCCTCACAGGGAAAGGATTGTTTCTGGGCACGCAGAAAGGACTGGACTGGCTTCCGGTACAGGAATCGGACTTTCTCTTTGCTGTCATCGGAGAAGAGCTGGGGTTTCTCGGCGGCGGGATCCTGCTGCTGATTTTCGGCATATTCCTCTATAGAATGCTGAAAGCAGGAGAAGCTGCAGATGATCCTTACGGGGAACTGATCGTATACGGCGTATTTGCCATGTTCTTCTTCCAAGTGTTCGAAAACGTGGGTATGAACATGGGCATCATGCCTGTCACCGGCGTTACACTGCCTTTTGTCAGCTATGGCGCAAGCTCTCTGCTGGCGAATATGACAGCTCTGGCATTGGTACTGAATGTAACGATCCGAAGTAAAATGATCACATTTTAAGAGCAAACGAAACTGTGTTTTCCTTTGCTCTTTTTTTGAAGAACCTGTTCGTTCAGCCGAAAAGTCTCTTCCCGATCACATCAAAATTCCTTGCGATGTACGTATCTCTTTTGCACACAACGGGATACCCGCAGTTGTTGGCAATATTTACGTTTTCGTCGTATTGAACGATGCCCGCCAAGGACGTGCGGAACATATTCGCAACCTCTCCCAAATCCGGCACCACCTTGCGTCCGAAAAGTTCCGGCTTTACCATGTTGATGAGGTGGCAGCGACTGGCGACGCCCATTTCCTGCAGTTTTCGATCCACCATGTCGCCGTTGCGCAAAGCGCTGTAATCCGGTGTGACCACGACGATCGCCCGATCCACGCCGGAAGCCGACAACTTCAGATTTTCCCCCACACCCACAGGTCCGTCCACCAGAATGAAGTCAAAATTCTCTTTCAGCTTATTGAACAACGCCTCCATGTGCGCCGGAGTGATTCCGATCACTTCTTTGTATTGAGCCGCTGAAAGCAGATAGAGTTCCGGAAATCGATGATCGCGGATCAACGCTTTGCGCACACTGCACACACCGGAGATCACATCGGCTACGTCAAACAGGACCTCGTTTTCCAATCCCAGATAAATATCCAGGTTCCGAAGCCCCATATTCAAATCCATAAGAACAACCCTGGCACCGTGAAGGGCCAGAGTGGCACCGAGATTTGCCGTAAATGTTGTTTTTCCGACGCCTCCTTTCCCGGAGGCTACAAGGATGACTTCTCCCATAATATTCTGTACTTGCTTTCCCATCGTTTGCTTGCATTTTACCACTTATCCCGCGGGGATTAAAGTGTTTATGGCGGATCCAACGAGAAATATTCGGCAATCATCTCTCTGGCCACTGGGGCGCCGAAGCTGCCTTGGCCGCCCTGGACGAGGAGGACAGCGATGGCGATTTGGGGATCTTCGGCAGGCGCGCAGCAGACAAACCAGGAAAAATTGTCATACGCTTCCTTGTATGCATCCAGCTCCTCCGCACCGATGCGGTATTCCGTCAAGCACGCGACTGCGCTTCGCGCTGCCTCGCTGCCGGACGAATATCGAATCGGATCGTTACGCATCAGCGCATCGGCTTTGGCCTCCACGTCGGCCCAGGTCAGCTCCGGCGCGATGCGAAACAGATTATTTCGAAGGTAGTCCGTTTCATCTATCGGATCGATTTTTCCGCTCTTTTCCGCAGATCCGGTCTTTGCAGCGATTTCCATGGGAAATCCGCCGAAATACTCGGTTGCACTTCCGTTTGTTCCATGAGCCACCCTCCGCATACCGGCGAGGATCTTCCGGAAGATCTGAGGGTCTGCGTCGACAGGTTCCGGCGCTTTTCTTTCCATTGTCTCCTCTCCTTCCACGGACAGGACCAGGCTCACCTGGTTACGCATGCCCCCGTTGGCCAAGGTCGCCGCATAATTTGCCATTTGAAGCGGTGTAAACGCATTGCTCCCCTGGCCGATGGCCAGGTTCAGCAAATCTCCCTTGTTCCACTGCGCCTGATTGAAGTAGTCGAATTTGACAAGATCCGTCAGCGCGTCCAGCCGTTCTCTCCGGACATTCATCCGACTCAGGCGCGCCAGGATAAGAGGACGCGGCGGATTGTCTCGGCACCAGCCGACGATCTCCTCGATCCGTGCTTCCATCAAATCATCGTCCCTTGCGACATCCTCATCGAAATACCACTCTCTTCGCGCATATAAAAAGCGTCGCAGCGCAGTGATCGTCGCGTCCATTTTCTGCCCTGAAGACGGCAGCATTCCCGTCGCTTCGGTAATTTCAATGCCGGTAGGCATTCCCAACCCCAATTGCCGCGCATACGCGATCACGGTATCCGCGCCCATCGACTCGTCCATGCCCATGGATACCTGCTTTGCATGGTCGTAATTGCTGATCAGGTTATAGAAATAATAGTTGCAGGATACCTCGATGGCCTCCGCCAGGTCGATATATCCGTGTGTCCGGCGAGATTCATTCCAGATCAAACATCCGAATGTCCGATCGCCCACTACGATGGCTCCGTCGTCACGATATTTTTTATCCGCATCCAATCCCTTGGACAGCGCCGCCGCAGCCACCGCCATTTTGAAAGCCGAGCCGGGTTGGACGGCAGTTCTGGCAGCCACATTGAACAGCGGAGCCGGAGACAGGGGATCCTTGGGGTTTTCTGCCTGTAGCATATCCCAGTCTTCTCTGCTGATCCCTGCCGCAAAGAGATTCGGATCAAAGGACGGCACATTGGCCATTGCCAGAACATCACCGCTCTGCACATCCAGCGCTACGACAGCTCCTGATTTTGCGTTGGCATACTGTGGAAAAGTCACATTGCCCCAGGAGCTCTCATACGTCCCGCCTTCCCGGAGTTTTTGCAAGACTTGCCGCAGGGCTGTTTCGGCAGTTCTCTGCAGGTTCAAATCCAGCGTAAGTACGATATCACGGCCTTTGCTGGCTTGCGTATCCGAGATCGTGCTGACGCTTTCTCCCATTGCGTTTACCTGGACGACCTTCCTGCCGTCGGTCCCTCTCAATCGATCCTCGAAAACGCTTTCGATCCCCATTTTCCCGACCAGGTCTTCGGTTCCGTATCCCCGGCCCAGATAAAACTCCTTTTCACTTTCTGAAATCGCCCCCATGTATCCAAGCACGTGCCCCGCAGTTTCCCCGAAAGGGTAATACCGGATCGATTCGGCCACGACATCCACCCCCGGCAATTCCAAACTGCGCTCTTTGACCTCGACCACAGTGGCATGGGAAACGTCCGAAGCGATCGTTACGGGGATGTAGCTGTAGTATCCCCTCGCATCCAATTCGTTTCGGATCATCATCATTTTCCGGGCATCGTCTTCGCTCAAAGCAGAATCGATGTTGAAATGGGCTCGAATTTTTTGAAATGCTTCCTGTGCAGAGATATCGAAAGCAAGTTCATATCTCCCCAAGAACACGTTTTTCTCCAAATTGGGGGTGTATTCCATATGACGCACCGATATGGGCGGATATACGCCGTGAACATTCTGGAGTTCCAGCTGTGCATCGAACACGTCCAGCAAAGGGGATATCCCATATCTTCGTCGCAGTTCATCAAAAGATTGCTGTGCGGTATAGCCTTCGGGCATTTCCGATTTCTTCAGCCAGTCTGCGATTTCCCTGTCAAAAAGAAATACGAACCCGCCCTGATCATCCGTTTCTATGGGGAAATCCATGATGTGCGCATCCTGGTTGCGCTCCAGGATATCGATCAATGCCTTGATGCTGCGGTTGAGTTCCGAAGAAGACAATCCGCTCCGGTTCACAGTCACATCGAAAGTGGATGCGTTGTCAGCCAGCACAATTCCGTTTCGGTCCAGGATACGCCCTCTGGGCGCTGCGGTATGCAATGTTTTTGTGGTAAGATCCGATGCGCGTTCCCTCCAGAGATCGCCCTGGACCACGGTCAGCACAAAAAGACGCAAAAGCAGGGTCGTCATCAGAAGAAAAAACGCCAGCATGATTTGGTTATTTCTGTTTTTCAGCAGTCTCAGCATATCAGCGCAGCATTCCTTTTACGACTCCTGTCGTTACTCCGTTGGCAAGCATCAGAACCGGCAGTCTCGCAGCAAGGTATGCCCCATGGTACGGACTGCCGAACAGGAACAGGATCAGCCAGTAGACCACTTCGTACCATACCGTGGCCCAGAGTACCGTAGCGACCGATGTCAGAATATTGTGGGGATTCAAAGAATCGGAAACGACGTGCAGAACAGCGCATACGGAAAGGTATGCCAAGGCAGAGACACCCACGTACAGACCGAGGCTCAGATCGATCAGCAGTCCGCAGAGAACCGCCCCCCCATAAACGGCAGGATGACTTGAGACTGCACGCAACAACACGAGTGCGCACAAAACGAAATTCGCCGTAACGCCCACCAAAGGATAGGTGCTGAGCCAGCTGGTCTGAAGCAGCACAGCCATTCCGTATGCGACAATGATGTGGCTAACCCGCATGCGCTTCATAAAAGATCTTTGGTCACAATCACCAAAACGGTCGAGAGATTATCGAAATCCACGGCAGGCTCAATGTCGATGGTTTTCAGCAATGTCTCCCTGTTGTCTGCAATATCCGACACCGTGCCGATGATCAATCCCGCCGGATACACCCCCATGCCGGACGTGACCAAACGGTCTCCGAGAGCGATCCGGGCGTCCGCATCCAACATGTATCCCGTCAAACCGCCTCTGCCGTCTCCCGATGCGATTCCCAAATAATGTTCCGTGTCGCTCTTGTAAATTCGAAAGCTGAAGTTTGTGTTGGTATCCGTGACAGAGATCACCTTCCCAAAGCGCGGCCCGACCTCGCTGACACGGCCGATCAAGCCCAGTTCATTGACGACCACCGCTTCTTTGACGACGCCGGAACGGAGGCCGGCATCGATTGTGAAAATATTGAAAGGGCTGGATCCATCCATGGATATGATTCCGGAAGCAATTTTGAATTTACTCTCCTGTACAGCGGTGTAATTCAATGCCCCGGTCAGGGTTTTTAATTCTTCCAATTCAGCCCGGCTCAGCTGCAAATCCAAAATCTCCTCTTCCAACTCTGCGATGCGCCGGGTCAGCGCCTGATTTTCATCGACCAGAGATCGGAAGCCAAAGACTCCCTGTGTTCCGCGCTGCAAAATGTTTCCCATTCTTGTGACAGGCTTTTGTACCGCTGCCAGCACACCTTGCACTTCCAGTGCAAAAGGAGAATCTCCCGGGTTTCCGAAAGAAATCACAAGCATAACGGTAAGGAGCAGCGCAGAAAGCATAAAGCCCGTGAGAATCCCATGTTTTCTGATCCATTTAAACAAATCGTCTTCCCCTGTCTCAGCGTTCAGTATTTTCTGGAGGTCTGGGCATGATATCTCAATCTTGCAATATTCATGAGACTCTTTCCTGTTCCCTCCGCTACTGCAGTCATGGCATTCCCCGCCACAAGCACCTTGAGCCCGGTCTCCCGCTCCAACAGCACATCCAGTCCTCGCAGCAATGCGCCGCCGCCCACCAGGACCAAGCCGCTATCGGCAATATCCGATGCAATTTCTGGAGGAGATTGCTCCAGCGTTCTTTTAATGCCGTCCACGATGATCCGCACCGAATCCTCCAGCGCTGTTATGATGTCTGCAGACTGCACTTCTATGGAGGAAGGAAGCCCCGTGATTACATCCCGTCCTTTGGCGGTCATCGTTTTATCCCGGGCTTCCCCCGGAACGGGATAGGCATACCCCACACCGATCTTCAGCTTTTCAGCCAAGGCGATGCCGATCAGCAAATTATATTTTTTACGGATGAACGCAGCAATGGCCTCGTCCATCTTGTCTCCGCCGGAACGAATGGAATTGCTGCTGACAATATCCCCAAGGGATAAAATCGCGATATCCAAGGTTCCTCCGCCGATATCCACGACCATGCATCCTCTGGCCTCATCGATATCCAAGCCGGCGCCGATGGCCGCCGCCATGGGTTCCACGATCGTATAAACTTCCCTTGCACCCATCTGCCGGATCACTTCTTCCACCGCACGTTTTTCCACTTCGGTGACGCCGGAAGGGATCCCCACCACTGCGCGCAATTGCGTAAACAGCCGTTTCCGGGGAATGATTCTCTGCACGTATTCCCGCAGCATTGTCTGGGTCATCATGAAATCGGAGATAACCCCTTCCTGCAGAGGCCGGACGACGCGGATCCTTTCCGGCGTTCTGCCGCCCATCTCCTTTGCACGCTGGCCGGTTGCCAGCACTTTGTCGGTATATACGTCCACAGCGATCACCGACGGTTCGTCCAGGATGATCCCTTCCTCTTTCGCATAAATGAGTGTATTGGCTGTCCCAAGATCGATTCCGATGTCTCTCGTGTAGAAATTGAACATGCCCGGCTCCCTTTCCGCGTGCTCACGTTTGTCAAAGTATTTGCTGCTGCTTGAAACTGACGTATCGACCGTCTCCGATCACGACGTGGTCCAACACCTGGATACCCAGAATTTTGCCTGCATTGACCAATTGACTTGTTGTCGTCCGGTCCGCCTGGCTGGGTGTCGGATCTCCGCTGGGGTGATTGTGTATCAAAATGACCGCATTGGCCCCTTTTTTGATCGCTGTCTGAAACACTTCCCTGGGATGCGCAGCTGCCGAATGCAATCCTCCTACGGAAATGTCCTCCTTCATGATCAGCTCATTCTTGACATTCAAAAGCGCTACACGGAAGATTTCCTTTTTCCGGTAACGCATCTCTTCCATGCAAAGATCCGCCACTTTTTCCGGGGTGTCAAGTCTGATGCGTACTTCACCGGGACTGGCTGCGATCCGCCGCCCCAGCTCCATAGCGGCCACGAGCATGCAGGATTTTGCAGTGCCCACCCCTTTGATTTTCTGAAACTCCTCCGGCTGGCAGGACGTCAATCTCGACAGACTGCCGTTTTCCAGCGCCAGGACTCGTCCGGCCAGAGTCAATGCGGATTCCTTTCGGGTGCCGCTGGCGATGAGGGTCGCGATCAGCTCTGCATTGGACAGATCGGATACGCCCCGGGAAAGGATCTTTTCCCTGGGCAATTCATTTCGCGGCAGTTCTTTGAGCATGGGCCCTTTGTCACTGTTTGTTCTCATGGTCACTCCGTTTCCGAAGCACCCGTTCCCCCTTGACAAAATCAATGCCGAAACTATTTAATTCGTCTTTGATGGCGCCCAGAGGAAACCCGATCACGTTGTCTCTGGGACCGATGATATATTCCACATACGGCGCAAATCCGCCCTGGATCGCATAGGCGCCGGCTTTATCCATCGGCTCTCCTGTTGCGATATAGCGACGGATATCATCCGCAGTGTAATTTGTAAATTTCACCTGGGTTTCGCAGGCAAAAACACGGCGGATCCCCAAGGAATCGCTCACGAGGCAGACTCCGCTGTACACTGTGTGCATACGCCCCCGCAGAAAGCGAAGTATATCGAAAGCTTCTTCTTCCGATTCCGGTTTTCCGATGACCCGATCCGCATATACCACCGTATCCGCGGCAATGACCAGAGCCTTCCGGGCGCTTCTCTTCTCTTCTTTCAACAGTGTTTCCGCTGCCTGGGCTTTTTTGAGCGCCAGGCACATGACCATCTGTCGCGGCGTCAAATCGAGATGCACCGCTTCGTCGACTTCCGGAACCAGGATCTCCGGTTGTATTCCCATGTCGTGCAGCATCCCGATACGTCGGGGAGAGCCTGAAGCCAAAATGATGTGCATACCATATTTTACCATTTTATAACCGGTGCGCCAAGTCTTTTGTCGCAAGATACAGTTCGTCGAAAATTGCCTGATATGTTTGATAACTTCTGTGCCTGTCCGAATCGGGGTTGTAATACGGTCCTTCTTTCACCAGAGCAGTCAGTTCTCCGTAATCGGAAAAATAGTGAATTCCCATCGCGGCCATCATCGCATCCCCGAAGCTTGCACCGATGGTGTTTTGCGGTGTACGTATCGTCTCGCCGGTGATGTCGGCAATGAGCTGAAGCCACAGGGGATTCTTCGTTCCGCCGCCGGTCGCCATGATTTTATTCATCGGGACCCGGTGCTCGCGAAAGATCCGAAAATGCTGATTGATGGCGTACCCCACAGATTCCAAAGCGCTTTTGTAAAGGTGTGCCCGGGTGTGCTCCAGCGTAAGTCCGAAAATCGCCCCTTTGGCCAGAGGATCGTTGATGGGCGTTCGCTCTCCCGCAAAATAGGGCAGCGTGATGAGTCCGTTGCTGCCGGGGGGGACAGCTTCGACGCCTTTCAGCATCAGTTGATACGCATTCGTTCCACTGCTCTGTGCTTCGCGGACCGCATCGGAAAACAACTGGTCCCGGTACCATCTTGTGAGCGTGCCGGCCGTGTTTGTCCCGGCTGAGATATCGAAAGTGCCCGGAATAATAAATTCTTCCCTCCAGATGCGGTCGTCATTCACCAATCGATCCGTACAAAGAAACATATAGACGGAAGAGCCGATTTGCAGCATCATGTCTCCGGGTTCCAACACACCTGCGCTGATGGCTTCCGCTCCGGAATCATCCGTGCCGACGATAACCGGGGTCCCTTCTTCCAAACCTGTTTCGGCCGCCGCTTCCGCAGTGACCCGGCCCGCCACATCGATCGTCGACAGCACTTCGGCCAGCTGATCCGGCCTGCAGATCGGCGCACACAGTGCTTCGTCCGGTGTGCCGTCCCGCCGGTACAGCGGATTGAAGCTGGACAGTCCCAAAAACCGATCCACGGTATATCGTCCCGTCAGTTTTGCGGTGAGATACGAAGATCCGGTGAGAAACTTGTGCGTTGCGGCATAGACTTCGGGCTCTTTGTTCTTGATCCAGAGAATTTTCGGCATCACATCGCTGGAGCACAGCGGACGGCCGTACCAGGCTTTGATCTGCTCCGGACCGTACAGCTCGGTCAATTGCTCCATTTCGTCCGTCGCCCGGGCATCGATCCCATACAGGATCGCTTTGCGCAGCGGCCGGCATGCTTCATCCACCGGCAGACAGTCTGCTCCCAGTGCACTGGCGCCGACGGCCTTGATATCTTTGGCATCGATGCCGCTCTGTTGAAGGAGATCCCGGCTGATTGCACAGAAATCGTGCCACCAGACCGCCTCCGCATCGTGTTCAAAGTGATTGGGTATGGGATTTTCCATCCCATGAGGATGAGCGGAAACAGCGATCACTTCAAAGTTTTGATCGACGAGCACCCCTTTGCTTTCGAATGTACCCGTATCGATCCCCATAAAATAATCCATAAACACTCCTATTCCAGCATAGCGCGAACCGCATCGATCGCCTTTTTCCCATAAAGTCTCGGCTCCCGAATGTAGGCTGTGACCAACTCGATCGTGGCCGTCCCCTCGTATCCTATATATTTCAATTCCTGCATCGCTTCTTTCAAAGGCATGATCCCCTCTCCGGGCAGTACGTGCGTTTCATCTGCACCGTTGGAATCCACGATATGCAGATGCTGAAGTTTTCCTCCGATCTTGTCGAAATAGGCAAAGATGCTTTCATCCTGGACGAAGGGAGCGACGATGTCCAGCATCCCCACCAGGTTCTCCGACGGAATGCGTTCGAACAACTGGACCATATCATTGGCGTTCTTGAGCACATTGGTTTCCCAGGGGGTGGTCGTTTCCATCAGTATTTTGTGTCCGATGCTCTCTGCATAGGTCGTGAGCTCCCGGATGGTTTTGACCAGCCGTCCCCACATCTCTTCGTACGTGGCATAGTAGCCGGCATGGCCGGTGCTCACCAAAGTCCATTCCGCGCCCATGGCTTTGGCCATATCGAAACAAAGCTTCAGATAGTCCACCGCATCCTGCCGTTGCGCTTCGGAGCCGATCATATAGTTAAAGGGGTAGTTGTTGGCCTCCGGGGAATATCCTTTGACCGGCATTTCATACCGGTCGATCAAGCGCAGGATCTCATGGATCTCTCCGTTTTTCAGATCCGGAGCATACCCGCTGGGTCTGCCTCCCCACAGCTCCACATAATCGTACCCGAACCGCTTTGCATCTTCGAAAGCGTGTTCGATCGGGTTCCTCTGATAGCCGGAAGTAAACAATCCGATCAACATATCCGTTCCTCTCTTTCTTGACTGTGGCTCCCCGCTCCCCGTCCCGGAAGCGATGCGAACTTTTTTTCAGTATAGCACAGAAGCGCTTCTGCAGTACAGTACTAATCCGGAGTTTAAGGGTTCCTATTTGCTGTCCGCTGCGCTATAATATAGCTGTTTTACAGAAAGGATATCCTATGGCACGATTGACCCCTTTTTCGATCATTCATCCGAAACCGGAATATGCGGCTTCCGTATGCGCTCCGCCTTACGATGTGGTGGACAGGCAGGAAGCGCATCGTCTCGCAGAGGGAAATCCCTACAGTTTTCTTCGCATATCCCGATCTGAAATAGAACTGCCGAAAGAAACAGACCCCTACGCTCCGGTCGTTTACGAGCGCGCCCGAGACAACCTGAAAAGATGGCTGGATCAAGGAATCCTTGTACGCGAACCCGGCGACTGTTATATGATCTATCGACAGACTTCTGGAAAGCGCATCCAGACCGGAATCGTGGGCTGTGCTTCCATCAGCGACTACGAAAACGATCGGATCCGGAAGCACGAAGTGACCCGGGAAGAAAAAGAACAGGACAGGACGCAGCACTTCACGATATGCAATGCCCATACCGAACCGGTCTTCCTTACCTATCGAAGCAGCCACGGGATCGACGTGACGATTAAAAAATGGATCGCGGAACACGACTGCCTGTTCGACTTTTACGCTTCCGACGGCGTGCGGCACCAGGTATGGCTCGTGAATGAAGCAGGGGCTGTTGAAGTGCTGTCCATGATCTTCGAAGAAGTTCCTTATCTGTACATCGCCGACGGTCATCATCGGGCAGCGTCCGCTGTGACGGTCGCCCGGAACCGTCGATCCGAGGGAAAAGGTTCACCGAATCTTGGGGAGGAGGGTTTCCTGGCTGTCTGCTTTCCTACGTTTGATCTTGAGATCATGGATTACAACCGATTGATCCGGGATTTGAACAAATTGACGGTAACAGAATTATTGTATACCATAGAGCAGGCCGGCTTTCGAATCAAAGAAATCAGCGAACCTGTGCGAAAGCCTGCGGGCAAAGGCTCCTATGCGATGTATCTCCAAAGGAAATGGTACTCCCTGCAAGCCTCCGAAGATTTTCATACGGGAGATCCCATCGCCGATCTGGATGTATCGATCCTGCAGGATCGCATTTTAGCGCCTGTATTGGGAATCCGGGACCCCCGAACAGATCCTCGCATCGACTTTGCGGGCGGCATACACGGCCTGCAGGAATTAAAGCGCCGTGTGGACTGCGGCGACGCCGCCGTGGCATTTGCCCTGCATCCCGTGAGCATGGACGAACTGCTTTGCGCGGCTGATGCAGGTCAAATGATGCCGCCCAAATCCACCTGGTTCGAACCCAAGCTGGCCAGCGGCCTTTTTATTCACGCGCTGGACGAATGAGCCCGACCAAAGATGTCAAAACCGCCTTCGCCGCTTGCAAGCGGCGAAGGCGGTTTTATCATTGAAAAGATTTAAAAGCACGCCTATGCTTCGTAGACCACTTTCCCCCCGCAGAGGGTCATTTTGACTTGAATATCCTTGATGCTGTGGGGATCCGCCTCACAGATGTCTTCCGCCAGCACAACCAGGTCCGCGACCTTTCCGACCTCCAGTGTTCCCTTTCGGTCCTCGTCAAAGGATGCATACGCCGCCTCATAGCCAAACATGCGGAGCGCTTCGTCCAGAGACAGCCGTTCTTCCGGCATCCAGCCGTTTTCGGGACCGCCGGTCAGTTTCTCTCTTGTGACGCCGATCTGAATGTTTTCCAGCACATCAAACCGTTCCACCGGCGCATCCGAACCGCCGGAAGAATGGATGCCCATCTTGATCAAGGTTTTCCAAAGATAGGAGGTGCTCTCCCGCTTCTTTCCCACTCTTGGCGCTACGATATCCATATCAAATCCGCAGAAAACCGGCTGGACCATTGCGATCATGTCCAACTTCTTCATCCGCTCCAAAATATCCATGTCTGTGATCTGCAGATGGATGATACCGTGGCGATGATCTTTTCGGGGATTCCGTTTCAGTGCATACTCCACAGCATTGATCACCATATCCGAGGCTCTGTCTCCGATGCAATGGGTCACGGACGGAAGTCCCGCATCATGGGCCAGACTCACCATTTGGTTCAGTTCATCCTGATCGTGCATCATGATGCCCCGTTCTCCGGGATATCCTTCATAATCCTCCCGCAGCAAGGCAGTCCGAGCCCCCAGAGAGCCGTCCTGGAATATTTTGATCGCCGAGATTTTGAACCGATCTCCGGTACATTCCTTATAGAGCCCGCTGTCCAGAAAGACTTTCAGGTCCTCGGGCGTTGCGAAGCTGGCCTGATTATTGATACGCATATTCAGCTTTCCCTGTGCTTCCAAATTGCGGTATGCCGCCGAAATCGTCCGCCAGTCTTTTCCCGGAAGCGAAAGAAAGTCATCGGTCTGTACCGTGGTGATCCCCGCCCGGTTCATCCGTTCCACACCGTAGAGGATCATGTCTTCGATCTCATCCTGTGACGGCGGCGCCATGATCTCATAGCTGATCTTCAGCGCGGCTTCTTTGAACAGTCCTTTCTCCGGCTCGATCTTGTCCATCATATTTTTGGCTTTGGGATGCGCCAGCATCATTTCCGTGGCCAGGGAATTGGCAGCGGCGATATGGCCGCAGACACGGATAAAAATAATGGGAATGTCCGTCGAGATCTTATCCAGATCGTCCCGGGTGAGAAACCTTTTCTCGTCTTCGAAAAATTCATGATTCCACCCACGGCCGAACAGCCATTTCCCTTGCGGCCATTCTTCAACGGAATCGATGTAAGCCTTTGCACTGTCCAGAATCTTCCGGAGGGAATTGACGCCCAGGAGAGGAAACGCTCTGTTGATAAAAGAATAGTGGAGCAAATGCATATGGGAATCGTCAAATCCGGGCAGCACACACTGTCCGTTCAGATCGATCTTTTCCTTTGCAGTCAATCCGGCAGCCTCTCGGTCCGTTCCCGTAAAAACGATTCTGCCGTCCTTGATGCCTATGGCCTGGACCACGTCCCGTTTTTCATTCATTGTGCGAATCGTTCCGTTGTAAAATAAATAGTCCATTGTTTACCTCCGGTTACATTGAATTGGTCTCACGTCTGAAAAGTATAACATGTTGCCTTGCCGGTTTCCAGCCTGTCTATCGCCGGGACCGAATGTGGCCCAGCATCACCTCCACCACTTCCCCGATATTCAGGTTCGTGGAGTCGACCACGATGGCATCCTCGGCTTGCGTGAGCGGATGATGCGTTCGCGTGGAATCCTGCAGATCCCGGGCGGTGATATCCGCCTCTATGCTGTCCAAATCCGCCGTTTCCCCTTTCTCGATCATCTCCAAACTGCGGCGGCAGGCACGGACATGTACGGAGGCCGTCAGATAAAATTTGTACTCCGCATCGGGGAGCACATTGCTCCCGATGTCCCGACCGTCCATGACGAGCCCTTTTGTCTCTCCCATTGCCCGTTGAAGAGCCACCAGTTTTTCCCGAATCGCCAGAACAGCCGAACTGTCCGACGCCATCCGCGAAACAGCAGACGTTCGTATGTCTTTGTCCACGATCTCCCCGTCCAGCAGTACATGGCCGTCCCGGAAATCCACGTCGGTCTCGGACAAGAGTTCTTTCAATGCTTCCGCGTCGTTGTAGTCCACATGCTCCCGAATCAGTTTCAGTGCAATGGCCCGATACATGGCGCCTGTGTCGATGTAATCGATGGACAGTTCCCGGGCAAGCCGTTTGGCCGCAGTGCTCTTGCCGGCTCCTGCCGGGCCGTCGATGGCGATACGCAGACGTTCAGTGTTTTCCATTTTTCCCTGCCTTGCTTCCCGGAGCCGGCTGACGGTCGTTTTCCGCAGCGCCGCCCAGCAATTTTTCGATTTCGGCCACAAACGTATTCACGTCCTTGAATTGACGATACACCGAGGCAAACCGCACATAAGCGACCTCGTCCAGGTCCTTGAGTTTATCCATGACGATCTCTCCGATAAAGGAACTGCTGATTTCCTTTTCCATCATGTTGTTGAGTCCCCGCTCGATGTCGGAGACCATGTCCTCCATCACATCCATGGAAATCGGCCTTTTTTCGCACGCCCGGATGATCCCGTTCAGGACTTTGCTCCGGTCGAAAGATTCTCTCCTTCCGTCACGCTTCACCACCATGAAAAAAACTTCCTCCACCTTTTCGTAGGTCGTAAATCGCTTCCCGCACACTTCGCATTCTCGCCGTCTTCGAATCGCCTGCCCTTCGTCGGTCGGCCTGGAATCGATCACCTTCGTATCGGGGTTTTCACAAAACGGGCATTTCATCTGTAGCTTCCTCTCTTGGATGTACCATATACAAGGGGTTTGCAAATCATATACATTTTACGCTATATCTTGTGGGTTGTGCAACCGCATTTTTATGATACAATGTTTTACGGTTTCCGCAGCGCATCGCTGTTCCTATATGAAAGGACCTTTATGACGACTCCTCCATTGATCTCCGATATCGAAAAACGCCGGGTCTTCGGCATCATATCGCACCCGGATGCGGGAAAGACCACGTTGACGGAAAAATTGCTTCTCCACGGTGGCGCCATTCGGGAAGCCGGAACCGTGAAAGCAAGAAGGAGTGCCAAATTCGCCACTTCAGATTGGATGGAAATCGAAAGGCAACGCGGGATTTCTGTCACCAGTTCCGTGATGCAGTTCCACTATCGCAAGAAATTCATTTCGATCATGGATACGCCGGGACACAACGACTTCGGAGAGGATACGTATCGGATTCTTACATCGGTGGACAGTGCCGTCATGGTGATCGACGGCGCCAAAGGCGTCGAAGATCAAACCAGAAAGCTGTTTGCCGCCTGCCGTCTCAGAGGGATCCCGATTTTTACGTTCATCAACAAGCTGGATCGGGAAACAAAGGATCCTCTGGAGCTTCTGTCGGAGTTGGAAGAAGTCTTGGGCATGCCCGCCACAGCAGTCACCTGGCCCATCGGATCCGGTCTCAATTTTCAAGGGGTCTACGATCTCGTGACCTGTCAGCTTCACCTGTACAAAGAAGCTCGCAGCCTGGACCTGCGTGTACACGGTCCGGAGGATCCGGCACTGGAATCCATCCTCACCGGCTACAACCTGAAGACTTTTCGCGAAGAAATGCAGTTGCTCAAAGGTGCGGGCAACCCGCTGGATCAAAAGCAAGTGGCGGCCGGTGAGCTGACGCCGGTATTCTTCGGATCGGCCCTGGCGGATTTCGGCGTCACTGAGTTTCTGCATCATTTTTTGGAGATGTCTCCCCCACCGCAACCCAGAAACACGTCCTCCGGAAAAGTCTGCCCGGAAGACCCGGATTTTTCCGGTTATATTTTTAAGATCCAGGCAAACATGAACCCGGCACACCGGGACAGACTGGCCTTTCTCAGGGTCTGCTCAGGCACCTTCGAAAAAGGCATGACCGCAACGCTTTCCCGAACGGGGAAACCGGTGAAACTGACGCAGTCCATCCAGCTGATGGCCAATGCGCGCAATCAGGCAGAAACCGCCGTCGCGGGGGATGTGATCGGTATTTATGACACCGGGACGTATCAGATCGGCGATACGCTCGCCACGGGTAGGGAACTCTTTGCCTTCGAACCTCTGCCGACCTTCCCGCCCGAACTGTTCGCTCTGGTCCGGCCGAGGAACACCATGAAGGCCAAACAGTTTCACAAGGGCGTAAAACAGCTGGCACAGGAGGGGGCGATCCAGGTGTATCACAATGTCTACAACGAAGTGATCCTGGGCGCTGTAGGTCAGCTTCAGTTTGAGGTGTTCCAATACAGAGTGGAACACGAGTACCATGCACCCATACGCATGACACCCCTGGATTACACCCTGGCCCGCTGGGTCCCGAAAGAACAGGAAGACAAACTGAAAGCATGCCTCGATTCTCGAAGCATGCTTGTGTATGACCGGTTTGAACGTCCGCTGATTCTGTTTGCCAACTTGTTTACGCTGCGCTATTTTCAGGAACGCTTCCCTTTCGCAAAACTCGTGGATTCTCTTGAACTCACCGAAGGTACGTTGTAATGCCCTGTGCGTCCATATAGTCTTTTTTTGCTTTCATGAGACGATCCAGCGAAGAATTCCTGCTGCGTCCCATATCTTCCAACAGTTCCTGCACCCGATACATATCGTTGTACGTCAAATCCGGATAATCCTGCCGGTCGAACGTCCCTTCGGGCGTATAGCCGTAATGCAGATCGCCTTCCTGTTTGATCCAGATTTCCCGGGTGATCTCCACCCCTTTCAACAGCTTGTCTCCCAGAGCGATGATCTGGGGATCCTTCAGTTCCGTTCCCATCAGATAGAGGAAATGCATTTCCTGGATCTGGTGATTCAACGCCGAATGGACCGGTTCATCGTTTCCGTCTTCGTGCCAGTAGTCCTGGACGAGCCATCCTTCCTCGGAAAGTTCGTTATAAAATGCGTAGTGATGCTCATTGGCGTAGTCCACGTAGAACGCCAGCATTTTTTTTGCCTGCTCAAGGAAATAGGATTCATTGTACTTCTGATACGCTTTGATCAGTGCGACGCCCATATCCGCGTTGAAGCGCGTATCGTAGTAACCGCCGGAGATGCCGTAGGTTTCCTTGAGCCAACTGCTTTCGGGCTCCGTCTTGAAATACCCTTCCTCTTCCATATTCCGGCTGGACAGGTACAGTTGCACATAGCCCAGGTCGTGAGAGGCCCGATCGTTCCCGTTGAGAATATAGTTATACGGTACATGGACCCCGGGATTTCGCCAGAATGCGTTTTCCTGATAGCCCGCATAGCTTGCCGGTGTCCGGGTGTAATATCCGTCCGCAAGGAAACGATGGTCCGGTCCGTAGCAGCACCTCTGCCAGAATTCCAGGCTCGTTTCTCCGGTAAGGACGGACGCCTCGGGGTTTTCCATATCGACCAAAGGTTCGGAACTTTCCAGTGTCCAAAATTCCGTGTAAACATCTTCCACCATGGCAAAACCGACCACAAAATCAAACCCGTACCCTCTGGGATTGATGAAAATTTTGCCGATCTTGTCATCGTGTGCGATGACATTGCCGTCTGTTCCTTGACTGTATGCATAGGGCTGATCAAAAACCAGAAAAGTTTCATTTTCGATATTCACAAAGGCCGTGGTCATCGGAAAGGATACACCGCTTCGCAACCGCTGATTCAAGACCCATTCCCGGGTTTCCGGATCGAAATACGTCACCCAGCCGTGAGAAAATTCGTAGTTGATGATGAGTTTGTATTGATTAAAACCATCCAGATACTCCGAAAACGGGATCTGTGTGTGACGATAGATGTCTCCGTTGTCCAATTCGATCTTGGTTTCCGTTACAGAGAGATCCGACCCCGAATAGTGCTGCACCGACAGGGTCGCGTAATCCAGAGCGATCGTCTCATCGGGCTCCGTCACATCTCTGCGGTGGTATTGATCCTGTACGAACAGATGCCTCTCCAGCAAAGGCTCTCCTTCGCCTCTGGGACGTTCCACACCCCAATTGTTGATCATATCCATCAAAGAGTGGCGGGCAAAATAAAAAATGACCACAAGGAATACCAGCGGAAAAAATCCGATAGCCTGGGTAAAAATTCCGCCCATGGGCTTATTCTTTTTCATTAACGATCTCCCTTTAGACAAATGTATGCGAGCATGCGTTCGCGTTCGCGGTTTCTCCGATAAGAATAAAACAGATCCGAGCGGCACACCGTACAGAGCTCCGACGATTCTACGGCTGTGATGCCACAGTCGGAAAGCTGTCGACGATTGATTCCCTTTAAGTCGATATGGTATTTTCCGCCAGGTCCCGGATCGATGTAGTCCAAAGCCCAGTCAAACCTGTCGCGGAAGGATTGCGCCACATCGGCGCCGACCTCAAAACAGCACCGGCCGATCCCGGGACCGATCCAGGCTCGGAGATTTTGGGGCTCGCAGGAATACTGCAGGCCCATAGCCCGGACTGTTTCCACAGCGATATTCCCCAGTGTACCTCGCCAGCCCGCATGGGCCAGTCCGATCGCCGGCACGGTCGGATCGTACAGGTAGACGGGCAGGCAGTCGCCGTGCCCGCTGGTCAACACCACATTCTTTTGGTCGGTGATCGCTGCATCGGTATCTTCGTAATCGATACTCCCGCTCTGCGCCCGCAGCACATCCGCCGGTGCGACCCTCGCCACGGCCGTTCCGTGGACCAGGTTGAGACGCACTGCAGCACCTCCGCGTTCCGCAGCGGCTTTCACAAGTTCGGCGCGGCGCCGGGCACTCGAAGACGGCCGGGTCGTAAAACCTGCGAATACGCTATGCTCTTGTACGATCACTATGTCCTGACACATCCCTGTTATTATACCAATCTTGCCGGTTCCGAACAAGTTCTTTTCAAGAAATGTGCTCTGTCGTTCCGGTCACCGGGTCCGGTCTGGCTTCCGTCAGCACATTCTGCCATTTTTTCGTCCTGTAGCGAAAATAAAACTGCACGGCCTTGATGCATTCCGACAAAAATCGGACAAGAGCCGCCTGCCACAGCACGAAGTCGAAGAAAAGAATACCCACAAACATGACCGGGATGCCGAACAGCCATGTCCAGCCGATGTCCACGAACATCACATAGCGGGTATCCCCCCCGCTGCGCAGCACACCGCAGATAAACAAGTACGTCAGTGCTCTGCCCCACACGGTGAGTGCCGATACCGTGAGCGCAGGGGCCAGGACCGCAACCGTAGACGCATCGAAGTCATACCAGCCGGGCACATGGGGATTGACCAGGAGCAGGAGCACGGTGATCCCCGAGATCAACCCCAGTCCGAACCATAAAAAACCTCTGGCGTCCCGGTCGGCGCCTTTGATGTCTCCCCGTCCCAGTTTTTCTCCCAGAAGCACCGCAGATGCGTTCCCAAGACCGTAGAAAATCGATTGAGAAAATTCTCCGAGAATGTGCACGACCTGATACGCCGCCACGGCCACGGAACCGATGATGCCAAAGCCGGACAAAAAGATGCTGGCAGCCACACCATAGGCACCGTCGGACAATACGATAGGTCCGGCAGTTTTGTATATTTGATTCCGAAAGGCCTTCGAATAGCCGGTCAGTTCCGAAAAGCGCGCTGCCAGAGGATGGCCGGGCTTTCCGTATAGGTAGGCGATCATCAACAGAAACTCCAGCGTCCTGGCAATGAGCGTCGCCAGCGCAGCCCCTTTGACACCCAGGATGGGAAATCCCAATTTCCCGTAGATCAGCACGTAATTCAAAACCGTATTCGTGATCAACGCCAGCGCATTGATCGTCGTAGGCCACCGCAGACGCTGGATGCAACGGCTGGAAAAGGACATGCTGAACGAAAGCGCTGTCACCAGATAGGACAGCGATGCGATTCGAATATAATCAACACCCAGGATCACGACAGCATCTTCCCGGATAAACAATCCAATGATCCACTCCGGCTGCCACTGCACCAGCAGCACGATGATTGTTCCGAACAGCAGCGTATTCTTATAGATCAGTCCCAGTGTATGTCGGATCCGCTCCAGATCCTTGACGCCCCAATACTGCGCGATGTACACGCCGCCGCCGGAGAGAAATCCGAAACAAATCATGACAAAAACACCGTAGATTTGATTGGCAGCGCCTACAGCAGCCAGTTCATCGGTCCCCACGCGACCGATCATCAGCGTGTCGACGATGTTCAGTCCAAAGCTGATCATGTGCTGCACCGTCACCGGGATCAATATGGAAAATGCTTTCAGCCAATGTTGCCGGCGAAAGTCATTTCCTGCTACATTGTGATTCATTTCGTTCCCCTCCGCTTTGTCGAAATAGAAAGTAGATCCTTCTATTTCGGTCAGGCCAGGAGTGGAAACCCTCCGATCGTTATCATCATTGCCTCTGAGTTGAAGAAACCCTTCCTTGCCGGCGGCCAGGAAGCCGGGCACAGGGAAGGGTTTTGGGTTGATTCCGCTTTGGCATCCGGATGTGTTATTGTAACGCTCCTTTTGCCATATCTACGATCCGGGTAAATCCGTCGGGATCGTGGATCGCCATTTCCGAAAGCATTTTGCGGTTGACTTCGACGCCGGCTTTGCGCAGCCCGTCCATCAGACGACTGTACGATATTTCGTTGGCTCTTGCCGCAGCATTGATCCGCGTGATCCAGAGTCTACGGAACTCTCTTTTTCTGAGCTTTCTGCCTTGATACGCCGAGCGAAGGGAACGCATGACAGCGGTATTGGCCGCCCGAAAGACCTTGCCTTTTTTTCCGTAAAATCCCTTTGCCAGTTTCAGCACCTTTTTGTGCTTTCTCTTCGTATTTATGCCTCTTTTGACTCTTGCCATGATTTTCTACCTCCTACTTTCCCACCAATACGCTCTTGATTCTCTTGTGATCCGCTTTGCTCAAAATAGTGGACTGACGCAGACCTCTTTTTCTCTTCGGCGTCTTTTTCGTGAGGATATGGCTCTTATAGGCCTTATTTCTCTTTATCTTACCGGTTCCCGTGATCTTAAATCTTTTCATCGCTCCCCGATGGGACTTCATCTTGTTTTTCGCCATTTTGATTTGCTTCCTTCCTCTGATCTATTTTTTCTTTTTCTTTCTGCTCTTTTTCTCTATCTTTTTCCGATTTCGGTGCAAGGACCATCGACATGTTCCGTCCTTCCAGTATAGGATGCTTTTCAATCGTTCCGATCTCTTCGACCATGGCGCAAAAGCGCAGCATCGTCTCCCGTCCTTTGCTCACATAGCCCATTTCCCGGCCGCGAAAACGCATGCTGATCTTGACTTTATCGCCGGCATCGAGAAACTTGAGCGCATTGTTGGCTTTTGTCACCAGATCGTGTTCCTCCGTAAAGATCCCCAGTCGGATCTCTTTGATCTCGATGATTTTCTGCTTCTTCCGCGCCTCTTTTTCTTTTTTCTGCTGTTCGTAGCGATATTTCCCGTAATCCATGATCTTGCATACGGGCGGAGCCGCGTTCGGCGAAATATTCACCAAATCCAAGTTTTGCTCCTCAGCCGTCGCTCTGGCTTCCTGGATACTCACAACGCCCAGCTGGTTTCCTTCCGAATCGATAAGTCGCACTTCTTTTGCTCTTATCTGATCGTTGATAAGATTTCCTTTACTAATTGTTTTGCACCTCCGGTCCATTAAAAAAAGCGGATGCCGAAGCTCCGCCCTGCAACCCGTTCTGTGTACGGATCATTATGACCGACCCAAGCAGCCGAAGCTCTAAGGTGAGAGGCGGAAACCTCTGCTTATTACCTGAGAACAGTATCATATTATCAAGCCCTTTGTCAACTATATTCTTTCGTTTGGCTCATTTGGAAATGATTGCGAACATTTGTTTACATTCTCTGCGGCTTATGATATAGTAACGCTGTAGCATTATTGTCTTCATTATCGTGCAGTGAATACCTTCAGTTACGGGAGTGCAGAAATGACCCAATTATCCACCCGCGAAAAAAAGATCCTCGATTACATGCGTGCCGAAATCAAAAAGAAGGGCTATCCTCCCACGGTCAGAGAAGTCTGTGCCGCTTTGGGGATCCGCTCCACGTCCACTGTCCACAAAGCATTGGCATCCCTGGAAGAACAGGGATTTATCCGAAAGGATCCAAGTAAGCGCCGGGCGGTGGAAATCCTCTCCTGCGAAGGAGAGGATACGCCGGCTCGGAAAAGTACCGGTCCCGGAAGAGATTCGGATCCCGCGGAGCGATCCGACATCGTGGAAATCCCAGTAGTAGGGCGCATCGCCGCAGGATCGCCGATTCTGGCGGAAGAGGACATCGAAGAATCCATTCCGGTCCCTTCCAGATTTCTGGGGAAAGGCACTCATTTCATGCTTACCGTAAAGGGAGAAAGCATGATCGAAGCGGGGATATTCGACGGAGATTATCTGCTGGTCCATATGCAGAACACGGCCGAAAACGGAGACATCGTCGTTGCGATGATCGACGGCTTCGAAAGCGAAGCCACCGTCAAAACCTTCTACAAAGAAAAGGACCACGTTCGCCTCCAGCCGGAAAACCGATCCATGAACCCGATCCTTGTCAAAGAAGTCAAAGTATTGGGACTCGTCAAAGGCGTATTCCGCTATCTGTCCTGATTGATCGACGATCACCCATAGCATAAAGGGATGTCTCATCTGACAGCGCCGGAGCAAAATAGAAATGGCTTCCCTTCTGATTCGCGAGGTAGTATAATTCAATAAGATTGAAATACCAATCTGTATTTATGAATCTGAGGAGGGAATAAAATGAAAAAATTGCTCGTTATACTGTTGGCCTTTGTTATGGTACTGGGCCTCGCCGCCTGCGGCGGGGAGGAACCCGCGGAAGAACCGGAAGCCGGCTCCGAAATCGCCATGGTGACCGACCTGGGCACCATCGATGACAAATCATTCAACCAGGGCACCTGGGAAGGCATCGTCGCATACGCGGAAGAAAACGGCATCACTCACAAATATTATAAACCGACCGAGCAAAGCACCGACGCTTACCTGGCTGCAATCCAGCTGGCTGTCGAAGGCGGCGCAAAGGTCATCGTCACCCCGGGATTTCTCTTTGAAGAGCCCATCTTCCTGGCGCAGGATCTGTATCCCGAGGTCACTTTTATCCTGATCGACGGAAATCCTCACAACACGGACTACAGTGTATACCACACTGCTTCCAACACCGTAGGCATTGTCTTTGCGGAAGAGGAAGTCGGCTACTTGGCAGGGTATGCGGCGGTCAAAGACGGCTATACGAAACTTGGGTACATGGGTGGTATGGCTGTTCCCGCTGTTATACGTTATGGCTACGGATTCGTTCAGGGTGCGGAAGCGGCCGCTGCGGAAATGGGGATCACCAGCTTGGATCTGAAATATTTCTATACGGGCAACTTCGATGCAACGCCTGAAAATCAGACACAGGCGGCATCTTGGTATGCAGAAGGTGTTGAAGTCATCTTCGCTGCCGGCGGCCTGGTCGGAAACTCTGTGATGTCGGCTGCGGAAGCAGCAGGGAAAGCGGTCATCGGCGTCGATGTCGACCAAAGCGTTGAATCCGACACGGTGATTGTTTCCGCCATGAAAGGTCTTGCAACCTCCGTATGGGATAATTTGGATGCGTATTACAACGGTACGTTCCCCGGAGGAGAAGGACTCGTTTACGGAGCATCCAACGACGGTGTATCCCTGTCGATGGACTCTGCTAAATTCACAACATTCTCGCAAGCGGACTACGATGCACTTTTTGCAAAGCTTGCAGACGGCTCCGTCTCTATAAAGAATGATACGGACGCAGCACTGCCCACCGATCTTGGCCTTTCGATCGTCAAAATTACGCTGGTTGAATAACCGGGACACTTGGACCAACAAATGCGCACAGGCGGAGATTTATCCGCCTGTGTTTCTTTTTTTTTATTTGTAATTCATGTATAATGTACGCGATGGGAGTCATGCAAACAGTGGAACATGGAGGCCCGAATGGAACATATTATCGAAATGTTGAATATCACCAAGGAATTCCCCGGCATCCTTGCCAACGACAACATCACGCTCCAACTGCGAAAGGGAGAGATCCACGCTTTGCTCGGAGAAAACGGCGCGGGAAAATCCACGCTGATGAGTGTTCTCTTTGGTCTCTATCGCCCGGAAAAAGGGACCATCAAAAAAGAAGGCCGGGAAGTAGAAATCAGGAACCCAAACGACGCGAATAATCTTGGCATCGGCATGGTCCACCAGCACTTCAAGCTGGTGCATAATTTCACCGTTTTGGAAAACATCATACTCGGCGCAGAGACCACAGCGAACGGCCTTCTCAAGATGGATGAGGCAAGAGAAAAAGTGGTAGCTCTTTCAGACCGCTACGGTCTTTTTGTCGATCCCGATTTGGAAATCCAAGATATCACAGTGGGAATGCAGCAGCGCGTAGAAATTTTAAAAATGCTCTACCGGGACAATGAAATATTGATCTTCGATGAACCGACGGCGGTGCTGACGCCTCAGGAAATCGAGGAGTTGATGAAGATCATGAAAGGCCTTTGTTCGGAAGGCAAATCGATCCTCTTCATTACCCATAAGCTGAATGAAATCAAAGAAGTTGCAGACCGATGCACCGTACTCCGCAAAGGAAAGCTCATCGGAACCATCGATGTGGAGTCGACGTCCAAAGAAGAAATGTCGGAGATGATGGTGGGCCGCAAGGTGGAATTCGCCGTAGAAAAAGGAGTCGCTAACCCTGGGGAACCCGCCTTGGAAGTACGGAATCTCACTGTGGGAGACAAACACCATGCCAAGAAGAAGGTCAAAGACATATCCTTCATCGTAAGAAAGGGCGAAATCGTTTGCATTGCGGGAATCGACGGCAACGGACAATCAGAACTCGTCTATGCCCTGACCGGCCTGCTGCCGATCGAGGAAGGACAGATCCTTTTGGATGGAAACGACATCACCCACGCCACGATTCGAAATAGAAACAAAAACGGAATGAGTCACATCCCCGAAGACCGCCAGAAATACGGTCTGATTTTGGATTTCAACTTAGCGGAGAATTTGGTGTTGAAAAGTTACTATACACCGGAATTTCAAGAAAGAGGATTTTTAAAGTTCGATCGAATTTATGAACATGCAGAGAGCTTGATTGAGCAGTTTGACATACGCAGCGGTCAAGGAAAAACCACGCCCGCCCGCAGCATGTCCGGCGGAAACCAACAGAAAGCGATCTTGTCCAGAGAAATCGATCTCAATCCGGAAATTTTGATTGCAGTCCAGCCAACCCGCGGACTTGATGTGGGCGCGATCGAATATATCCATAAGCAACTTGTCGAACAGCGCGATGCAGGGAAAGCAGTGTTGCTGATTTCCCTGGAGCTGGAAGAAGTGATGAATGTAAGCGATCGGATCCTGGTGATTTATGAAGGTGAAATTGTGGGCGACTTGGATCCCCAAACGACAACTTTCCAGGAAATGGGCCTCTATATGGCGGGCAGCAAGAGAAAAGATCGGGGGGATGCAGTATGAAACCGTATACGATAAAAGACAGAGCGAATACCTTGCTCCGGTCCACCGCTTTCTCCCACGGTTCCGCATCTGTCATCGCTATTCTCTCCGGGTTGCTCTTTGGATTTATCATCCTGCTCATAAGCAACCCGTCCCAGGCGTTTGATGGATTCATCATCATCATGAAAGGCGGGTTTTCAACCGGCGCCAAGGGAATCGGCCAAGTCCTGTATTTCGCCACACCGTTAATCCTTACAGGCCTTTCCGTGGGGTTTGCCTTTAAAACCGGACTTTTCAACATCGGTGCTGCCGGACAGTTCGTGATGGGCTCATTTACGGCTATTTTCATCGGCGTCAGATGGACATTCCTGCCTGCGCCCTGGCACTGGATCGTCGCGTTGATCGGCGCTGCTGCCGTAGGAGGATTGTGGGCGCTGATCCCCGGATTGCTGAAGGCTTTCTTCAATGTGCACGAAGTCATATCGACCATTATGATGAATTACATCGGTATGTACCTCGCAAATCTGCTCGTAAAATTGACCGTCTATGACTCGCTGAAAAATCTGTCCATGAACACTGCGGAAACGGCAACGCTTCCGAAAGGCGGACTGGACAATATTTTTTACAACATAAGAGGCGGCTCGGGAACCATCGACCTGTCGACTGTGAATTCCGGCATCTATATTGCGATCGGGATCGCGATCCTCATGTATATCGTCTTGAACAAAACGACCTTCGGATATGAGTTGAAGGCCTGCGGCTTCAATCAGAACGCCAGCAGGTACGCTGGAATCAACGAAAAACGCAGCGTGGTGCTATCCATGGTCATAGCCGGCGCGCTTGCCGGGCTGGGAGGCGGTCTTTTGTATCTTTCAGGAGCGAACGGCCGGCATCTCAAAGTGATCGACGTTCTTGCCATGGAAGGCTTTAATGGGATTCCGGTTGCCCTCCTGGGGTTGTCAAACCCGATCGGTATCATTTTTTCTGCGATTTTCATCTCCTACATCACACAAGGAGGCAATTATCTGCAATCCATGGATTTCGTTACAGAGGTCATCGACATCATTATTGCCTGCATCATCTATTTCAGCGCATTTGCCTTAATCATCAGAGGGATCATCGCAAAGATATTGAAGTCGAGAAAATCGGAAGAAGGAGACCTGTAAATGGATATTCTGTTTCTTGTGGCTCAACAGACCATGTATTTTTCGATTCCACTTCTCATTGTTGCCCTCGGCGGCGTATTTACCGAACGCGGCGGCGTTACCAATATCGCCTTGGAAGGCATGATGATCATGGGCGCTTTCACCAGCATCCTGTTCATCAATAAAATGGGAGGCGTTATGAGTGGACAGCTTCTCCTCCTGGTTGCCATTCTGATTGCCGTACTGACGGGGATCCTCTTCTCCTTGTTCCACGCCTATGCGTCGATCAACATGAAGGCGGATCAGATCATAAGCGGAACGGCGCTCAATATGTTCGCTCCCGCATTTGCCATATATGTCGCCCGTATGATCCAAGCGAACGGAGTCCAGCAGATCACCTTTGCCAACACATTCCGCATCACAAAGGTTCCGGTTCTGGGCGATATTCCTGTTATCGGCGGAATGTTTTTCAGAAACGCTTACATCACGACCTATCTCGGCTTGCTCATTTTGATCGCTTCGGTCATCGTGATTTACAAGACCCGTTTCGGCTTGCGACTGCGGGCTTGCGGGGAGCATCCCCATGCAGCCGATTCCGTCGGCATCAATGTCTATAAAATGCGATACATCGGGGTCATGATCTCGGGTGCCCTTGCAGGCTTGGGCGGGTTGGTCTTCGTTGTGCCCACTTCGACACAGTTCAATGCCACCGTCTCCGGGTATGGATTCCTGGCTTTGGCGGTGATGATTTTCGGACAGTGGAAACCCAAGCGTGTTCTCTTTGCGGCGTTCTTCTTTGGATTGATGAAAACGATCGCTTCCGCTTACTCTGTGATACCGATCCTCTCCACGATGGGCATACCAAGCGATGTGTTCAAGATGGTTCCTTTTATTGCCACTTTGATCGTACTGGCCTTCACCTCGAAGGCTTCGCAGGCGCCACGGGCGGCAGGTCAACCTTATGACAAAGGAAGCCGATGAAAAAGTCGCTCTATGGCATTACAGGGCGATCATAAAAGGAACCATGATCGGCACACATACCGATACGATGCCGCCGCTGACCATCCCGTAAAAAACCAATCTGTGATCTCCGGTTATGGCGGCCGCCGCAACGGACGGATTCATGGCGGCGGAACCGGCAATGCTGATCAATTCGGGCGGCTGAAAGCGCTTCCATAAGATCGGGATCAGGAACATCGCCGCAATCTCACGAAGAAGACAGTAGACAAACGTGACGACGGACAGGGACGGCGAATACTCAAAGACCAGACCGGTAGCCAACGAATACCACCCCATGCCCGAAGCTGCCACCAGGGCGTCTTTCGCAGTAAGCGGAAGCAGAGGAGATACGAGCCATACCATGATCAGCGTCCCTGCAATGGTTGCGAAGGAATAGACGATGAGCTTCCATCCCGCCTGCTTCAACTCTTTCAGGAAATCTTTTTTCCCCATCTCGATGCTGGCGATCAACGTCATCAGACACAGGCATACGATAATGACCGTAGAACTGAAGGAGGCAAGCTCCTGAAGATAGCCCAGACGGCCGGTCGCGAATCCCACACTCACACAGAGCAGCATACATTTAATCATCGGCGGGACCCTTTCGTTCCTTTTCAAATCGAGTGCGCAGCAGGAGCACCATCAGGAAGGAACCCGACATGCCCGCCGCGGCGATGAAAATACCGATGAATCCCATTTGCGAAATCGATGCCGCTACAGCATCGTCACTTCCCAACTGATGTCCGAGGACGAAGAGAAGCGTAAACAATAATGCGTATTGGACATTCTTTCGAAAGCGGCTTTCCCGGGGTATCCAGGAAAGCCGGGCCCCGGCTAGGATCCCGACGATCATGATAACGCCAAAGACGACCATCAACATACGCCCCACTCATTCCCTTTCATTTTCGGCAGCCCGGTTCAGCGTATCGACAACAGCCTGAGCCACGCTGCGGGCATATCGATCCGTATAGGCCGGATCGAGCATTGCAGCGCGGTCTTCCGGGTTGGAAAAAAATCCGCCTTCTACGATCACGGCCGGCATGCATGTTTTGTTCAGCACGGCATACGCTCCCTGAGAAGTGATGCCCCTGTCGGCAAGACCGATGTGCCGAAGCAGCCGGTCCAGGATATTCTGCGCCAAAGTCTTGCTCCCGACCACATAATCCGCTTCCGATTCTTTTGCATAGTAGAACACTTGAGATCCGTTGGGAACCGGTGTATTTGCGGAATTGTTGTGAATGGACACAAAGAGATCCGCGCCGGCCTCATTGGCAAGGACCGGACGTTCCTGCAGACCAAGCGTCTCATCGGTGGTCCGGAGCAGGAATGTCTTCACCCCGGCCCGGGTCAGATAGTTGTCCAGTGCCAGAGCGATCTCCAGATTAAAATCCTTTTCGTGCAAAGTCCTGTGGCCATCGATCACCAGGCAACCGGGATCCTTTCCTCCGTGGCCGGCGTCGATCGCCACCAGTTGATCTGCCATCCGCCAGTCCAGTGCGGGAATCAAGAGGTCTGTTTCTTCCGGTTCTGTCTCATCCCCTTCTTCGGACGCCGGCTCTCCGGTCTCCTCCGTCAGTGTATTCGGATCGGTAAAATCGATCGTCAATACTCCTTCGCCTTCCGGCATTGATATTTTTCCGGTCTGCCTGGTGTTCAGATCGAATACGATGCGAACGATGTCGGTATCGAACTGGGAATATCTGATCCGTTCAAAGGCGGCATTGGCCCCGGGGATTTCCATGCTGCCTCCTTCGTAGGCGTCCATTCGGATCCTGGCATTCGATACATCCACCACAAAACGATCCGGTTCTTCATAAGCCGCCGTTCGATAGTCCGGCTGCGCACCGGTATAGCCGACCGACGCCCGGAACATACCGTCTTCGGCCACAAATTCGATGGACTCCACAGAGGTGAATTCAAATTCCGATTCCTCGGGGGAGTTCACCAAAACCGTTCGCCTGTCCGGATCCCAATCGACAAAAAATCCCAGCGCCTCGGCTACAAACCGGACCGGGATAAACGTCCGGTCTCCCGGCCGGATCTCTGCGGGAACCTCCATACTCTTTTCCTGACCGTTCACCAGCGCAACTTTTTGGCCGATGACAAGTGTTACACTGGTTCCCACGTACGATAGGTCCACCCGTCGCAACGTCGGGTCCCACTTCACGTTGGGGTCCACAGCTCCGTCCATCGCTTCGAACAAAGCGCGGACCGGCACGAGAGTCCGCCCTTCAACGATGACCGGCGGTGCGTCACAGACAACCTGCGCGCCGTCCAGCTCCAATGTCACGTCTCCGCCGGCTGCTGCCGATACGAACATGGCTGTGCAGAAAGCCCCTGCAATCAAACACCTTCTTATAATGCTCCGCAAAACATACCCCTTTGATTTGCCAAAAAGAAAAGGCTTCCGCTCAATTGAGCAAAAGCCCTTGGTTGGTGGGAAGTATTGGACTCGAACCAACGACCTCTTGCTTGTCGAGCAAGCATTCTAACCAGCTGAACTAACCTCCCCCAGTCTGGTAGTTATTGTACCGTAAGAATCCATCGAATGCAAGCCATAATTTAGACTTGAATCTCCATAATCCCAAATCCGCCGAACACATCGTAGACTTTGATCGCCGCTCTGCGGGCAGGGCCGGTCAGAAACTCTGCCTCCGTCCGAAGGTCCGCTTTTTCCCGGGCGAACCACTGCTGTGTCTGAAAATTCACGCCGTCGTAATTCCGGTCGATACACCAGTAGTCCACCAGCGCCAGCGGATCCGCTGCCTGGAGTTTTTCCAGTGCCGCTTTTTCCACATCGGATACGGGCAGGTTCCTGCAGCTTCTTTCGTATTTCGTCAGTCTCACTCTGCACAATGCTTGCCGGGATATCGTTTCCCGGGTCTCCACTTCTGCTTTGATCGTTGCGGAAGTGCCGTTCTTTTCTTTTTCGGAAATGTAATAAACATAAGGCGCATCCATGGACGTCAGTCTTTTTCGCGATGCCGCGATGGCCAGCGGACTGCTGTCGCACACCATAAAACTGCGCCCCATGCGGCAAGCTGCTGCGGCAAGCGTTCCGGATCCCGCAAAGAAATCCGCACAGAGGTCTCCGGGTTTCGTACAGCTCTCCAGCAAAATCTCCAGAAGACGTTCCGGCTTTTGTGTCGCATAGCCTGTGCGTTCATGGGAGGTTCGCCCGACCATATCCACGTCCAGAACGTCTTTCCGATTGACCATGGTATACCAACCCAATTCATCTTTGTATTCTTTTACGCCTTTAAAACGATACGGTTTGAACGCCCGATTGTAAGACTTTTCCTTTTTCGCATGAAAATAATGCCGATTTCCTCCCGCATAGTACAGCAAGGTATCGTGCTTCTTTGCAAAAGATCGGGTGGACACTCCCCCGGACTTGTAGTTCCAGATGATTTCATTGACGAACCGCTTCTGGCCGAACAGCTCGTCCATAATCACTTTTACATAGTGGACGGCGCGCCAATCCAAATGAACGATGATGCCGCCGTCTTCGGTCAACAGTTCCTTCATGTACATCAAACGCAGCGTAAGCATGGAAAGGAATCCTTCCATCCCTCCGCCCCATCTGTCCTGATAGGCATTGCTCTTCATCCCCTTGATCTTTTGTTTTTCCGTGGAGATCCGCACTTCGGCCCGGTAATTGCTTCCGGAATAAAAAGGCGGATCCACATAGATCAGCGATACTTTGTGCAGACCTTCGCCGCTTTTCACCAACCGATGCAGCCAATCCAGATTGTCCCCCAAAATCAGCCGGTTCTCACCGGGAGATCCCATCCTGTCGCTCACGTGGAACGTGGCAGGCACATCCTCCCGCAACGCCCGTTCGTATTCCTGCCGGCACGCTTCCACGATCCTGGGCAGTGAAGCAAGTAAGCTCATTTCCGTCCTCCCGGCGCTCATCGCCTAACCCCAAATACCTGCATATACCACGATCCCGGTCAATCCCGAGATCATCATCACGAAGATCGGATGCACTTTCCATCGAAAGAGAAGGACTGCGCCCAACACAAAGATCCCCACAGACAGCCCATCGGGAAAGGATACTTCCGCAATGCCCAGGCTGACTGCCGCAATCAGCCCGACCACTGCAGGCCGTATCCCTTTCAATGCACCTCGCACATCGCAGTTGTTTTTGAATTTCTGATAAAATATGCTGACGGACAGTGACAGGACAAAAGGGACCGCTACAATGCAAAGCGTGGCCAGGATCCCGGCCAGCGGACCCAGAAGCGTATACCCGACGAAGGTGGAGGCATTGACGGCAATAGGGCCCGGAGTCATTTCCGCAATGGCGACCACATCCACAAAATCCCGAGCGGAAATCCAGCGGTTTTTGTAAACGATTTCGTTCTGCAGCATGTACAGGACGCCGTATCCACCGCCGAAGGAAAAAGCGCCGGCTTTCAAAAAAAACAGGCAAAGCTTAGTGAGAAGATCCATGTTCATCCTCCTCAGCCTGTTCCTCGGGTCTGATACGGCAGATCAAAATGCCGATCAGGGCAGCGGATAGAATCATGATCGCATGGGGCACGCCGAAAAAACGCACCGCAAGAAGTGCAGCAACCGCCATCAGCGCGTTGTACCACCGTTGTAAATGCGCCGAACGTCCCATCCGGACCATGGAATACAACAAAAGGGCACAGACGGCCGGCCTTGCTCCGGCAAAAAAGGCGCGAACCCACGGATGGCTCGTGAGATCGGAGAATATCGAAGCGATGATCAGGATCACAATGATCGACGGCATGATCGCCCCGAAAACCGCCGCAAAGGCCCCGGCAACTCCTTTCATTTTATACCCCATAAAAGCAGCTCCGTTGACCACGAGCGGACCGGGCAGCCCGTTGACCAGGGAAATCGCATCCAGGCATTCTTCATCGGTGAGCCAGCAGCGTTTCGTCAACTCCTCCTGCAGCACGGGAAGCATGGCGTACCCTCCGCCGATGGTAAACAAACCGACTCGAAAAAAGGTTTGAAAGATGTTCCAAAGCATGTGTCGTCTCCTTGATCGATAGATCCTTTTCTACAATATACCATATTTCCCTTGCATCGGGTATGCCGAACGGCGTAATATATACGTGAACATCAATGGTTTATAGGTAGACGGAGCGTTTCCGTCGAAAAGAACATGCGAGGAGAAACTATGAGCACCATCAAAAATGTACCTACGATCACCGACCCGATCATCGAAACGTACCGCTCCATGATCGGCCACAGAGCGCTCTGGATGTACCTGATGCTGGACGAGGCAAAAAAAGCGGGACTCACGGATGATTTCACCGAAAAAGCGATTTATCGCTGCGGGATCATCCACGGAGAAGGCACCTCCAAACCGGCAAATACAAAGAGCCTGAAGAACCTCATGAAGGAATCCTTTAAGGAAGAGATCGGTCAAAAGGTATTCGAAATGGACATCGTCGAATGCACGGACGATTACTTTGCCGTGGATTTCCATTACTGCCCGCTGGTTGCCGAATGGAAGAAGCAAGGGGCCTCCGACGAGGAAATGCCTCGACTTTGCGAACTGGCCATGATGGGAGACCGGGGGATCGCCGAAGCCTACGGCTGTGATCTGGAACTGCCCCAGACCATCGCGGAAGGCGCGCCGACCTGCCAGATCCGTTTTCTCAGAAAGAAATAACACTGGATCCGTTCAAGGAAAAAACAGCACCTGCAGGGGTGCTGTTTTTTATTGTTTATAAAAAGTCTTGAGGAAATGAACGACGATCCGCGCCGTGAGACCCCAAATAGAAAATTCGCCGTAGGTCCAGATGGGAACGTTGCTTCGTCCTTTGATCCACTCGTACTTATGGGGAGAATCGACCATATGGTAGGGAAAATCGTCCTTGATATCCGCCAATACATTGAAATCATAAATATACGGTGCGTTGTCCAGAAAAAAACGAACAGGCACCAGGAACACCTGTTCCACTTCGTCTTCCTGAATCTCGATGTTAGGCAGATCGCTGTGTGCGATTTGACCGATAAATGTGTGGATCGTAACGCCCGTATAGTTGTGCAGCGTATCGAACTGTCCCAAAAGGGTCACTCGATGGGGCGGCAGTCCCAGTTCCTCCTCCATTTCTCTCAGTACGGTACGCTCCGGCTTCTCTCCCGGATCGATCCGCCCCCCCGGAAAGCATACTTCGCCGCCCTGACGGATCCCGTTGGCCCTTTTCTCAAAAAGGAGGTATAAACCATCTTCTTTTTCCACGAGCGGGATCATTACCGCACTGGCCTGCTCCACCTCGATGATACCGGGTTTGCGGCCGTCCAGCTTTTCCTTGATTTCCCAAGCGTTCATCTATGCTCTTCCTGTTGTCAGTTTAAGATTTTATACTGGTGTATATAACTGCCCATGTTTTCGATGTCCTGGCTGACGCTGACAACAAAGTCCGGGCCGTGTTTTTCGGATATGCTGGCCAGCCGCCCCAGGAATTCCTCCAGGTCTTCCAGTTTTACATCAGCGTGTTTGAGAATACTGTCGATGAAGATCACCTCGATATCGTGATCCTGACTGATGATCCCATAAAGAAAGCCGATGTACTCGTCGATATTCGTTACGTGTTCAAAGTCTTCCATGCACACCACCCGAATACGATACTTCAAATCGTACATCAGCCTGTGATTTTTGTTGATGAACACAACGCTTCCGTTGACCTTGTCCAGGCTCGCGTTGGCCATATCAACCATCCTTTTGGTTTTACCACTGCCTTTGTGGCCAATGAGTAACTTCACCATGATGATCGCCCCCTTTGCATTTTTGATCTATCTTCAATTTTTTTATAACGCCGGTTGTTCCATTATTATACATGACCCTGCTATCTCCCACAAGGAGTACCCGACATATTTCAAGAATTATTTCGCCTGAGTTGTCCGCAGGCTGCCGCAATGTCCGCACCCAGCTGTCGCCGGATGCTCACCGGAATGCCACCGTCCTCCAGGATTCCCGCAAACCGCACGGCCTGCTTACGGGAGCTTCCCTGCATGCCGATCTCGTCCACCGGATTCAACGGGATCAGGTTGACGTGACAGAGCATGCCGCGAAGCAATTCGGCCAGACGGTGCGCTTCGCCTGCCCCGTCGTTCTTTCCTCCGATCAAAGCATACTCGAAGGTGATACGCCGTCCGGTCTCCCCGGTGTACTGCCTGCAGGCATCCATCAACTGGGGCAGCGGATAGGCTCTCGCCACCGGCATCAGCGTTTCACGCTCTTCCTGGGTGGCGGCGTGAAGAGAAACGGCCAGGTTGGCCTGAGGAAAATCTTTTCCGAACCGAAGGATCCCGGGAACCAGTCCGCAGGTGGAGACTGTCAAGTTGCGGTAGCTCATGCCCACTCCTTCCGGATCGTGGATCGTTCGAAGAAACTCCGCCACTTCTTTATAGTTGTCAAAGGGCTCCCCCATGCCCATCAGCACCACGTGATTCACCGGCTCTCCGGCCCGATTCCGGCAGACGAGATACTGATCCAGCAGCTCCCAGGCGTTCACGTTGCGCATTTTCCCGCCGATGCCCGAAGCGCAGAACACACAGTCCATATTGCATCCCACCTGGGTGGAGAGACATAGCGTGTTGCCGTATTCGTACTTCATGAAAACCGCTTCGACCTTGCTGTCCTCGGGCAAAGCCAGCAGGAATTTGCGTGTGCCGTCGACGGAAGAGATCTGCTCCGCCGCGATCCCGAGGGTTTCAAAGGAGCAGATTTGGGTCAGCCTCTCCCGCAGAGCCTTGGGGAGGTCCAGCATCTCTTCGAAACTTTCGACCCCTCTGCTGATCCATTGAAACAGCTGTTTCTCTCTGTACGCCGGCTCGCCCAGCGACATCAGAAACGCTTTTCGTTCATTCCTTGTCAATGCCTTGATGTTCATCCCGCCTCGTCTCGCTCCGTTTCAGGAGATGCTTCCGGTGTCATCCGGTGTTTTCTGCGCTGCACCCAGCCCGTCAAGTCGATTTCGGCCCAGAGCACCGCGATCAGCATCAGCACGGCACCAAAGTAGGCCCTCGGCTGCAGGATCTCTCCCACGATCCAATAGGCTGCCCCCGCTGCAAACACCGGTTCCAGTGTGAAGATCAATCCCACGTGCGTCGAGCTCGTATACTGTTGCGCCACGGATTGCGCGATAAACGCAAACCCGGTGGAAAAGACGGCCAGCAGGAACACCACAAGCCAGACATCGGGGTCGATCACCTCCGCACGCTCGCCGAAAAACAGGCTGAGCAGCGTCATGAGTCCCGCCACGGTCCCCAGGACGAACACCCCCAGCTGGAGAGCGTTCACCCGGCCGCTTTGGACGGCGATCTCCGTCACAACGATGTCTCCTGCGTAACACAGTGCGGCCACCAGGCAAAGAAGATCCCCGAGCGCCGGCACAAATCGCTCGTTGAGCGTCATCATAGCCATCCCGGTCGTCGCCAGAATCAAGACGAGGATCATCTTCCGCGCAGGACGGATCTTTCGGAAAAAGAAGTTGATCAGCGGTGTGAATATCACCGGCAACGCCACAATGAAGCCTACATTTGTCAGGCTCGTATGAAGGATCCCGAAATTTGTGAACGCATACACACCGGTAAGCAGGCTCCCGATCAAAAACGCATAGCGGAGCGTATGCCTGCTCACCGGCCGCATTTTCCGATAAAATACCGGGTACGCCAAGGCGAAAGCGATCAAAAATCGTATTGCGCACAACGTAAAAGGATGAAGGAAGTTCAGGGCATAGTCGGACATAACATAGGATGCGCCCCAAAAAACCGTCACCATGACCAATGCCGCATCTGCCTTCTTTTGATTTGTCACCGGATTCCTGCTTTCTACATCGTGGCGATAAACAATTCCATCGCCAGATCGGCGGACATCATGCCGCTTTTGATCTCCTTTTCCATGTGATACGCAGCAGCCAGGCGATCGGAAAGTGTTTGCGTACTGCGCTTCCCCGCCGCTTCCATCGCTTTGCGCAGCCGATAGGGATGGACGCCCATGACCTTGGGCAGATCGCGCGCGCTCAGGCCTTCTTCCATGCGTTCTTTGGCAGACAGAATCAGCTCCAGCTGGGCACAGAGGAGTGCGATCAGTTGAAACACTTCCCGGTCCGCATCCGAAGACAGCAAACCGGCCATACGGTTTTTGAAAAGCTTCAGCGCCTGACCCTTTTCTCCGGAAAAAGCTGCCTCGAGCAGCTGAAAGGAATCGCTTTGAAGACTCGATGCGGTCACTGCCTGAAAATCGGCCGCGGTGATCTCATCTTCCCGGCTGTAAGCGGCGGCTTTGGTGAGATCGTTCATCAGATGGCGCAAGGTATAATCGGAATTCTTATCGCCGTATCCCGTACGCTCGATCAGACTGCCGACAGCCTGAGGAGATGCATTTTTCCCCATGACCGTCAGCTTTTTTCGAATAAACCCTCTCAGGATCTGACCGCTGATCGGCGGGAACTCCAACGCCATCCCGTGTTCCCGCACCGCCTTGAAAGTGCCGGAACGTTTATCCACACCGACCCCTTTGAAAAGAAGCAGCACGGAATCCGGCATCCTAAGGAAATACTCCGACAGCTGTGACTGTTCGTCGGGTCCGTATTGTCTGCTCTTTTTTCCCGCAAACAGATCGCAATCTTCGACAATCACCAGCCTGCGCTCGGAAAACAGCGGCAGCGTTTCACAGGCTGCGATCAGTTCCGAGGCCGATCCGTTTCCTTCGGAAAAAACGGTGCGGTCCATTGCGGCCGCAGCGGGATGGATCAGTTCTTTGCCAAGCTCTTCTGTGGCCCACTGTATCAGATAATCTTCCGGACCGTACAGGAGCATCACCGAAGGAATCATACGCGCTTTCAGCATTTTTTGGAATGTCTTGTATGCATGCTCTTCCTGATTCATTCCGGATCCTTTCGCTTGATGTCCCAGCATACTTCCCGGGCGGCATTTTCGATCAGAAAACGGTCCGGCGAGATCGACCGCAGGCACAGTGCGCCCCATTGGTCGGTCCTACCGAATATTATACCCGACTTTTCCAATAATTCAATGACCGCGGGAGCCGGGTGGCCGTGAATGTTGTTCTTCCCGCAGGAGATGGCAGCATAGGCGGGCGAGGCGGCGTTCAGAAAATCGGGACTCGTCGAGCCTGCGCTGCCGTGGTGAGCCACTTTCAGGATGTCGCAGGTCGGAATGTTTTTCAGATTCGATTCCCCCGCCTTTTCCAGATCTCCTGTCAGCAGGATATCCAAACCCGAATGATTCAGCATCATGACAAGACTCAACCCGTTATCATTGAGCCCTTCGGGCACCTGTTTTTCCGGCGAAAGGATTCGAAACGACAATCGGCTTCCGACCGCCAGAAAATCTCCCTGCGATACATACACGGTGTCTCTGCGAAGAATATCGTCAAATGCCTCCGGATCCCCTTTATATGGATCAGACAGCACCAGGGTGTCGATGGCCATCCTTTGAGACAATTCTTGAATGCCCTTCCGGTGGTCCAGATCCGCATGGGTGATGAACGCCAGGTCGATGCCGGTGATGCCGTTCTTCAGAAGATACGGTTCCAGGATCTTCGTTCCCACATTGCTGTAAAAACTGCCGCCGCCGTCCACCAGTATGTTGATTTTCCCGTCCCGAATGTGGATGCAGTCTCCCTGCCCCACGTCAAGAAAGGTTACGAGGGGGGTATGGTAGCGCCATGGAATCAGCGACGCTGTAAGGCCGCAGGCAAAGGGCAATACCACGGCAGATGTCAAACAGAAAGTCGCCAGCAGGGCAAAAACCTTGCGCTTCCCTCTGCGCATCAGAATAAATCCGATCTCTGAAAAATAAAGAAAAAAGATCACGTAAAATAACAGCAGAAGTCCCAGAGGCGGCGCCGGACACATGCCGCCGCCGGGGATTGCCCGGGCCAGCGCCGACAAGCGAAGCAGGACAGACGCCAATCCTTCTGCCATGCCTGCCAACGCCGAAAACATCACCTCCGACAAGAACACGCCCATGGTTCCGAACCAACAGGCAACGCCGCTCGCAAGGGAAAGGAGAAACATCAGCAGCCCCACGGGAAGAAGCAAACCGGCAAGCAGAAGGGCCGGCGGATTGATCAAGAATCCGACAGGGGCGAAGAGCAAGAAATGATAGGCAAGAAGCGGAGCCATCGCGACCTGCACGACTGCGCAAGGGCCGAGAACACTCCCCACGGAAGAGATCCACGCTTTCCTGCGACGATCCGCCAGTTCCTTGATCTTCAGTTGCACAAACGGCATGACCACCCCCAGGGAATAGGCGGCGACGAAGGACAACTGAAATCCGGAATCGAATAGCTGGAGCGGACGGGCCGTCATGAGAACCAGGGCGGCTGCGGAAGCGGCGGAAGTCAGGTCGTAGCGCCTCCGAAGCGGACTGGCCAACATGGCCGTCACCGCCATTGCGGAAGCCCGAAGAACCGAAATCGAAAAGTTGGCCAGCGCTGCGTAAGTCAGAATGACGGTCAACATCAGCAAAAGAGAAATGTCGCGACGCCGGCCTCGTGTCAGTTTCAACAAAACGCCGTAAAGCAATCCCACGTGCAGTCCCGAAACCGCAAAGATATGGCCCATCCCGTTGTTTCGAAATCCTTCATACACATCTTCCCGAATGTAACTTTTTTCTCCGAACAGCAATCCGGCCAACAGTGAGAAACCTTCCGGACTCATTTGTTCATCGGCAGCATTCAAAAACGCTCCTTTTCTGAGGGACAATCCGTGCAGCAAGGGTTTTTCCGCATCCAGGACCTGAAAACGGTATCGGGATACATTGCACAGTGTGTGGATCCCTTTTCCCCGGAGATACAAACGATAATCGAATCCGCCCGGATTGCGGACACTTTCCGGACAGGAGATCCGGCCGGTGCAGATCACGCGACGGCCGGCGAGTCCGTAGGGGAATGCGACGGCGTACTCTCCCGGTTTCAGATCCAGGCGAATCAATACTTTTTCCCGGATTTCTACGGGAACCTCATCGACGAGGCCGCCTTGATCCGCCGCCAACGTAAGCGCCAGACAATATTCTTTTACTTCGACCTTTGTGACGACACCGGACAATCGAACGACCCGATCTTCGCAACCGGGCAGATAGACCGGTGTTCTGCTTTGCATTTCCGTTCTTGCAAACCCCAGGAGCAACAACACGGTCATACACAGAATCCATTGCTTTTTACCTCTGCCGCGGATGACGAAAAAAACACCTGCGCATATCATGCACAGGTGTTGAAAGCGAATCAGCCCGTAATGAGCCAACAGTATGCCAAATGCTTCGGCGAAGCAGAAGCCGACCAGCGGCCTTCGCATATTCCTTCCTCCGACGCCCCTTACAGTTTACTATGATTGGAAGGATTTGTCAATTTTACGACCACCAGTTCAGGTTTGTTCAAAAACCGGAAGGGGAAAACGCTGTTCCCCAAGCCTCGGCTCACGATCATTTCCAAGGAGCCTTCCCGATATGATCCGTTGGTGTACCGCGGAAAAAACCCTTGATTGGGAGCGTAAAGGCCTTCCCTCATAAACGGCAGTCGAATCTGACCTCCGTGAGCATGCCCGGCCAAGACCAGATCGATGGAATAGTTCTTGTAGAGAGCCACATACTCCGGCCGATGAGCCAGCAGTACGGTAAACTGTTCGGAGTCCATGTCCGGTGCGATCTGCTCCAGCATGGCCTCGGTACGCTCTCTGGTATTGTCTCCGGAACCCGCCAGAATCGGATCTTTATACAGTGTGGCCGGATCCTGGATCCCTGCCAGTTGAATGGTGTCGCCGTCTCTTTCAAGGAGAAGCACCCGATTGTTCATAAACTGAACACCTATTTCCTCGAGCCTCCGTTTAAAGGGATTGTTTTCCGGATCGTCCAGCAGGATCATTTCATGGTTGCCGTACACAAAATACACGGGTGCGATCTGAATCAACGCC
>LSQX01346732.1_pt1 | contig 51269 bp, 59 predicted proteins | sample 654561 | NCBI WGS metagenome assembly LSQX01 (sample SAMN04489861, study PRJNA283612) | anaerobic digester metagenome | isolation source: 4 biogas reactors fed with cattle manure at either 37C or 55C with and... | place: Denmark: Kongens Lyngby | collected 2014
GAATTTTGGGGAGTATTATATTTCTCAACTAATAAAAGACGGCTACGAAGTAAATCCAATAAAACTAAAATAACAACAACCAACGGTAAGCGTTCCGCCACGACGGACAGAGTGCACTACTCTCTCTTTTTTAGAAAATAAGCAGAAACACCTCATTAAGTTTGAATTTTTTGGAGGTGTCAATTTGATAATTCTCAATTTATTAATTAGGAAAACACAAAGAATGAAGAATAAGCACTCCGACTTTAAAAGTTGTTTTTATAAATAAGATTTGGTTCCATTTGAGTTTAATCAGTTTTATTTATATGAAATAAAGAGATTTAGAGTGTTAAAAACTTATTTCGAAAATTTCCTTTCAACCCCATCCCAATAAATTGTTCTAAATTTGAATTTCTATCTTTCATTTTTTTTAAAGTAAAAACTATGATAAATCATTCCTTGGACATTCGCAAAATTTCGTTTTCGTTTTTAATTTTTATTCTTTCCGTGTCGGTTCTTGCACAGTCAGGACTTCCGCAGGATTTTGATCAATGGGTAGAAAACGGCCGTAAAGACTGGGAAATCCCCGGAATGGCCATTGGAATTGTGAAAGACGGTAAGGTTATATACAACAAAGGTTTTGGCGAAAAGAAATTGGGATCCGGCGATTTGGTGGATGCCAATACCCTATTCAGCATTGCCTCGGTGAGTAAAAACATAACGGCAGCTGCACTTGGGATTTTGGTTGATGAAGGAAAAATTAACTGGGACGATAAAATCATTCAGCACATTCCCTGGTTTCAGTTTAAAGATCCTTGGGTAACAAAGGAAGTGACTATAAAAGACGCATTGACCCATCAAATTGGTTTGGGTAGGATATTGGGCAATCGTTTGCAATTCATGACGAAAAGTAATCGAGACCAGCTTCTCTATCAGGTTCGTTACATGGACTTTGAAAAACCATTTCGTTCCGATTTTGTGTACAATAATGTAATGTACTCTTTGGCCGGACAAATTATCGAATACAGCGACGGAAGAAGCTGGGATCAGTTTTTACAGGAAAAACTTTTCATTCCTCTGGAAATGAACCGGACCACCACTACCCTTTCGGCTTTGGAATTACAGGACAATAAAGCCTGGCCGCATCAAGAAATTGACGGCAAGATTACGCCCATTGAGCGAAGAAACTGGGACAATGCCGGTCCAGCTGGCGGCGTGAATTCTTCGATCAATGATCTCAACAAATGGATGTTGATGCAATTAGGCAAAGCAGGCACTTATAAAACCAAAGAAATCATCAGTCCACGCCAAATGAATGAAATCCATAAACCTCAGGTCATTCGCCCGATGAACAATGCCATGGACGCTCAGGCAAGTTATGGACTGGGCTGGAACATTCTCGATTACAAAGGCAAAAGAGTTTGGACTCACGGTGGTGCAACCGATGGGTTTAATACCTTTATGTACCTTTTGCCCGAACTGGAACTGGGCATAATCGTCGCTACAAATACCTTTAATAATTTCGGGACGGCAGTGGCTTATCAGGTGATGGATTCTTATTTGGGCGGTTCGGAAAGAGATTGGAATTCCCATTATTTAGACCGATACAAGCGATATTATCAGCAAGTCCAAGCCGAACGGGAAGCCATTCACAATGCACGTAATCTCAATACAAAACCGAGTCTCTCACCATCGGATCACATCGGAATTTATATGTCGGAAGCTTACGGCAAAGTGGAAGTTTTCGAAAAAGGAAAAGATTTAATCATTCGTTTTTGGGAGGATCCCGATTTAGAAGCTGCTTTGGAGCATTGGCATTTTGATACGTATCGTGCCGTATGGAAAAACCGAGCGCTTCGCGAAGAGTTTATGCAGTTTCATTTGAACAAAAAAGGCAAAATAGAAAGCCTGGATTTTGAATTTGTTTTGCGACCGATGTTATTGCAAGTCGGAGCTTATCCGTCCAATTATACGCATACGGAGAGGTTTGTGAAGGAATAGAAACTGATTTCATGAATGTCTTATTATATTATAAGCAAACAAAAAAGAAGCAATAGATGCTTCCTTTCTTGTGACTAATTAAATAAAATAATGGTGTTGAAAAACTTAACGATGCAAATATAAAAAGGCGAAACCGCATTGCCTGTTAAGCAGTTTCAAAGGTCTGTTAATGAGTTGTTAACCGAAACCATTTCCTATCCAAAACACTTTCGATTCCAATGCAAATCTTATCTTTGAAACTTATTTAAATCCAATCCGTTTCAAAATATCAAGTGAAAATCAATCGTTTAAATAGTATCATCCTTCTAGGACTTGTCGCCACCATCGGAATTTTGATCGCACAATTGGTCTGGACGTACAAGGCTTTTACACTCGAAGAAAAAAAATTCTCACAAAAAGTACATATCGCACTTCTGGAAGTGGCAAGGGAAATCTACGAAAACAATGAACACGAATTTTCAGAAAAAGACCTCATACAGAAAGTTTCAAACGATTATTATGTCGTCAACCTAAACGACCACATCGACCCGGCTTTACTTGAACATTACCTCAAAAAAGAATTCACCAAATACAATATCATCACCGATTTTGAATACGCAATTTATGATTGCGAAAACGATGAAATGATGTACGGAAAATACATATCTGTACAAGAAGATGCCGAGCCCAAAAAGGAAATCGAATTCGAAAAACAAATTGATCTTGTCTATTATTTCGCCGTTCGTTTCCCACAAGAAAAATCCTATTTACTGAGTTCGTTGACGTTTTGGCTGATTCTATCGGGCGTACTCATGGGGATTCTCGTCATCTATGTCTATTCGATTTATACGCTTATCCAACAAAAAAAATACTCCGAACTTCAAAGGGATTTCATCAACAATATGACCCACGAATTCAAAACGCCCCTCTCCTCTATCCTGCTCGCTTCCAATTCGCTCAGCAATCAAAAAGCCATTCAGGAAAATGAAAAACTCAATACCTATGCGGAAATCATAACTCAACAAGGAAAAAAACTGAATCACCACATCGAAAGAATCCTCAACGTCGCAAGAAACGATGAATTCGCCATGGAATTAAATCCAGTAAACTTAAATCTTTCCGAAATAATCAATCAAACCAAAAAATCTGTAGAAGCCAAATATCCCAATCTAAAGATCCAAGTCGATGTAGATACGACAATCCACCTTTGGGCCGATGAGTTTCACTTTACCAATGTGGTTCATAATCTTTTGGACAATTCCATTAAATACAGCGATGATAACCCGGAAATTCAAATCCGCTCCACAAGGAGCAAAAATGGAATTCAATTGGATTTTAAAGATAGTGGAATTGGAATTCCCGAAAAAAATCTTTCCTTTATATTTGATAAATTTTATCGGGTTTCCGACAAAAGAATGGATACTGTAGAAGGTTTCGGACTGGGACTTTATTACGTGAAAAAAATTATTCAAAAACATAAATGGAAAATTTCGGCGAAAAATAATCCCGAAAAAGGAATCAAAATTTCAATTTTTATACCCAATAAATAAGCGATGAGCAAATCAAAAATTCTATATGCAGAAGACGATGAAACCATTGCGTTTCTTACCCAAGACAGTTTAGAATCCCAATACCAGGTCGTTCACTGTTCCAACGGCGAGGAAGCACTCCAAGCTTTCAAAAACGAGAAATTCGACATTTGTCTGTTCGACATCATGATGCCCAAAATGGATGGTTTTGAATTGGCTTCCGAAATCCGAAAACTCAATGCCGAAATTCCCATCCTCTTTATTTCTGCCAAAACACTCAAAGAAGATCGCATCAAAGGACTGAAAATTGGAGCCGATGATTACCTCATAAAACCTTTCAGCATCGAAGAACTCATGTTGAAAATCGAAATCTTTCTCAAAAGATCCCAAAAAAAGACCGCACCCGAAAATCTGATTTATAAAATTGGAAACTCTCAGTTCGATACAAATAACTATACCGTTACCTCACAAAACAACACGGTATCGCTTACCCAAAGAGAAGCCGAACTCTTGAACTTTTTTTTCGAACATAAAAATACAGTCCTCAAACGCGAAGAAATACTGAAAGCACTTTGGGGCGAAGATGATTATTTTATGGGAAGAAGCCTCGATGTTTTCATTTCAAGATTGCGAAAAATATTCGCCGAAGACGATGCCGTCAAAATTGAAAATTTACATGGAATTGGATTTAAATTTCGGGTAGATTAATTGCTGAAAGAAACTTAGGGCAAAATATATACGTAAATTCCAAAAAAATGAAAAATACTGCCTGCCAATACAAACAGGTGCCAGATGGCGTGATTGTATGGAATTTTTTCTTTGACATAAAAATAAATTCCCACGGTATAAAACAATCCACCCAAACCCATGAAAGTCAATGCGCCTATCGATAAACTCTCGACCAAAGGTTTCATCCCAATCAGAATTAACCATCCCATCAAAGCATACAATCCCAAAGATAAATTCTCCGATTTACGAAGCGGCGAAAATTTAAATACAAATCCCAAAACTGCTAATCCCCAAATAATCCCGAAAATCGTCCAACCCCAAACGCCTTTCATTCCGATGAGTGTAACCGGCGTATAAGTTCCGGCAATCAAAAGATAAATACAAAGATGGTCCAGTTTGCGGAGATAAAATTTCTTTCTTCGATTTCGCGAAGCATGATACAGCGTGGAAGCAAGATATAACAACAACAAACTCGTTCCAAAAATCGTAGCACTCACTACATCAAGTGCAGAACCTTTTGAAGAGCTAAAGACCAAAAGAACCAAAGCGAAAACCGAAAGAACCACTCCCGCAGCATGTGTCAGGGTATTCCAGAATTCTTCGTTTCGGTAATCTATGGTATTAATTAACATCAAATAGCATCAAAATTTATTTTAATCGTAGGAGTTTTTGGGCGAGAAATACAAGCCAAAATAATCCCTTCTTCACGGTCAGAATCCGTCAAAACATAATTATCGCCCAGATGCACTTCTCCTTCTTCCAGCTTACACATACAACTCGAGCAAATTCCACCTTTGCAAGAATAAGGTGCATCGATGTCCGCATCGAGCATCGCATCGATCAGGTTTTTTTCACGATTCCAAACCAATTCATGGGTTTCTCCCTCCAACTCCACCGTCACATTTACATCGTCCGGCGCATCCATTTCTTCGGGTAAAATATCAAGCGGCGTAAATTCGGGTGTAAACAATTCAAAATGAATATGTTTCTTAGGAATTCCGGCATTAAATATCTCGTTTGAAATCACTTTTATCATTTCACTCGGTCCGCAAACCATCGCTTCATCCACTTCATTGATATCCACCAATTGATTGAGAATCAATTCAAACTTATGTTCATCCAATCTGCCTTCAAACAACCAATCCTCCATTTGGAATTGTGTATAAAATAAATGCAAATGAAAATTATTGGGATAAAGTTTTTGCAAGGCTTTCAATTCCTCCATAAACATCACCTTCTCCGGGGTTTTATTGGAGAAAAACAAATAGAAATTCACCCATTCTTCGGTTTCTAAAGTATAACGAATGATACTTAAAATCGGAGTAATTCCACTCCCGGCAGCAAAAGCTAATAAAGTTCGCTTTTCATTGGGTTTGCTTGGTATGCCAAATCTTCCGTTCGGAGTTGAAACCGACAAGACATCGCCTGTTTTTAATTCTTGGGTTAGGTATTTTGAAATATTCCCGCCTTTTACCGCCCGAACCCCAATGCTCCACTCCGAATCCAAAGGACTTGAACAAAGTGAATAATCTCGTCGTTCTCCGTTGATTTCCAAAGTGATGTATTGTCCAGAACTGAACTGAAATTCAGGTTTTAATTCTTCCGGTATATCAAAGGTAATTTGTACCGAATCTTTTGTCAAATTTTTTACTAATGCTACTTTCAGCGAGTGAAATTCCATTCCATTCTATTTTAGGCAAAATTAAGGATTATTCAAGAGAAACTATTCAAACCAACAACTGAGATAAATCGGTTTATACCAAAGATTTTATTATTCCTGAATTTTATTCCTTGGAAATTCAATTTAAACTCAAAAACTCATCAAATAAAAAAACCGGACACCTAATCAATCCAGCATCCGGTTTTCGTAAAGAACTAATTCTTATAATTTGGGCGCGAATCCATCATCGCTCAATTCTTTTGCTTCATAGTCCGCCACCATTTCGGCCGCATAATCGGTTTTCTTTTTCTTACCAATTCTTCTTGTAATTCCATCGAAAATCGAATAAACCACCGGAACAATAATCAAAGTCAAGAAAAGTGAAGAAATCAAACCACCGATGATCACCAGCGCCAATCCATTGTTCATCTCGGCAGCTGCTCCTTTGGCAAGGGCAATCGGGATCATCCCAAATACCATCGCAATCGTAGTCATCAAAATCGGACGAAGTCGGGCGTGGTTCGCTTGAATCAAAGCATTGTAAGTCGATTCGCCTTCGGCTTTACGCAAATTCGTAAAGTCCACAATCAAAATCGCATTCTTACATACCAGACCAATCAACATAATCATCCCGAGGATCGTGAAAATATTAATGGAATTATTGGTCAAAGCCAAAATCACCATCACACCAATCAATGACAAGGGGATGGAAAACAACACCACAAAAGGATGCACATAACTATTGTAAAGCCCAACCATTACCAGATAAACCAGAATGATCGCTGCCAGCAAAGCAATTCCAAGCGTATTGAAACCATCGCCCTGCATTTCCATATCTCCTCCCCAGGTATAATTTACGCCGATAGGTCTTGGAATCTCTGAAAATTTGGTTTCCCATTCTGCAGCCACATCCCCCACCGGACGCCCGACAACTTGGGCATTTACATTGACTGACGGTGATTTGTCGCGTCGCTCAAGCAAACTCGGACCGGAACTTTCGCTCACATCCGCAAACTGTGATAATTTGATGCGTTGTCCCTGATTATTCACGAAAATCAAATTTCGAACGTCATTGATATCCGAACGGTTGAACTGATCGTATCGGATGTTGATGTCATATTCGTACTCGCCTGCACGGAATTTCGAATCGGTATTTCCACTAAAAGCTGTTTGCATTGTCATACCTACCGTTCCCAAATCCAAGCCCAAGGCCGACATTTTATCACGATCTACCTGAACACTGATCTCGGGGTTTCCATCTTCTACCGATAATTCGATCTCGGAAGCACCGGCGATTTGACGTAATTCTGCTTCTGCTTTTCTTGCAAAGACCATCGCACTGTCCAAAGTCGATCCGACTACCACCAATTGAAGCGGCGCCTGATCCGCCCCCATCATTCCCACCGGCATCGTACTTACTTTTGCATTGACCAATAAATTCTCCAATTCACGCTTGGTTTTGGCCGCAAAAATGAAGGTATTCTCTGTCATTTCTTCTTTATCTTTTAGGAGAACATTGATTTCTCCCTGATACGAAGTGGCTTGACTTCCACCAAATCCGGTACTTGTCTGCCCGACCATCGTAATCAAATCCACTACTTCGGGTTTTGACTTCAAGTATTCTTCAGCTCTCTGAATGGTGAAATTCGTTTGTTCCAATGAAGCATCTTTGGGCAATTCAATTTGAACCAAAAACTCTCCTTTGTCCATCTTCGGGAAGAATTCCGTTCCGACAAATCCAAATCCAACCAAAGTGAAGGATCCGAAAAACAATATAACCGCAATCACAATCGTTGCCAGTTTGGTATACCAGGCTCGTAAACACCATTTCAGAATTCCCGAAATCCAATGTGTAAATCGCTCAAGCATTCCTTCAAACCAAAGAATGAATTTCTGGAATAAATTTTTACCGGTCATATGTTCCAACTTTCCAAATCTTGAGGAAAGCCAAGGCACAATGGTAAAGGAAGCCAAAAATGAAAATCCAGTGGCAATCATCACAGTCACACAGAACTGTTTGATAATATTGGAAACCAAATCATTACTCATTGAGATCGGAAGGAATACTACAATAATCACAAGTGTAATCGCCATGACTGTAAATCCAATTTCCGAAGCTCCATCATAGGCTGCTCTTACTTTATTTTTACCCATTTCCATGTGGCGGTGTATGTTTTCCAAAACCACAATCGCATCGTCCACCAGAATTCCCACCACCAAAGAAAGGGCGACTAAGCTCATCAGATTTAGGGTATAACCCATGAAATAAATCCCAATGAATGTCGCAATCAAAGAGGCCGGGATGGTAATCATCACAATGAAAGCATTCCGCAAACTGTGAAGGAATAACAACATCACCACTGCTACCAAAAAGACAGCAAGGAAAATATCAAAGATCACATTATTGGCCGCTGTAAGTGTAAATTCCGAAGTATCGTTGGCTATTTCCAGATTTACACCATTGACTTTATAATCCTCTTCGATTTCCAAAACTGCATTTCGAACTTCTTCGGAAACTGCTACTGCATTGGCATCGGACTGTTTCATCACTTGAATCAAAATCGCATCGGATTGATTTAAACGCGCCAGTTTATCTGCGTCTTTTTGTGAATCCTGCACATCGGCAATATCACCCAAACGAACTTGAACGCCATTTTGGCTACTGATGACCAAATTTCTTAATTCCTCAATGGATTGGTATTTTCCGGACAAACGAATGAGGGTTGAATTTTCACGTGTTTTCACATTTCCCGTTGGGAAATCCAGGTTGGAAGCTTGAATAATCTGACTTACCGCTGGAACCGATAAACCATACCCTTCCAATTTATTCTGGTCGATGTTTACCTGAATTTCACGCTCTTGACCTCCAATTAAATTCACCTGCGCCACTCCGGCAACTCGGGAAATAATCGGTTGGATTTTTTTGTCCAATAAATCATAAAATTCCACATTGTTCATATTGGCCGTCGCTGCAATCGTGATAATGGGCATATCGTCCATGGAGAATTTCACAAGAGAAGGCGGATCGGCATCGTCTGGTAAATCCGATAAAATCGCATTCACCTTACGCTGCGCATCATTGAGCGCATAATTCACATCGGCATCCGTATTCAGCTCCATCATCACCAAAGAAAGGCTTTCATACGATTTGGATTCAATTTTCTTGATGTTTTCCAAAGAAGAAATGGCGTCTTCAATCTTCTTGGTTACCGTATTTTCAATTTCCGAAGGAGAAGCCCCCGGATAAACCGTGGAAATACTAATTACGTTTACCTCAAATTTAGGAATCAATTCATATCCTAATTGGGTATAAGAAAACAATCCTCCCAACGTCAATATGGTAAATAACACCACAATCAATGTGGGTCTTTTTATCGATATTTCTGCTAATTTCATATTATTTCGTTTTGCGAATTTCGAATTTCGAACTTCGTTTCTTATTGAATGACTTTCACTTTTGCTCCATCTGTCAAATTGATTTGACCACTTGTCACCACGGTTTGACCATCTTTTAGCCCCTCTAAAATTTCAATCCATTCTCCAAAATTTCTTCCGGCCGAAATCTTTCTGAGTTCCACCGTAGCATCTGGATTTACCACAAAAACTTCCTGATTGTTTACACCGCCCACAAATGCAGCGCGTGGAGCTACCAAAACAGGCTTGGCTTTGACTTCATCCTGTGCGGTAGAGAAAATCGCTGTGCCATACATACCGGCTTTCAATTCATTTCCGGCACTATTGGATACCTGAATTTCAACTGGGAAATTCAATGAAGCCGTAGCTTTCGGTGCGATGAAACTGATTCGACCTACGAATTCCTTATCCGGATAAACACTCGCTTTGACCTTGATGTTATCTCCTACTTTGAATCGGACAATCTGACTTTCATCCACTTCCACACGAAGCTTCAAACTCGATACATTTACGATTTCAAACATATTTGTTCCGGGCGATACAAAGGAGCCTGGTTCAATCAATCTTTGGTTCACAATTCCACTGATTGTCGCTTTTATATTCATATCACCAACTCTCAATCTTGCTTGATCCAATTGGGCTTTGGCATTTTTTAATTGAAGTCGAGAAGCATCCACTTGTTGCTGTGTAACCCCACCGGTTTGCAATGCATTTTCATAACGTTGATTGTCTGTCAAAGCATTCTGATAAGCGGCCTGAGCTGCCGATAAATCAATCGACTGTGCATCTCCTCTGATGATTGCCAAAGTTTGACCTACACGAACATAACTTCCTTCATCCACCATAACTCTCACCACTTTTCCGCTTACTTCGGAAGGAAACATCATCTCTTGAAAAGGCTCAAAAGTTCCGTTCGCTACATAATCCGTATTGATGTTCTGATAACTTACTTGAGAAACGTTTACCGCAATGCTGTCATTGACTTGTGCCACGATGCGGGTTTCTTCTTCCGACTTCCTTTTATTGTTCATAAGTGTCATTGCCGCCCATCCAATCAATGTAAGAACTACCAAGACAATCAGTATGTTTTTAAGAATTTTCATATATAGGTTTTTTTATTTTAAACTGTTTAATTCTCCTAAGGATTTTAATAATTGAATTTCTGCCAGCTTGTATTGAAGCAAAGCATTTGAATAATTGTTTCGGGAATCGACCAAAGCATTTTGAGCCTCCAATAAATCGGTCAAAGTTGCCAATCCCAAACGATAATTGTTTTGGGTATTGTCTACCACCTTTTGCGCAAGATTTACATTTTCTTGTTGGTTTTCAAGTGCGATTAAATTATTCTCGATTTGTGATTTCGCATTCTGATATTCCAGATTCAAAGCCAATTCTGTATTTCGAATGTTTTCTTGCAAAGTCCGGATTTCAATGTCCGCCTGATTCACACGTGCTTTATTGGCCAAACCACTGAAAATCGGAACACGAAGATTTAAACTAATCGAAGAAAAATCGGACCAATACACGCCTTTGTCCAAACCGGAACCAATCGGAAATCGATCGCCTTGTCCCATATAATTATAGCCTGCTGTTAAGGAAAGTGTCGGATAATAAGCTGCTTTTCTTGCTTCTTTCTGCAAAACCAAAAGCTCTTCCTGCTTTTTCAAAACTTTCATTTCCGTGCGGTTTTCAGTCCCTACTTCATCAGCAAGTAAACGAGCTTCGGCCGAAAAATCCTCTTCGACCAAATCAATCGGTTGCTCAATCGGCATTCCCATATAAAACTTCAAAGCATTTTCCTGAAGCTGAACGGCATTTACCAATTGCTGACGCATCGTACCCAAATTCATCAATTGAACATTGACACGATCCAAATCAATTTCACGCGCCAATCCGTTTTCAAATAAACTCTTGATGATTTCGCGTGATTTCGAAACATTCACATAACTACTGTCTATGGTTTCCAATTGTTCTTTCTGAACAAATACGTTGTAATAAGCCGTGGCTACTCTTTCAATCACTTGTTCTTCGGTCAGTTGGGCATTGATTTGATAAAACTCTCGGGTCGTACGAGCTGCTTTCAATCCGGTAAATACCGTCTGATCAAAAATATTTTGATGCAAAGAAACACCGCCGACCGCATTCCACTTCTGCCCCATCGCCAAGACAATGAATGGATCCGGAGATTGTTCACCACCCGGAAAACTCGAAGCAGGAATCGCCGTTTCCTGCAAAATTGGATTATAAGTAATCGAACCATTTGCACTGATATTCGGCAAAGCACCCGCACGGGCTTCCTGAATCAAATATTCGGAATTTTCAATCTGCAAACGGGCCTTTTTGGCATCCGCTTGGTTCTCCAAAGCATAATTCACCGCATCCTGAAGGCTAATGAGTTGAGGCTGTTGCGCCCAACTCAAAACCGGAAGCAAGACCAAAATGAAAAGGTATTTGATAGGTTTCATTTTCATATTCGTAATTTTTTATTTTTTAAATAAAATTTTCATGATGATTTCCTTTCTCTCACTCATCAAACGATCGTATTCTTCATCGGAAATACGCAGCGTAGATTGAAACAAAGGCCGAATCGCAACGGGAAAAGTAACAAGCGATCCGATATTTAGAATAAACTGAATCGGTTCCATCTCCTCGATCGTTCCCTTCTTCATTTCATTTTCAAATTCTTCATAAAAACGTTGCATGAATTTCTCCCACTCCTCTTGCTCCTTATAAAAAGACCCATCGTTGATCCTTGATACCAAATAAGTTTCCAAATAAGGATATTCCTTTGCTTGAAGAAGTGAATCATCGATGTACATTTCAATTTTTTCTTTGAAAGGTAAATCCGAGAACAGAACTTTTTCCCTTAACTTTTCTTCGCGTTTGACCGCATCTTCAAAAATCTGACTGAACAGATTGTCGCGCGAACGGAAATAATAATTGATTAAAGTCCGATTCACACCTGCGGCATCTGCAATCTCTTGCGTAGTGGCATTGAATTTCCCCTCTCCAAAAAACAAACGTTTCGCCGTTTTTCGAATCAGTTCTTCCGTTTCAATGTCTTTGCTCTGCTTTGACATATTTATTTAACAAGTTTATTTAACATTATAGTTTGACAATTTTGTCAAGGCGCAAAAATAAAACCTGTTTTTAAATCTCACAAGGAAAATTTAACTTTTAACATTTTTGTCAAAAACCGATGATTAGCAGCTTTGAAATCGATTTGATGTTGCTTTGAAAATATAAGTTGGATCAAATTCAGAAACTCAATCCATCCACACGCAACTGAAGATTTGCTTGAGTGTCCATCACCACGGTCATATTTCGATGAAAGAGAAGAATCTGACTTGGATAGAATTCATTCACCCGACCGTTTAAATAAATTCCCGGAAAATATTCCTTATTGAAACTCATCGTTAAACTTTTTTTGGAGGTTGCAATCAAATCCTCCATCGGAATTCCGTATTCCTCTCCGATTGTTCTTTTGATTCTTCTTTCAAATAAACTTGCCACTGCCTTCTGAAAAATATTACGGGTTTTCAGTTTAAAATTAATTTGCGTCAATACAATTTTTTGTTTTTCACGGTCATATACCGGAAAACCTTTGATGTAAGAAGTGCCGGTGATTTCGCCTTCTGTTTCTGCTTCAATGACTACATAGAGATCCTCAGAATATACCTTCACATCCGTGATTCGAACTTTATTCTTTTCACTTGTCAAAACAAATTCCTGCCCCAAAAATTGCGCACGAGCCAAAGCTGTGGCTTGTTCGAAAGAAATATTTGCTGTGGTTTTTAGGTTAAAATCCGAATTTAATTTTTCTTTTTCTATAAAATTTGGAAAAGCCACCCGAAAAGCATTGGGAGCTGGAATTTTCCCTATGAAAGTTTCTGAATATAAATCCAGCCCCAGAGTTGCCTGAATTTGATCTGCAGATATTTTGAGTGGTGACATATAAACCGTTTCGGGCGTGATTTTCAACCAAGTATTGTATTCTTCCGAAATATGAATCGGCGCACTGAAATTATTCCAAACTGCGAGCAAATAAGGTTTCAAATCGAAACTCTCTTGGATTTTCTCATCGATGACCTCGATAAATCGGTTTTGCTGTTCTTTGAGCGTTTTTTCAATCATGGAAGCAATGGGAATTTTGATGGTTCCATAATCCAACACTGGTTTTACCGTCCAATCAAAACCATGGGTTTGGGTCTGAGTCCGCAAGATCCAATCCGGCTGGAGTTCTACCGATGAAATAAATTTCATGACCACATTGAAATTCGTATCCTGATAAACATAATACCCCAAACCTCCATAACCCTGTTCTGCCCAGATTTCCAAAGGTACTTCAATCAAGAAGCGATTGTCTTTCAATGAAGTTAACTTTATATCATCGCTCTTCACCACACGCACCTTGAATTGGTCGTTATCATTGTCGGTATAGGAATTATCTTCGTACAAAACTCCGGTAACAGAACCATTGATCAGGCTATTGATTTCTTTAACCGGAATGGAAATCGGAACGGTTATATGGGATTTAATTTTAGGAAAAGTATGAATTTCGGGGGATTGAGCCATCACAAAGCTCGCAAACATATAAATCCCAATCAAGCATAATAGTTTAGAATTCAATTTCAAAAAATTTACTGCAAATTTATAAACTATAGATTGGGAAAACCGTTAAGGATTTATCAAAAATAATTCGGGTGCACCTATGGCACACCCGAATTTTTATTCAATTTCGATAGTAGGAAAGATTCTTGACCCAAATTATTTCGGCAAAAATTTCACAAAATCCTATCCTTCGATTCGTTCATCTTTAATTTCTTCCACAATTTCCGGGTTCAATAAAGTCGATGTGTCTCCAAAATTGGAAAAATCACCTTCGGCAATCTTTCGTAAGATTCTTCGCATAATTTTACCCGATCTGGTTTTGGGCAATCCACTTACGAATTGAATTTTATCCAATTTCGCAATCGGCCCAATGTGACTTGCAATGTGCTGATTGATCTCTCGACGTAGATTGTCCCGATCACGAACTTCACCCGTTTCCATCAAAGTGATGTATCCGTACAAAGCATTTCCTTTGATGTCGTGCGGGTATCCCACAATGGCCGATTCCGCTACCGCCGGATGCTCATTGATGGCGTCTTCAATAGGTGCAGTTCCCAGATTATGCCCCGAAACAATCACCACATCATCAACCCTACCGGTAATTCGATAATAACCTACTTCATCGCGCAAAGCTCCATCCCCGGTAAAATACTTGCCTGGAAAGGCTGTGAAATATGTTTCCACAAATCGTTTGTGATCGCCCCAAATCGTACGAGCCATCCCCGGCCAAGGAAACTTGATACACAAACTACCCACCACTTGGTTGTCTTCGATTTCGTTTCGTCTTTCATCCATCAATTCAGGTTGAACCCCTGGTAAGGGCAAAGAAGCATAGGTCGGTTTGGTCGGTGTGACGTAAGGAATCGGTGCAATCATAATCCCACCGTTCTCGGTTTGCCACCAGGTATCTGTAATCGGGGATTGCTTTTTTCCGACGTGATTATTGTACCAGTGCCAAGCCTCCTCATTGATCGGTTCACCCACGGAACCCAAAATTCGAATCGTTGATAAATCATGATTCTCGATATAACTTAAATTTTCTCTCGCCAAGGCACGAATAGCAGTCGGTGCTGTATAGAATTGCGTAACTTTATGTTTATCAATTACATCCCAAAAACGTCCATGATCCGGATAAGAAGGAATTCCTTCGAAAAGAACAGTCGTAGCTCCGTTCAATAAAGGTCCGTAAACGATGTAGGAATGCCCTGTGATCCAACCAATATCTGCCGTACACCAATAGACATCATTTTCTTTGGGTTGAAAAATTGTTTGAAATGTATAAGCCGTGTAAACCATATAGCCTCCGATGGTATGAACCATTCCTTTGGGTTTTCCGGTCGATCCCGAAGTATAGAGAATAAACAAAGGATCTTCTGCGTCCATCACTTCAGCCACATGATCTTTCGGCGCTTTGTCCAAAAGAGGTTGCAACCATAAATCACGTCCTTCTTTCATCTGAATTTCCGTTCCGGTACGGTTTACTACCAATACCTTTTCGATGGAAGAAGGTTTCTCCAAAGCTTCATCCACTATGGATTTTAAATTAAGAGATTTGTTTCCTCGGAAGCTTCCATCTGATGTGATCAACACCTTACAGTCCAAATCATTGATTCTCGAAATCAAAGCAGAAGACGAAAACCCGGCAAATACAACCGAATGAATCGCCCCAATCCTTGCACAAGCCAATAAAGCAACTGGCAGTTCAGGAATCATCGGCAAATAAATACAAACACGATCTCCTTTTTTCACACCTTGATCTTTCAACACATTTGCCATTTTGCACACACGTTCATGCAATTCCATGTAGGTAATGTGTTGCGTAGGTTCCTCCGGATTATTCGGCTCAAATAAAATCGCCGTCTTGTCGCCTTTCTTATTTAAATGACGATCAATACAATTTTTAACAATGTTTAGTTTACCATTGATAAACCACTTCACCTCCGCTTTCGTGAGGTCATACTCCAGAACTTTATCCCATTTTTTGTACCAAGTAAAATTCTCTTCGGCTATATCACTCCAAAAAACTTCAGGAGATTTTACCGATTTTTTGTACGCTTTGAAATACTGTTCTAAATTCTCAATTTTATAGTAACTCATTATAAATAAACTTAATTTCGTAAAGTTAATTTTTAAATTGATGAAATAAAAATAGATTTTTGACTTAACTTTAAGGAATCTTTAAATTTCAAATGTGTGTATTTCCGAAAGAAACAAGGCAAAGGTTTTTCATATTTCGATGAAAATAAAAACCGCATCAAGCAAAAAGAACAAATTGATTATTTCAAATCATTGGTCATTCCTCCCGCTTGGACAAAAGTAGAAATAGCCGAAAAGAAAAATGCCAAAATTCTCGCCACCGGATACGATACCAAAGGACGAAAACAATACATATACAATCCGAAATTTCGCCAGAAACAAGACGAAAAGAAATTTGATCGAATCATAAGTTTTGCCGAAAAACTCGAACATATGCGAAGGGTAACCGGACAACACCTTCGAAAAAAGAATCCAAGCCGCGAGAAAGTCATGGCCTGTATGGTAAGATTGCTCGAAACTGCATTTTTCAGACCCGGAAGTGAAGTTTATTCAAAAGAAAATGAAAGCTATGGACTGACTACCCTCAGAAGCAAACACCTGGAAATCAATGGGAACGAAATCATTTTCTCCTACAAAGGAAAATCAGGAATCGAACAGAAAAAACAAATTATAGATGCCCGACTTGCCAAAATTGTTAAAGAGGTAGATGAACTTCCTGGCTATGAGATATTTAAATACTGGAACGAAGACGGAAACTTAGTCGATGTGAAAAGCGAAGATTTGAACCAATACATACGTGAAATTATGGGAGAGGAATATTCCGCAAAAGATTTCAGAACTTGGTCAGGAACCATGATTGCAGCCATAGCACTTGATGAACTCGGTGCCGAAGAAGAAATTACACAACAGGAACTCAATAAAAACATTCGAAAAGCAGTCGTTGCTGTAAGTGAAAAACTAGGCAATACGCCCGCCGTAGCAAGAAGCTCATACATCGACCCGAGAATCATTGACCAATACATCGATGGCAAAACACTACGTTATTTCCAAAAAGAAGTAAACCGATTGCTGAAAACCCATCAAAACCTTTCAAGTCACGAAATTGCACTGCTCTGCCTGTTAAGAAACCGATTGAATAAATAATAAAACCTATGGAATACTATCTGAAAATTACCGAGGACGGTGTCATTTATGGAAAAAAGAATGAAAACGAAGACGATGTGGTGTATGATGAATCACTTAGTTTCAAGGATTTTGAAGAAGGCTATGAATGGCTGAATGAAAAATTTGGAGTGGCAAAAAGAGACATTCAATACATACATCAATTGGAGATTTGACCTAATTTATCTGAATGGTTTATATAGGAACTCGCCTTCGTATTTAAATTTATTAGTTAAGACTAACAAAGAATTACCATGCTCAAACAAGGATTTAAAGACTTATTAAAAAACTATACAAACCACCTTAACCATGTGAATGAGCTTTGGGAGGAAATCCAAAACCATTATTCCGGTGTCGAAAGGCATTATCACAATCTTGAACATCTCGAAAATCTTTTCAAACGACTCAAAAGAATCAAACCCTATATAACAAACTGGAATTCTATACTCTTCGCCGTCTATTACCACGACATTATTTACAGTCCTACCCAAAATGACAACGAAATAAAAAGCGCTGAACTTGCAGTAAGCCGGCTCAAAAAAATTATGGTACCCGAAGAAGTTATCAAAAGCTGCCAAGAAATGATTCTTGCCACTCAATCCCACCTCCTATCCCAAAATGAAGACATAAATTACTTTACAGATGCTGACCTTTCTATATTGGGAGAAAGCCGGGAAAACTATATGATTTATTGCAAAAACATCAGAAAAGAATATTCAATCTATCCAGACGAGATTTACCGTGCCGGACGAATGAAACTATTGAATCAACTTCTGAAAAGACAAAGGATTTTCCACACAAAGTATTTTTTCGCTAAGTTTGAATCCCAAGCAAAGAGAAATCTAAACCAAGAATTACTATTTTTATCCGAAAATAAATCTTTATAAAATAAAACCATGACAGACCTAATTGGCGACATTCACGGACATGCCGACAAACTCGAAGAACTTCTGCAAAAACTCGGTTACACAAAAAACAAAGGAATTTATTCCCATCCCGAACGGAAAGTAGTTTTCCTGGGTGACTACATAGACCGAGGTCCCAAAATCAGAGAAACACTCCAAATCGTTAGAGCCATGGTCGAATCTGATCATGCGATTGCACTAATGGGAAATCATGAATACAATGCACTTTGCTTCCATTTCCCCGAAACCGAAGGCGGACACCTCCGAAAACATCTCATCAAAAATATAATTCAACACTACGAAACACTTAAACAATTTCAAAACCGACAAGAAGAATACGAAGATTACCTCGAATGGTTCAAAACCTTGCCTCTTTTCTATGAAAATGAGAAATTCAAAGCAGTACACGCTTGCTGGGACAATGAAACCATAGAATATCTTCGAACCCAATTGGTAAACGATTGCCTCACCGATGAACTCATTTACCAATCCGTTGCAAAAGGAAGCCCACTCAATCTTGCCATCGACCAAACACTCAAAGGAAAAGAAATTAAATTGCCAGGAGATCTTTCCTTTAATGATAAAGACGGAAACAAAAGAACCGAAATCCGTATAAAATGGTGGGAAAATCCGGCTGAAATGACCTATAAATCCATCAGTGTAGAACCCATGGAAAATTTGCCCGAAACACCCATCGAAACTTCCGAAATCCAATCCATGGTTTACTATAAGGAAAACGATAAAAAAGTATTTTTTGGGCATTATTGGCTCAAAGGAGAACCTTCATTCTACAAAAACAATATTGCTTGCCTGGATTACAGCGTTGCAAAGGGAGGAAAACTTCTGGCCTATCGACTTGGCGAAGAAAAGTATCTGGACCCAAAGAATCTGCTGTACGTTTAAAAACAATGAAAATCAGAATGCATCCTATTAAAATAAGAATTCAAAGTTTTTTCTTCCCAAAGGAACATTGGGTACTTTGGACACAATTAACACCCGAAGAAATAAAAAATCGGATTTTCAAGCGATACCACACTAAATTTAGGCAAGAAGTTTAATAATGGCGTAAATATTTACGAAGTCTAAATAGTATTGACAAATCATATCTTGATGAAAATACAATGCCCTGTACTCGACAACTACTTCTCAGTCAAAAAAATCTACTTTAGTTCAAACAATCTTAATGGACTTTCTTGTTCTACAACATAGTATTTTCCTCTATCTTTAACTATCTGAAGGGAATGCTCTCCATTTCTGCGAAAATCTCGTCGATGAGTTTCTTTCATAAAGCGTTCAATTCCTTTTTTTAATGCATCTGTAAGACAGCGGTCAAATGAGTCAAATTGAAGCCCATAAGATGACTTTTTGAGTTTCACCACAAAGTTTTCTTCATAATAAGTGTCAGCTGACTTTTTACAAGGCTGATACAGAGATTGCCCAAAAACAGTTCCAGAAAGCAAAAAACTGAATACAATCAAAAATGTACGCATGATTTAGTTTTCAGTAAAGTTAATTATAATCAATTGACTTTTCTATCCTGTAGATCTTATCAAATATACAATGTATAAAAAAATGGAAAGACATACAGCGAACCAAACACCTGTATCCAAATCTGAAATATTTGACGGTTGGCGATGAAAGGGTTCGTGACCAACACCGTGACTGGCACGGAAAGATATTGCCCATAGATCACCCATTTTGGAAAGTGAATTTTCCTCCAAACGATTGGGGCTGCCGGTGCGATGTGGAAAGGACAAATGAAGAACCTTCACCAGAAGCTGAAATACCGGACAATCTGAAAAATGAGAAATTTAAAAACAACCCGGGAATGACCGGAAAGGTTTTTCCGGAAACGGTATATGCTGCAGGTTTTACGGGTGAAGAAGTAAAAAGAATTAAAGATTGGGGGCAAAAGCAATTTGAGCGGGTAAAACAATACGCTATCAACTATAAAGCCTACCAACGACTTAAAAAAGATCCGGATTATTTGGATGTAGCTTTTGATAAAAAGACTGGAGGAGTGAAAGCAACTCACAGACTTCATAATTTTGATAAGAAAACTGGGGTATATGAAAAACGAGTTCAAGATTTACTTTACAAAAAAGGTTATAAGTTCACGCTTGACGCCGAGGTTTCGTCGATACCAGGAAAAAAAGTTGATGGAAAGATAAATCAATTTACACACGATATTTCCACTATTAGGGATATAGGAGGAAACGCAGTTAAAAGAGCGTTAAATCACTCAAGAAAGAAAAACGCTGACGTCGCAATTTTATATTTTGAGAATAAGTCTTTATTTACCAAAGAAAGGCTCGAAGAAGGAATTAAAAAGTATAACGGTCAATCGGAATATCGTTTTAGTAAAATAATTTACATTGTATCCAATGACATTAATTTTCATTAAAAAGCCACCCTATACAAAGGTGGCTTTGGGCACAGCGGGCAGCCGAACTGGTCCCCCTGTAATGCAAAGATAAATATTTTTTCTCAACTATAACAACCTTCGCCCCTTAAAACCGCCTCAATGGTGCGTGTAGAAAGATAAAATCTTTTGGACAGCTCCTCTATGAGGGCATCGTTTCGCCATTCGGGATGTTTTGACTTTCTATTTGCAAGGATTGAATGGTTTATCTTGACGAAGAATGAATTGCTTTAGCTCATTTACTTATTTATTTTTCAATAGAATTCGCTGAATCTGCGATTTCAAAAATTTGTACTTTTATCAGGATTAATCACAGCAGTCTATTTCAGCATGAAATTGCGCTTCATGTTGTGAATTGCTTTAGCTCATTTACTTATTGATTTTTCAATGGAATTCGCTGAATCTGCGATTTCAAAAATTTGTACTTTTATCAGGATTAATCACAGCAAAGAGGAATTGGCTCTACTTCACATTAAGACCCTCAGCAATACTGTCTGTGAGTGGCATTGCCTGAATGTTGCAAAATTCAACCGCGTAATCTATTCCTCCTTTTTGTATTGCTCCAGCTACGTTTTGCAATAAAATCATTTGAGATACTGTTGCAATGGAATCAGCCTGCCTTTTTAAGGCAGAAATTTGTTTTTCATTCTGTGTAGCTTGCTTACAGGAAGCCACTATAAATGGCAGTAATAAAGTCGCTATTCTCAAATTCACTGTTCTCTTTCTTTCAAAGATAATTTACCCTAAACTTTTAATATGTAACATTGGTTACAAACCAATGAATATGATCTTGTTATTTTTGTTGCAACTTTAAACTGTGTTTAATTGATTATGTTTCAGTTTCTAAAGACATATCGCCAAATTGTGATCGTTTTGCTAACGATTGTAATGGCTATTCCATGTTCTGTAAAAAGAGATCTGAAGCAACAATTTCGACCTGAAAGCACCCAATCTACAAGCAATAATTCTCCCAAAATTGGGTATTCTTCTTACTGTTCCGTTTATTTAGAATCCAATAAAAAGCATAAAAGCCAGGCTTTTCGCAAAGTTGCATTGCCACATTCTTTCTTATATGCGTATGAGAGCATCATAACTGTAGATTTCATTGCTCCGATTATAGATAATTACCATTTCTATAAAGAAAAAATTCCCACACATATCCGAAACCAACAATTCTTGATTTGATACCTTGATGAATTTACTGTTTAAAACAGTATCATTTTCGATTAGTATTTATCAAATCAGAATTATATATGGAAAAACAAATTCAGATAAACGGATTATCCGTTTTGTTGTTGCGTATTACACTCAGTGGTATATTTATCGTTGCAGGTGTATCACATCTATTAAATCCTGAAGGAGTAACTCAACGTATTCAAAATGCTCCTTACAGCGGTTTTGCTACCTTATTTGGCGATCCACATTTATTAGGGATTCTCTCAGGATACGTACTGCTCGTTTTTGGCATTGCTTTGCTGTTGGGAGTATTTACCCGTTGGTCTGCCATTATCTTATTAATTACACTCATTCCCATTACGGTAACTATACAAATGGGAAATGGATTAATACATGGACCGTTGTGGAAGAACATTGCCTTATTTGGTGGTCTTTTGTTTTTTATCCTCAACAATCCGAAATCATTCAGTCTTTATAACAAATAGTAATAACATTTAAAATCAAAATAAAATGAAAAAACAAATCATCATCATCGCTATATTCCTTTTAGGAATTACACTATTTCATGATGTAAAAGCTCAAAGCCTTACCACATCTCAAGTTGAAAATGCCATCAAAAAAGATGGAAAATATGCCCTTTTAGTTCAAAATTCGAAGCACTTTATGGTATCGGTCATGACGGGCGAAGAATACAAAACGAAAAATACAGGCATCCAGTTTGAAATCGTGCTTATCGGGGAAGTCGTAAAAGATTTAGCCGAAAAAGAAGACTTAAAACCATTCATTGAAAAAGCTCAAAAAACAGGCGTTAAAATCGTTGTTTGCGAGTTTGCAATGGAAAAATTAGGTGTCAAAAAATCGCAATATCAGCCTTCAATCCTAACTACTCCCAATGGTTTCACATACCTTTTTGGCTTGCAGGAATTAGGATTTAAAACCATAACTCTTTAAACTAATCATGATGAGAAAATTAGCAATATTATTCAGCTCAATAGCGATGCTATCTTGTAGCGACAACCATAAAGAAGAAATGATTACCATTCTGCAAACTGCCGATATACACGCTTACCTGAATCCACATTCGGAATTATTCGTTGAAAATGATTCCATCGTTTTCAGAAATGCAGGTGGGCTGGCCAACATCAAAACCTTGGTAGAATCGGCACGACAGGAAAATCCAGACGGAACTATTTTTATAGACGGAGGTGATTTGATACAAGGAAGCGGAGAAAGCGTACATTCTGAAGGAAAAATTTTCCCTGCTCTTATCCAACAGATGAATTATGATTTGCTTATTCCGGGAAATTGGGAGGTTATATATGGCAGACAAATAATGTTGGAGGTGATGAACGGTTACAAAACCAATGTTATCGTGTCCAATATGTATCATGAAGCGGACGAAAAGCCGATTTTTCCGCCCTATTGGATTACGGAAAAGAAAGGTGTAAAAATGGGATTTATCGCCTATAACGATCCGGAAGTTCCAATCCGTCAAAACCCGGGTTTCAGCAAAGGGTTGAAATTTACCGAAGTAGATAACAATCTGAAAGAACTGATTAAGAATCTTAAAGAAACCCAAAAGGTAGATTTACTCTTTTTGGTGGCGCATATTGGCATTTCAAAACAAGTTTTATTGGCCAATAATCCTGCGGTTGAAGGTGTAGATTTTATCTTTGGAAACGACACACACGAACGTATCCGTAAACCAATAAAAGGAAAATTTACAACTGTTGTAGAGCCCGGAGCTTTTGGTTCGTTTGTAGGGAAATTAGATTTAAAAATCAAAGACAAAAAAATCGTGGGTTACGACTACGAACTGATGGAAGTGGACCCGGAGAAATATCCCGCAAATGCCGAAGTACAGCAATTGGTCGATCAGTCTTTGGCTCCTTACAAAGAAGATATGCAACGAATATTGGGCTATACCAGTACACCGATGTATCGCTACCTGGTGGTTGAAAACCCCATGGATAACATGATTACCGATGCCTTGCTTTGGAAATCAGGTACAGATTTTGCTACTTCCAATGGCTTTCGCTTTGGCGTGCCGATTGTTCCTGATGAAAATGGTAAAAAGGCGATTACCAAAGAGGATTTATGGCGGATGCTGCCTGTGGACGAACACATGAAAATCGGTGAAGTGACCGGTCAGCAAATCAAAGACTGGTTAGAAAAGGAAATCAACAATGTATTTGCCAAGGATCCGTCCAAACGTTTTGGCGGATGGCTGGTTCGCTTTTCGGGCATGACCTTAAAATTTGACAGTTCCAAAGAAATGGGCGAACGTGTGCTGGAAGTAACCATTCAAGGCAAACCGATGGATCTCGGTAAAACCTATAAAATGGCTTCGTGTAACCGTACCGGAGAGCCTTTGCACGTGTTATGCCGTATGCCAAACGGTAAAAATGTTGAGATTAAAGATTATACTTTGCACGATGCCGTAGAAGAATATTTAAAGGTAAAAGGAACAGTAAATCCTGTACTGGACGGACGTTCAATTGCGGTAGATTTAGGCACAAATGCTTTCTCTCAAATGGCGGAAACAGGGTATAAATTTCGATAGTAAAACCAATAATTTGGAAATAATGAACATAATAAAAAAAAGGTTGCGTTTGCCAGCATTTCATTATGTAGTTTTATCTACAGCCATTCTTGCGGGGTGTTCGAATGTTGAAGGGAAATATAACGGAAATAATGAGCAGCAATCAGATGTAGTCGCTGAAAGAACAGAAAATCAGATAGCAAATGATATTACATTTCAGGATGGAAATGGTAAATTAATTGCGTTAAATGACCTCAAAGGCAAAGTTGTTTTTATTAACTTTTGGGCAACCTGGTGTCCGCCCTGTATTGCAGAAATGCCGTCCATCAACGAACTGAAAGCGAAGTTTGGCGAAAATGAAAATATCATCTTCCTGATGGTGGATGTAGATGGAAAACATAAAAAATCACAAGCTTTTATGGACAAACGAGAATTTAATCTTCCGGTATATATTCCCCACAGTGAAATCCCAAAAGAATTTCTAAGTGGAGCGATACCTACAACCGTCATACTGGATAAGAAAGGTGCTATTGCGGCAAGGATTGAAGGCGGAAGGGATTATTCGAAGCCGGAAATCGTCAATGCGTTAAAACAACTCATAGAGGAGTAACAAGTGAAAAAAGCCGAAGATACTCACATCTTCGGCTTTTTTTAGAGATTTTCCTTTATCAATCGTTCTAATTCATTGGCAGGAAAAACACCTGACTGCCGCCATCGAACCTCGCCATTTTTAAAAATAGCCAATGTAGGTACACTTCGTATTTGATATTGTGCTGCAACCTGTGGGTTCTGATCTACATCTATTTTTATAATACCAGCTGTGTCGCCAATACGCTGCTTGAGTTCTTCTAAAATAGGAGCCTGCATTTGACAAGGCCCACACCATGTAGCGAAAAAATCGACTAACACGGGTTTGTCTTGATTAATTATTTCCTGAAATGTCATTCTTTTCTTTTTTGTTGTTTTTAAACATAGAGAATACCAAACCTCCCATTACCGAGCCATATAACGTGCTATTCAGTGGATTGGATGTAATCGCACAAGTACCTGTGTTACAACCTACAAACTTCCAATAGAGAAATCCGGCTATGGCGCCTAATGGTATTCCGATAATGGTTAAAAGGTTTTTTCTTATAAATGTATTCATTGCTATTTTGATTTTACTTCTTCGTAGGTAATGTCTTCTGTTCCTGTCGGCTTTCTTGAAGAATAATTAGTTCCGCAACCCGCCGTACTGCAACAGCCAACATTGAACAAAGGCATCAATGTAAATAATCCACCTAAGACAACAAGCATCCATTGCTGTGCCTGAATGCCTTGAACGATGATCACAATTCCCAAAACCAGACGGATAATCCGCATGAAGTTCCAGCCTCTTAAATAGTTTTTCATTTGTCTGCTTTTTAATTATTAGAAATTAACGAGTTAACATTTTGCCAGGTACCACCATTGACAACGTTTTTAAAACCGTTTTTTTCTAAAATACTTTTTGCCTGACTACTCCGGTTGCCACTTCTGCAAAATACCACTATATTTTTCTTTCCTTTGAATTTGGAAAGTTGTCCCGAAATTTTATCCAACGGAATGTTTACGGCTCCCTTTACGCTTCCGGATGCAAACTCGGAAGGTGTACGAACATCAACCAAATAGGCATTGTCCGCAAGTACTTCTTTTAGTTCTGTATTGTCTTTCTGACCGAAAAGATTTTTAAAAATTCCTAACATAACTACTCCAATTATAATAATGAGAATGAATTTGACACTTTGTTTTTGCATCTTTTTTTGATTTATACCGTTGAGTGAAAAAGTGATGTGTCATTTACTTTTTCTGCAATATTTCATCCAAGGCTTGCTGTACATTTTGCCACGGACCACCGTTGATGACACGTTCAAAGCCATTTTGTTCCAATATCAATTTGGCGTTTCCACTTCTGGCTCCGCTACGGCAAAATACAACAATATTTTCTTTGTTTTTAAACTGTGAAAACTCCTGTTCCAATACGCTTAACGGAATGTTTACAGCTCCTTCAACGCTTCCTTCTGCAAATTCATCCGGGGTACGTACATCTACCAAAAAAACATGATTTTGTATGGTTTGATTGGCAGCAATTATATTTTGAAATAATTCTAACATGATGTAAAAATTAGGATAAGAAGATTGTCTTCTCAGATAGAAAATCCAATCTTCTTAAATTGATTAAATTAAATTGATTTTTTAGCTAAGTACCAATCCACTTGCTCTAAAGTCGTATCGGCTTTACGTTCTTTCAATCCTTCCAATGTTTTTGGTGCTCCAACGATTACTTTATCACCGGGTTGCCAGTTTAACGGCATGGCGACTTTGTATTCATCTGAAGTTTGAAGTGCCAATAATGAACGCTTGATTTCGTCCATATTCCGACCTACATTTAACGGATAATACATAATCAAACGGATTTTTCCAGTCGGATCTATAATAAATACAGCACGAACAGCCGCAGTTTCACTTTCGCCCGGTTGCAACATTCCGTACAATTTGGCTACTTTCATATCCAAATCGGCAATAATCGGGAAGTTGAACAATACGCCTGTTTTTTCGTCAACGGCATTAACCCATGCAATGTGCGAATGAATACTGTCGATGCTCAATCCCATCAACTTGGTATTGTGCTTTTCAAAGAAATCGCTTTCGTTCGCAAAGCCCGTCATTTCTGTTGTACAAACCGGTGTAAAGTCCGCAGGGTGCGAGAATAAGATTACCCAGCTTCCTTTATTGTATTCCGAAAATTTGATTACTCCTGTAGTGGTCACCGCTTCAAAATCGGGTGCCATATCGCCAATTCTTGGCATTGTATTTACTTGATTTTCCATTTTTTTAATTTTAAGATTATTCAACTATTTACTTCCATCCACTCTTTCATCCCGGCAGAATAGTTCTTCACATTTTTGAAACCGTATTTCGCTAAAAGCGATTGGGCAATGGTTGCTCTATCTTCACTTTGGCAATGGATGACGATTTGTTTGTCTTTGCTGAATTTATCCAGATTGTCCAGTAGTGTTCCTACAAAAACGTGATCTGCACCCTCTACGTGATAAGTTTCGTACTCTGTCAACCCTCTCACATCGACGATTTGTGCATCAGGATTTCCGATGTACGATTTGAATTCTTCAATATCGATAATGTCTTCGGTTTCCAATTCCAACTCCAAGTCTTCTACATTGGAAATGTATCCATAAATATTATCCAATCCTATCCGCATCAGTTTCCGGGTCAGATCTTCGATTTGGTTATCATCAGCAATTAGAATAAATTGTTCCTGATAATTCAGTAACCAACCTGCCCAAGTAGAGAAAGAATTATTGCCCTGAATATTGATACTTCCCGGAATAAATCCTTTGGCAAAATCTGTTTTATTTCGAGTATCGATCACTTTCAATCCGTTGTGGTATGCCGTTAGAAATTGTTCTTTGGATAATTTTGGGTGCTTCGGAACTTCTACCAATAGCGGACGATTGACTTTGTTCAAGTGTTTCATCATCGCAAAATATTTTGGTGGTTCCGGCTGACCTTCTAATAAATATTTGATAAATCCGGCTTCATCATCTTCATATTGAAATGCCCAGTTACGGATTTTTTCGTATCCTACCGTTGAACTTGGTACTGCTCCCAAGGCTTTACCACAAGCCGAACCCGCTCCATGTGCTGGCCATACCTGCACGTATTCCGGCAATTCAGCAAAGCGTTGTATAGATTCATACATCTGTTTGGCTCCTTTTTCCTGAGTTCCGACCAATCCTGCGGCTTTTTCCAACAAATCAGGACGACCAATATCACCCACGAAAACTAAATCTCCCGTGAATACCATTACCGGTTTGTCGGTTGCCGGATGGTCTGTCAACAAAAAGCTGATACTTTCAGGCGTATGTCCTGGTGTGTGCAGGACTTCTAAGGTTAAGTTTCCCACATTGATTTTATCTCCGTGTTTCAATCCTATGTGCGGAAATTGGTATTGCCAATCTTCTCCACCTTCGTCCGAAAGATACATTTGTGCACCGGTCACTGCTGCTAATTCACGTGAACCGCAGAGAAAATCGGCGTGGATATGCGTTTCGGTGACATGGGTGATTTTCATATTGTTTTGCTTCGCAATTTCCAGATACACATCTATATCACGTTGTGCATCGATTACAATGGCTTCTCCTTTTGCCTGACAGCCTATAAAGTAGCTCGCCTGAGCTAAACTTTTATCATATACGTGTTGAAAAAACATAATTCTATTTTTATAGATTTTACAATTATTTATTTTGGTTTATAGCATTGTGGTTGGACAAACGTAATCGCTTACTTTGAATTTTCCGGATTCTTTTATTGCGGTAAATCCACCTTGAACATCAATCAGATTGTCATAGCCTCTGGCTCTTAATATGGAATTGAATATCATAGAACGGTAACCACCGGCACAATACACATAATAGGTTTTGTCTTTATTTACTTCTGCAATGTGTTCGTTGATATAATCTAACGCAATGTTTTCTGAACCAATCAAGTGTTCTGAAAAATGCTCGCTCTTTTTGCGGACATCTAATATGTTCAAATCAGGATTTTCTTCCATTCGTTTTGCCAGTTCATCTACCGAAATTGATTCGATAGTATCAGTTTCTTTACCTGCATTTTTCCACGCTTCAAATCCGCCTTTTAAATAACCAATGGTATTGTCATAACCCACACGAGCCAAACGGGTAACGATTTCTTCTTCACGACCTTCGTCGGCAATCAATAAAATGGTTTGTTTAATATCCGGAATTAATGTTCCTGCCCAAGATGCAAAATTGCCGTCAATGCCAATGTTGATGGAATTTGGAATAAAGCCTTTGGCAAAGGTTTGTGCATCACGAGTATCCAGTAATAATGCATCGGTTTCGTTAGCTGCGACTTCAAATTCCGTTGGGCTTAAAGCCTGTGTTCCTTTGTGCAATACTTCGTCTATACTTTCGTAACCTTTGATGTTCATCAATACATTTGCCGGAAAATATCCCGGAGGCGGCATCAATCCATCCAATACCTCTTCGATGAATTTTTCTTTACTCATTGGTTGCAAAGCATAATTGGTTTTCTTTTGGTTGCCTAAAGTATCGGTCGTTTCCTTGCTCATGTTTTTACCGCAAGCCGAACCTGCTCCGTGTGCTGGATAGACAATGATATCATCTGCTAACGGAATGATTTTATTATGCAATGAATCATATAAATGAGCCGCTAATTTTTCCTGTGTTAAGTCAGCAATTACTTTTTGTGCCAAATCAGGACGACCTACATCGCCGATAAACAAAGTATCACCTGTAAACAAGCTAGTTTCTTTACCATTTTCATCTATCAGAAGAAAACAAGTACTTTCCATGGTATGTCCCGGTGTATGGATTACTTTGATTTGAATGTTTCCTACGTTTAAAATCTCCCCGTCTTCGGCAACGTGTGCTTCAAATCCGGGCTTTGCAGTAGGCCCAAAAACAATAGTTGCACCGGTTTTCTTAGCCAAATCTAAATGTCCGCTTACAAAATCAGCGTGAAAATGCGTTTCTAATACATATTTGATTTTGGCATTGTCTTTTTCTGCTTTTTCGATATAAGGCTGTACTTCACGTAATGGATCAATAACTACTGCTTCCCCGTTACTTTCGATATAATAAGCTCCTTGAGCTAAACATCCTGTATAAATTTGTTCTACTTTCATTTTTATGATTTTTTAATTGTTTTAAATTTTATGATACAAAACTACAACCTGCTTATAACCTGCACAGTAACATAAGTTACAAGACTGTTTTTTTATTACCTAAACTTTTTTATTTGAATAATCATTGAATTTCAGCACAAATTTAAAACTGATCAATATCTGCGTCGGGTAGAAAACCGTTTTGTTTTATAACTTCATTGGAAAGATTTATGTTTTTATCTAAAACTGTTAAGTGAATATTTCCTCGTTTACAGATAAAAAAGAAAAATTGTTGTTTACTATCAAAAAAGAAAAGCTGTTCGGGTAACGACATATCCAAGCGAGAAAGCCAAAAATACGCATGAATCATTCGGCTTACATCTTTAATATCAAAGATAAAGGCTTCGTTGTAATTTTTGTTTTTTGTGAATTGTTGCAAATAGTTTTGAGCTTTTACAAATTTGGGTTCTGTAATTGTTGTATCACCAATAATATTTGAATTGGGAACTGACACTAAAACAAATTCATTGATGTTTAATGCCTTAAAAAGTTTTTCTAATTTTTCTGATAAAGCTTCTGTGTAAGTGTTAATGTCATTATGTGGCAACATAAAAATGAAACTTTTATGATATAAAGCCTCATTTCTGCCCAATGTTAAATGGTCTAAATCGGTGTTGTATTCTGGGTAATCTTCATCGTAATTCAAATTTTGGAAATCAGAAATTACAGCACTAATAATGGCATATTGCTTAAAAACGTCACTTCGGGTAATTGTTTTCATATTTAGTGGTGGGTATCAGCATTTAATATGTAGGTTTTAAAAACGGTAGCCAAGTAAGCATCAAAAGCTCTAAAAATTTTCTCACGATTTTTGCTTCGTATAGGGAAAATTAATCTATCGGAATAGGTTTCGGTTACATCTTCTTGATATAAACCTGTTTCGGGATTTTGTACTTTGGTGGTTACTACGCTTTTTTGTTCTTTATTTTTAAATTCAATCATTAAAAATAAATAGTTTGGATACTCATTAAAATAAGCGGTGTAATCATACAATATCTGAACCGATTGTATTTCGGAAAAAATATCTACGTAGATTACCTCTGTTGAATACGCATCTGACTCGGGAAAGAAACGATTGGTTAAGTGCATTTTGATAGTTACAGTTTCGTTTTCAAGGGGCATTTCCTGAATTTCGAAATTGGTAAAACTGGTTTTTGCTAACCTAAAAAAGCCTTATTTACCATTAAAATACGATGTTTCTTTTTGTAATAACCCTAAAAGATTTTCCCATTCTTTTTGTTGTGAAAATGAATAATTGCAACAAATAAGTAAGACAAATATGATTACAATTTTTATTTTAGAGCTGTTATTTTTCATTTTTTGTTTGTTGATTTAAGCTAATAATACGCTCTAAAATTTTTTGAATGGTTTTGTTGTAAGCACTTTCAATAGTATAAAAATGAATTGCATTGGTTTTACTATAGGCTTGATTTTCGTTTTTTATTTTTTGAAATACCGAAACGCTATCTTTTACAATTAACGTAAACATTGTTGCCGGATTATCGCTTAAAAAAGTATTTTTAGAACCAACCGATCGTATTTTTGTTAACGGAATGATGGCAGTTTGTAAAGTATCTTTATGTTGGGTGCTTAGTTTTAGATAAAACATATTTTCGATATTTGCTATACCATATTCTGTTGTGTGATTAGGATTTTTTGTACAGATGCATTAGTAATAGCAGTAGCCAACAATTTACCCTGATGTACAACTTCTGGTATTTTTTGAGCAAAACTACCATTGCATACGCATAATAACAACCATAACAAAACTGATTTTATAAAAACATTGCTATAAACACTTTTTAAATTCATTTAACTTTTATTATTGGTTGTTGTTGGGATTATTGATGCTATCTAACTCATTTTGTTTTTTTATTTCATAAAAGACTTCTAAGCTACTTTCATCACCTGTTTTGGGTTGAAAATTTTCTTGAACTATTTTATACACAAAACCAATACCCAATGCCAATATTAGTATTGCAATGGTAATTATGTAATACCTTTTTTTATTTTTTTTAAATTTTGACATTTTTATTAAGGTATTTTTATTTTACCTCATTACCGTTTTTGTCGATGTAAAATTCTCTGCCATCTTGTGTTACCCTAGCAATTATATTGTAATTTAGGTCTATATTTAACAAATGGCCAAAACTGTCATATTTTATAGGAATTACTATATTGTTATCTTTATCTATAACACCATATTTGTTGTCTAATTTGACAGCAATTAAATCCCAAGAACTTAAGGACCATGCGTTATCATAATCAAAAGGAATTACAACTTGTCCGTTTTTATCTATAAGCCCATATTTATTATCTAATGCTACTGCTGCTAAACAGGTATTATAATCGAATCCAAAAGAGAATGAATCGTATATAGGAGGAATAATGACTTGTCCAAGTTTATCGACAAACCCTAATTTATCATTAATTTCTATCTCAGTTAATCCTAAAGTAAAATCATCATCTTCAACTTCATGTTCCAACAAATCTACTTTGTCCACAGTCAATTTATAATTTTCTTGATATTCTTTTATATTGAGATGGTTGCCTAATTTGTCGATAAATCCCCATTTTCCGTCTTTTATTACTGCTGCATAACCACCACTAAATTTTGGTGCTGTATAACTGATACCATCTTCTTCATATATTAAAGGAATTACTTCATTTCCATCTTTATCTATAAACCCCCATTTTTCATTTTTCTGAACAGCAGCTAACCCTTCAGAAAAAGATCCTGTATAATCGTATTGATATGGGATTACTAAAAATCCGCTTCTGTCTATGAAGCCCCACCCAAAGTTTAATTTCACGTTAGCCATTCCTTCCGAAAAAGAAGAAGCATTTTCGTATTGCAAAGGAATTACTTCATTACCATTTTTATCTAAAAAACCATATTGTTGATTTAATTCAGTATTAGAAACGCATGCTAAACCTTCAGAGAAATCAAAAGCGAATCCATATTTTAGTGCGATAACCTCGTTTCCTTCTCTATCTATAAAACCAAAAAAAACAGAGTTTGTTTCATTGTCCCAAATACCAACTGAAGCTAAACCTTCAGAATATGAATCTACTGTAAAGTAAATGAAATCAGATTGTTTATCGGACTCATTATCAATAAATCCTTTATAGTACCCTTTTGTATTAACTCCTGCACGCCCTTCAGAAAACCTATAGGCATCATCATACTTAAAAGGAATAACGGTGGCTCCGGTTTTATCAATAAAACCCCAATTGTCTTTAATTTTAACGGCTAACAAACCTTCAGAAAACGAATAGGCATCATCATACTTAAAAGGAATAACGGTGGCTCCAGCTTTATCAATAACTCCCCATTTATTTTTTAACTTTACGGTAGCTAAACCTTCTGAAAAAGAAAGGGCATCATCGTATATTAAAGGAATTACTTCTTTACCATTTGTATCAATAAATCCCCATTTTTGTTTATATTGAACTGTCGCCAAACCATTGGAAAAGTCTTTTGTTTTTTCGTATTTGAATGCAGTTTGCGAATAAACAACAATAAATGAGCATGTAAAAATCAATGTTAGTATCTTCTTACTCATATTTAAAAATTTTCTGTTTTAATTAATTCTCCAAATTCGTTGTAATATTTCCATTCACCTGTTTTGTTACTCTTTAAATATCTATCTTCTTTAGTTAGATTAGATTTATAAGCTCCAACAGATTTAAGTTCTCCATTCTCATGATAATATCTCCATACACCTACTTCTTGATTTGTAGCGGATAAAGCACCTGTATATGCTCCATAAGATTGTAATTGCCCAGTTTCGTAAAAGTTATACCAGTTTCCATGATAAAAATAACCTACTATCCAAATAGTTGACTTCAAATTACCATTTTCATAAAACTTGTTTTCATATCCTTCTTTTTTATCTGTAAAAGGATTTTGATAACGGTCAATTTCTAATTGTCCATTGGGATAATACTTTTTTGAGCAATACATAAACATACCATTGCTTGTGTTTCGTCTATAGCTATAGCTTACTTCTTTTAGTGTTCCATTTGGATAATGAGATTCATTTTTAACGGCGTACTTATGTCCTTTTTTGAAAAGGGATTCTTTTGGATGTGTATTTTCAATGTAATATGGAATCCTGAGGTTACTTTTGGTAATTGGTGTTTCTTTAGTCTTTTCTACTGTATATGGATGTTGTTTTGTTTGACCATAATTGTGCATTGATAATAGGAATACCGTTATAAGTGTTACTGTTTTTTTCATTTATTTAAACTTATTAATTATTAATATTATAGTCTCCTTTATCTGTTGTAAACCCTTTGGTTGTTCTTCTTATAAATGTATGTTCAAAAGGAATAATGATTTCTTCATCTTGATTTATAGCTCCCCATTTTTTTCCATTTTCAGTTTCTCTTAAAGCTTCAACTACAAATTTTTGAGGCATTTCTACAATAGTCATGTTTTTAGTACCATAACCTGCTGTAATAAACCATTTTCCATTTTTTTTATAAAGTTTTTCTATACTTTGCCCTCTCCTAACAGATTCATATTCTTTTGAATTTTCGCCACTGTCCTCAGTATTTTCGCCGAATTTATGAATTTGACCGTCTATATCCAAAGAGTAGTTACCAGTAGGATTATATTTATTAAAGGTTGTATTTATTACAGGTATCAATCCTCCAGAATTTTTTTTTGCAATTACTTCAGAGGAGTAATTACCCAATAATTGATTATTATCAATTGATTTTTCCTCCCAATTATTATTGTGCTTCAAAATCTTTTTTTCTTTGTTTGGATAATACCAAATACCATCGTATTTTACTTCTTCTACAATACTTCCATCTGCTAAAATCTCTCCCCATTTGTCATTGATTTTTATTAAAATCCTTGGTGTTTTATTATTTCTTAATAAAACATATATACCTGAAAATTGTGGAGGATAAATAGCATTTCCAGCATCATCTAAAATTCCAAATAAATCATTTGTTTCGACAATATAAATATATTTGTTGTCTAATCTTTTTGTAATTTTATCGAATTCAATAGGGTTATAATAATAGCGACTTCCTTTCCAGTAACCTTCTCCTTTATCTTTATTTCTTTTTTCTGTTTCGTAATTGATAACTCCTACCTCCAATGTTTTTATCAGATTATAACCAGTTTCCTTAATGTTATTTTGTACATTTAGTTTGAATTCTTTTCTGCTCTTTTCTATTTCTTCCTCCCAAGCCTTAATTGATTCTTCTTTTGAAGAAGCTTTAGTTTTATTATTTTCATGAACACTGGTCCGATCAGCTTGTTTTCTATCACCTTCAGCATATATAGCATTTACCAAACCAACGGCAGCATCAGTAATATCTCCACCAACTTTTTTGTAAGTATCTATTTTTTGATTGCTGGAAATATATTGCGATAACGTATTGCTATTAAGGTTATATACACCTGAACGATAATCACGATTAATTTGTTGCTCTCTCTCCGAATCAACTTTTAGGTGTCGTAACCGTTGCCTTGTCTCGGAGTTGTTGAGCAAGGAAGGATTTTTATCGGTCATTTCCTTTAGCTCATTATACATTTGTGTATTGGTTTTCGGGATATAAACCATAGTTTTTTTGCTTTCGCTTTTATTCTCTTTTTCAGAAGAATCATTTTCATTGTTTTTGCTTTCCTGTCCTGAATCACTTTTTAAAGAAGTACTTTTCTTATCGGAATCAGCTACGGTATCGTCTTTTTTTTCAGAAGATGCTTCTTTTTTAGCTTTTTCTTCTTTCTCTTTTTGTGCTTTTTCTCGCTTGTATTCTTGTAGTATTCTATCAATCTCGTTTTTTAGTTCTAATAAGTATAACTCAGTTACTCTTGATGGAGTAAAACCTCCAAATCTTTCCCAATAGCTTTGATTTCCGTTTTTTTCGCTCCATTCCTTTGTCATTTTTCTCACATCGTCACTAAATGTCGGGGTAGTAAAATCTCCCATATTATGATTTATCTTCAAAATAGATTTGTCAATGGCACTATGTTTATAAAGATTATTAACCGCATAATCTTTTACAAAAGCCGTTCCTTCTACAACAAACTGAAATTTTTCAGGTTTGTAATTTTCAAGATTAATACCTGCTTTTCGTAGTGCTTCAAGTTCATCCCTGCTAACTTTGCTATATCCTCTAATAACAAGTACTCCGCTATTTGCTTTCAGTTGTGTTGCAAATCCTTCATAAAACGTATTGAATTTAACATATCCCGAAAAACCGTCTATATTTTGAAAGTTCAAAGTTTGGGGGTCTGTACGACCTTGTCCAAAAACGTTTAAACTCAACAATAAAAACATAATTAGTGTTATGTTTTTGTTTAATCTACTTGTACTCATAAATTATATTTTTAGTGTTTTAACAAAGCTATAACAATATTAAAAACAAAAAAATACCCACATTTGGGTATTCATCAATCAAAAAGGGAAGTTTTCTAATAGTACAATTAACTCTTGTATTTTATTGATATTCAGTTTTTTGTATATTTTTTTAGTGTGCGTATGTACGGTATGTTCAGAAATTGACAATTCTAAAGCGATTTGTTTTTTGGTTTTTCCATGAAGTAATGCTCTGGCTATTTCTTTTTCTTTAGTTGTTAAAGTGCTTACCAACGTGTGAACTTGCTCTATCGTTTTATGATGTGTTATCTGTTTAGCAACCGTAAGTGCGTATTTGGGTTTATTACCTTCTGAAACCAATAGTTTGGTGCTTCCTATTACTTTTTTATAACTGTTACTATTATGTAATAATTGATATTTTAAATTGAGATAACCATCATTTTTTTGTTTAAAAAATGCAACCGATTTTACAAGTGTGTTTAAAGTAGAAACGTGCATGGTTTTAATGTAATACATATAGTCCATACCTGCTAACCAATTATTTTTAAAGCCATAAAAATCTCTAAAATTGTTATTCAGGCAAACAGGGCGATATAAATCTACATCGTGTAAGGTTATTAAGTAGGGTGACGAATTGATAACTTCTAAAAAAGCTTCTGAATTATTGGTTATATCGTTAGTCTCAAAATTTTCAGATATATTTTCTATCAGATTATCTAATTCGCTTTGTAAATTTTTATACATGTTCAGGCAAAATGTTGCGTTTTCATGTTTACAATATAAAAACTTTCAATTGATTGCGAAACATTTTGCCCTATTTATACAATTTATAAGAATAATTCTTTAATTAGGATATAGATTCCCATAACCAGTACAAACCAACCAAAAGCAGATTTGAGTTTGTTGCCTTCTATTTTTTTAGACAGAAAAATTCCGATAAAAATCCCGACAACGGATAATCCGGTAAAGATGGAAAGCAAAGTCCAGTCGATGGTTTCGCTACCTTGCAAATCGCCTGTAAATCCTAAAAGTGATTTGGCCGCAATGATAAACAACGATGTTCCTACGGCTAATTTCATCGGCATTTTTGCCAATAAAACCAATGCTGGAATAATTAAAAATCCACCACCTGCACCGACTAATCCGGTAAGCGTACCAACTAATGCTCCTTCCAACAGAATCATCGGATAGTTGTATTTTATTTCGCCGTCATCTGCATCTTTACAATTCGGACAAGGACGTATCATGGATATCGAAGCAAATATCATTACGATGGCAAACAATACCATCAAAGCGATGGGTTTTGTAAATTGAAAATTTCCAATACTGAAAAGCACATCAGGAATTAAAGGCATCAGATATGCCCGCGTTAAATACACCGCAACAATAGATGGAACACCAAAAATGAGCACGGTTTTAAAATCTACCTTTTTGTGAATAGCATTCTGAACACCGCCGACTAAAGATGTAGTACCTACCACAAATAAAGAATACGCTGTGGCTAATATGGGATTAACCCCCATCACATACACCAAAATAGGGACGGTAAGTATGGAACCTCCGCTACCTATAAGTCCTAATGAAACACCTACTAAAACGGCTAATAAATAGCCTATAAGCTCTGTTGCCATAATTCAAAGATTAAATGATACGGCAAAATTAGAATACCACGATAACACAGGCAGTAACAATTGTTACAGAGCTAAAAATTAAAACTAAAAATCATTAGATGTCTATTTATTCTATACTGTGTAACAAGTGTTACAATTGTTTTTGTAATTTAGAAATACATTTACAGGTGCATATATGCGGTAGCAAAACCTGATATTCAAACGCTTAAAATATTCCTTATGGAAGACATGATCCTTTACAATCGGCTACAGTTTGCCTTTACGATTACCTTTCATTATTTGTTCCCTCAGCTCACTATGGGACTTTCTCTGATGATTGTTTATTTTAAATGGAAGTTCCTGCGAACGAAGAATGAAGATTATAACAATGCTTCTAAATTCTGGATGAAGATATTTGCATTGAACTTCGCAATGGGCGTTGTAACGGGTATTCCAATGGAATTTCAGTTTGGTACCAATTGGGCTAAGTTCTCTGAGCTTACCGGAGGCATCATCGGACAAACATTGGCAATGGAAGGAATGTTCTCCTTCTTTTTAGAATCTTCTTTTCTGGGCATGTTTCTTTTTGGTGAAAAGCTACTCGGGCAGAAACTACACTTCCTTTCAGGTTTGATGGTTTTCCTCGGTTCTTGGGCAAGTGGTTTTTTAATTCTTGCTACGCATTCCTGGATGCAGCATCCGGTCGGATATGAAATATTAGAAAACGGAAAGTTTGTATTGAACAATTTTAGTGCGCTATTCAACAATCCGTGGCTGTGGCCATCTTATCTGCATAATCAGGCAGGGTCATTGGTAACAAGTTCTTTTTTTGTAGCAGCGGTCGGAGCTTTCTATTTATTGAGCAACAGGCACAGTCGCTTCGGGAAGATTTTTGTAAAAAGCGGTGTCGTTTTTGGGGTGATTTCTTCTGTCATATTGGCTTTCCCTACGGGAGACTGGGCGGCAAAAAATGTGGTTAAATACCAGCCGGCAACATTTGCTGCGATGGAAGGTATTTTTGAAACTGAAAAAGGAGGTTCTGAAATCGTTTTGATAGGTCAGCCCGATATGGAGAATAAAAAACTGGATAATAAAATCGCTGTACCCAATGTACTTAGTTTTCTTACGTATCAGCGTTGGGATGCCGAAATTAAAGGATTAAACGAATTTGATGAATCTATACATCCTACTAATGTTCCCGGTTTGTATTATGGTTATCACATTATGGTTGGTTTGGGAACTATTTTTATCGGAATTATGGTACTTGCATCTTTCTTACTCTGGAAAGGCAGATTGTATAAAACGAAATGGTTGCTGTGGATTCTGATGTTTATGATTCCTTTTCCTTATATCGCCAATACGGCAGGATGGTACACAGCGGAATTAGGACGGCAACCCTGGCTTGTTTATAATCTGATGCGTATGGTTGATGGCGTTTCGCCTACCGTATCTTCGGGAAATACGTTATTTACACTTTTGGGGTTTGTTGGATTGTATTTGCTGCTTGGACTACTTTTTCTTTTGCTTGTCTTAAAAATAATACGGAAAGGTCCTGAAGCTACTAAAATGGCATTAAAATAAATGGTTATGGAAATATTTTGGTTTATTGTATTAATGGTGATGTTGGGGATTTATGTTATCCTCGACGGGTATGATTTCGGAGCGGGAATCGTGCATTTGTTCTTTGCAAAAACAGAAGAAGAAAAGAAAGCCGTAACCAATGCTATCGGTCCTTTCTGGGATGCTAATGAAGTGTGGCTCATTGCTTCGGGTGGTGTTCTGTTTTTTGCATTTCCTACACTATATGCTTCGGCTTTCAGCGGTTTTTATCTGCCTTTGATGCTGGTTTTATGGTTGTTGATTTTCAGAGCTGTAGGATTGGAGCTAAGAGGACAAGTACATCATAGAATGTGGGAAGCTATTTGGGACAAAGCATTTGGGATTGCCAGTCTTCTGTTAGCCTTGTTTTTTGGAGCCGCTTTGGGTAATGTAGTAAGAGGCGTAAATCTCGGGATGGTCGAAAATGGTGTTTCTACACAAGAAGCTCATTATTTCTTTTTAGCACTTTGGAACCCTACTTTTGATCCGCTTACAGAGCATCAGGGAGTTATTGATTGGTTTACCTTGTTATTGGGACTTGTCGCGGTTGTAACATTAACCATTCACGGGGCTAATTGGATTATCCTTAAAACATCTACAGATCTAAATCAAAGACTTAAAAAAGTTATTTTTAAATTGAATTTTGTATTATTGGCACTGGTTGTTACTTCTGCTTGTTTATGGCATTATGTAAAGCCCTTTCCTTTAAATAATCTGCAAACGCATTATTGGCTTTGGATATTCCCGATAATTGGTGCAGTAGGTCTAATCGGTTTGTTCCGAATTAACAAATTCAAAAAAGATAGCAGCGGTTTTCTGTTTTCTTCTTTGTTTATTTTCGGCAGTTTTGCTACCACTATAGCTTCTTTGTTTCCGACCTTATTACCTTCTACAAATCAAATTAACCCATCATTGACTGTCTATAATGTGGCCGCTCACGAATATGGATTATCAATAGGTTTGAGTTGGTTTATAGTTGCAGCGATTTTGGTTGTTGTGTATTTTATCATTCAGTTCAGAGTTTTTAAAGGCAAAATGGATGATGTAGGTTACGGAGAGCATTAAAAAAACTCAAAGACTAAGTCAAATGCTTAGTCTTTGAGTTTTATCGCTAAAATTTCTCCTGTTGCACAAACAATTCCATCAGCGGAAAGTGTCATATCTACCCAGATTTTTCTGCCCTCGATACGTCGGAGTTTTCCTTTTAGCTCCAGCTCTTTACCCATTGGAGTAGGTGCTTTAAAATCAACTTTAAGCGATCCTGTTACACATCTTACAGGAATAATTGTTACATTTTCAAGATCGATATTTTCCTCAACGCAAGCAAAAGCCGCAGCCGAACCAGTTCCGTGACAATCTAATAAGGAAGCTACTAAACCACCATATACACTACCGGGGATTGCTGTGAATTTTTCGTCTGGCGTAAAATGGGCGATAGTTTCATCGCCCACTAAATACGTTTTTAACTGATGACCATTGGGATTGTTTTTTCCACATCCATAGCAATGTGCCAGTTCATCGGTATACAAATCTTGGATTGCTTTTCTTTTATGCTGCATTCTTGTTTGAGAATTTGAAATTACTTCACAAGTTCGTTGTTTTTATCTTTCCATTCGTTAATTCCACCGGAATAATTCAGAATGTTTTCAAAACCGTTTTTTACAAGAATGGAATAAGCAATTGCCGCACGTGCACCACTTTGGCAATGGATGATGACAGGTTCTTTTTTATTGATTTTATCCAGATTTTTTTCAAGTGTATTTAAGGCAATATTTTCAACACCGTTGATATGACCACTTTTGTATTCGTTTTCGGTACGGACATCAATTTTCTGAATGTTTTTGTTTTCCAAATACGATTTAAAAGTATCTGTATCAATGGTTTTTACTTTTTGTAAAGACAAGTTGTAATCTGAAGGATTGGTAATGTAACCATAGATATTGTCCATTCCGATACGCATCAATTTTCGGGTAAGGTCTTCGATTTGGTTTTCTTCGGCAATCAAAATAATCTGGTTTTGATAATCGACAATCGAACCGGCAAATGTGGAGAATGTTTTCATATTTTCAATCAGAAAACTTCCCGAAATAAATCCTTGACTCGAAACTGCTTTAGGACGGGCATCTATAACGATTAACCCATTTTTAATCGCATCTTCTGTTTCTTTTTGATTGAGTTTAGCAAGTTTTGGAACTTCAACCAATAGCGGACGATCTACTCTGTTCAGATGTTTCATCATCGCAAAATATTTTGGCGGAGCCGGTTGATCGTTCAAAATATAGTTTACAAAATCAGTTTCTTTTCCCGAAAATTGCAAAGCTGGATTGGTTAGTTTTTCTTGTTGCAAAGTCGATTGCGGAATATTGCTCAAACTTTTCCCACAGAAAGAACCTGCTCCGTGTCCCGGCCAGATTTCTGTGTTATCGGGTAATTTCAAAAATTTCTCAATAGAATGATAGAGTTGCTTTGCTCCAATTTCCTGCGAACCAATTTGTCCGGCTGCTTTTTCTAATAAATCAGGACGACCAACATCACCCACAAAAATAAAATCTCCGGTAATGGCTTTTATTGGATTTGAAGTCCCATCTTTTACCAAAAAAGTCAGGCTCTCGGGCGTATGTCCCGGGGTGTGAATGACTTCTATCGTAATACTTCCAACCGAAATCTTATCGCCATCTTTCAGTCCGGTATGTGGAAAATCGTATTGCCAATCTTTTCCGCCTTCATCGGATAAATACAAGGGTGCTTTAGTAACTGCTGCGAGTTCTCTCGAACCACTGAGAAAGTCTGCGTGAATATGTGTTTCGGTAATTTTGGTAATTTTCAAATTATGTTTCTCTGCAATTTGCAAATAGGTATCAATGTCTCTTTTAGGGTCGATAACAATTACTTCTTTAGTTTGTGCATCGCCAATCACATAACTTGCCTGTGATAGCGTTTCTCCATAAATACGTTCAAAAAAAAGACCTTGTGCAAACGAGGAATTCGATAAGAAGAGTAAGGCTACCAACCCAAGGAAACTGCTTTTAAAAAAGATAGATTTCATATATTAACTGCTTTAAAATTTCAATGTTTAAAACTATCTACACTAACTTTAGTACGTTATTAGTGTAGTAATAAATCCTCAAAATTAGCATTTACAGTTTGGGCAGAAAGTAACAAAGGTTACACAAATAAAAAAACGAGGACATTAAATCCTCGTTTTTTATGATACCCTTTAAACAGACTTTTCCATCGCTTCAAATACACAATCCACCGCCAAACTAAATGCAGGCATTCCACCTGTAATGGCTGCCGTTTCGCAAACGCCAAAGAGTTCTTTTACGGTAGCTCCGGCTTTTAAGGCTCCTTTAGCGTGCAGTTTTGCAGGTTCTTTGTGCATTCCCCCAATCAGTAAAGCAAAATGTACCAATTGCTGGGTTTTCTTGTCGAGTGGATTATTGTATATGAGTTGTTCACGGTATTTCTCTATGACTTCTATCGCTCCTGTTTCTTCTGAAAGTTCTGCCAAATGCAATCTTTTTTCGATATTTTCCGGAACGAAACCCAACAACTCTTCATACTTTTTTCTGATGTTTTCCATTAGCCAATCAGGGTTGAGGTATTTGGCCATTCCATATATTCAGCAGGATAAATATTGTGCTGACGCATTAACATATCCACCTGTCCTAAATGATACGAATGATGCCCAAACGTAATCCACAGAAATGCCATTACCGTGTATTTCCGTCCCATAAAGGAAACGGTTTTATTCAAATCTTCTTCGGTATAGCTTTTTAGGATTTCAAATCCTTTGGCAAATACGTCTTTGTATTTTTCGACCAGTTCTTGTCCGTCTGCAATGTTTTCCAATAAAGAAGCGTTATCTGGTTTTGGAATTGCCAGTCCGTTTTCTCCTTCCTTCATCGCTTGAAACCAATGAATTTCTGCCAATACAAAATGACGGATTAATCCACCTATATTAATCGTATTCACACGGGTTCCGAGATACATCACTTCGTTATCAATCGGTGTACTTTTAAACACCTCATCGGGAACATCTTTTAATAGTTCCAACGTTTGAAGATAGAGCTGTTCGTGAATGTTCAAGAAGCGGTTAAATTCCTGAATTGTTGCTTTGTTTTCCATTTGTTCCTTAAATTTTAAATTTTTGTAAAATTAATCGGGAACTAAAAGGTACACAGTAACCATTGTTACAGAAGGGGAACTTATCCATAATTATTCTTTTGGTAAGTAAAGTTTAATTTTCATTTTACCGTTTAGCATCAAATCATCGATATGTCCCATTTCCGTACGTTCTGAATTGATAAAATGAATATGAATGTAAGTGTCGTGGTGAGTGAAAACGGTTTGATGCTCTGTTGAAAAAAAACCTATAATTTCACCTTCTATATTTTCACGTTCATATTTTCCTTGTCCCTGATGAGCGTCTTTTGGTGATTTTACAATAGTACCGTCAGGTAAATTTTGAATATGAAAATTAATTTTAGCGAATATTCCCTGTAACTTAAATGCAAATGGGCGATTATTATTTTTAGTTTTTTTGTCGATAAATTCTTCTAATTGTTTTAGTGTTCTGATTTTTTTTGGTAAAGTGTATTCTTTCCAATTTTCAGTATTGGCATAAACGAAAAAAGGTGCTTTTACATCAAAGGTTTCTTCTGTTTTGATAGATCCATCTTCATTCACACTCGCAACATAAGATTTTCCATCAATAATTAGTAATTCCCCTTTTAGATATTCTTTCGGACCCAATCCATACAAATGTTGTTTGTTTTGAATTGTATCTAAAAGAATTGTTCCTTGAAGTTGTCCTTTTTTCATTACATTGCTCATCGCTCCACTAACTTTTACAATGTTATTTGATGTCTGTGCCTTGATAGTGAAATTTACAAATAGAGTAAAGGAAAGTCCTAATATTATGTGTTTTAAATTCATTTTTTTTAGTGTTTAATTATTTGATACTTTGAAAGAAAACTGTGAGCTTAAAGTAGTTTAAGCTCACAGTAAAATCAGAAATTATGATTTGCTATCTGCTTTTTTTGCAGAGCAACATTCTTTATTCTCTTTTTTTTTCATTTTGTCAGAAGCACACATTTTGTGTTCCTTTTTACAATCTTTTATTTGCTCGGATGAACAATTTTTCTTGTCTTTAGCACATTCCTTTTTGTCCATTTTACATTCTTTGGAACATTCTTTATTGTTTTGACAATTTGCTTTTTCTTGTGCATTAACGTTAAAACTGAAGCATAACAATAGCGTTACAATTGAAATGATATTTTTCATTGTAAATAATTTTAAATTTAATAATTAACTTGTTTTGTATTTTGCTTTGTTATGCTATCTGGGGCGGTTGCCAAATTTTAGAGGAATAGTCATCTGTTAGACGTTCGTCAAAAGAAAATTTTGGTTGTTTGACTATTACTTGCAGATAATAATTTAGCGTGGTAGAAGTTTTAGAGAAAAAGACAAATACTGTATTTGGATTGATTTTAAAAATGCAGAATTGCTCTTTACAATCATTCTCTGTTTGGTTTTCTTCTTTTTGATTTTTATGACATAATTCTTTATTGCACTTTGTTTTACAAGAGCTGGTAAATTCCATTTTGACAAACCTTCCAATTGGTAGTAAGTTTAAAAAAATGAAATAGATTAATAATATGACTCTTGCTATTTTCAAATCAAAGAGATTTATATTTTTCAAAAGTAAAATTACTTTACTTTTTGTTTTGTAACTAATGTTACATAAGAGTGCGTTTTAGGCTTGTTTTTATCAGCTGATGAGTAATCAATTTACTGAGCAATTGTTTCTTTCATCCTTATCCATACGATGATACCGGAAATAAATGTAATCAATCCTGCGATGTGAACAGCCCATTCCAATCCGAAGAAGTTACCAACTATTCCTGCCATCAATGCACCGATAGCGTAACCCATATCCCGCCAAAAACGATAAACTCCTAAAGAAGAAGCTCGCCAGTTTGGGTGAGCGGTGTCACTTACGGCAGCTAACAAAGCTGGATAAACCATAGCTGTACCAATACCCAAAAGTACCGAACCCATCAAACCAGAGGTTAAAGGTTCAAGCCATTCAAAACCGATAATAATATGACCCAAAACCTGTACGAACATTCCCCAGACAATCAAAGGTTTTCTGCCTATTTTGTCGGCTAAAGGTCCGGTAACAATTTGCCCTACACCCCAAACGACAGGATAAACGGCTTTGATCCAGCCTATACCTTCCAAGCCTACTCCCATAGACATAAAGAGCAAAGGGAATACACCCCAAGACATTCCGTCATTCAGATTGTTTATCAGTCCTGCTTGAGAAATAGAAAACAGGTTTTTGTTTTTGAAAGACGTTTCTTTAAATACCCACCATAAGCTGGGCTTATGTTCAGTTTCATCCGTTGATACTTGTAAGGCTTCTAATTGGGCGAATTTTCGGGTGTCCCGAACCGCAAAAACAGAAAGCAATAACCCAATAATGGTATAAGCCATTCCGATATAAAAAGGTTGCGGTCGTAGTCCGTAATGAGATGCTAAATAACCCGTAAGCAATGCCGTCAATCCAACCGCTCCGTAACCTGCGGCTTCGTTCAATCCCATGGCTAAACCTCTGCTTTTTTTACCTACCAGGTCAATTTTCATATTGACGGTCATTGACCAAGCTAATCCCTGACTAATTCCAAGCAATACATTGGCAAATAAAATCCAATTCCAAGACGGTGCAAAAGCTAAAATAAATGGAACAGGCAGTCCAACTAACCACCCCCAGATCAAAACTTTCTTTCGGGTATATTTGTCTGCCAACACACCCGAAATAAGGTTGGTAAATGCTTTAATCACACCAAAAGCAATGATAAATGAGAAAACAACAACATCGGATTGTATATTAAACTCTTCTGTGCCAACCAATGGGACAACGGTTCTTTCCAAACCAACCATGCCCCCCCACCATCATATTGACCAATACTAAAAGAGAAAACTGTTGCCAATTTTCTCTCAATCCTAAGCTTATCTTTTCCTTACTTTTGATCATTCTTTTTTTTCATATTTAAGCTTATAATCACCTATATGAATTTTACTTTGTTTGATTTTCGTATGGTTTTGAAAATAGTTGATGATGCCTGCAATCAACAGTAAGCCCGATATGATAAATAATATGTATTCAAAAATTAGAGCCTCGTTACCATCAACAAGCTTGTTGACACTAAGACCAGCTACTAAAAAGTACATAGAACTTCTTAAAAAAGATAAAAAAGTAGATTGATTGGCCAGAAAGGTTCGTTGGATTGCCAACTCTTCCCGAAGTATCAGATCTTTTTTGAATGATTTTATTTGTTCGCTTTTGGTTTCTTCCATAGCGTTAGTTTAACAATTCTATGTTATTGCGGTTCAGTTTTATTTTTCCTTCATTTTCCAATGCTTTCAGCAATCGTGAAATTACTACACGGGAACTGTTGAGTTCGTAAGCAATTTCCTGATGGGTTTTTATGATGATGGGAGAATTATTAATCTTGCTTTTTTCTTTCAGATAGTTGTATAAACGTTCGTCCATGTGCATAAAAGCAATATTGTCTATGGCAGCAAGCATTTCATTAAAACGGTTGTTGTAACTTTGAAATACGAAAGCACGCCAGCTTTTATATTTGCCCAACCATTCTTCCATTTTGCCCACAGGAATCATGGCTACCAAACCATTATTTTCAGCCACGGCACGAATTTCGCTCTTTTTGTCGCCCATGCAACAGTTGAGTGTCATAGAGCAAGTATCTCCTTTTTCAATGAAATACAAGAGAAGCTCACCTGTGTCAAAATCTTCACGCATAATTTTGATAGCTCCACTGATTAGCAAAGGCATGGTTTTGATATATTTACCAATATCTATCAATACATCTCCTTCTTTGAATTCGACAACCTTAGCGACAGAAACGATTTCGTCAATCAGCTCTTTTTCGAATATGCCACGATAGGTTTCACGGATTAATTCTTCCATAATTATTTTGATTTTAATGAGGCAACTTATTTTTTATCAACCCATAAAACCAAGTGCCTAATACCGCTCCTAAAATTACAACTAAAATTGGGAAATATCCGGCACCTGTCATTACAAACATCGGTCCGGGACAAGCTCCTGCCAATGCCCAACCCAAACCAAAAAGAATACCACCTATTAAATAGCGCGGGATACTTTTGTCCTTATCTGCAATAATAATAGGATTGCCATTCACGTCTTTTACTTTGTTTCTTTTGATGTACTGTACTATGATTATTCCTACTGTTAAAGCTGTTCCCATCAGTCCATACATGTGAATGGATTGAAACTGGAACATTTCATAAATCCGGAACCATGATGCGGCTTCGGATTTGTACATAACAATTCCGAAAAATGTTCCGATCAGTAAGTAAACTATATTTTTCATTGCTTTTAAAAATTAAAATTTGTTATTAGATTGATTTGGCTGTAATCGCTTCTTTGTGCAACCAGTTGTGTATTATGCTCGTTTTTATTTTGTTTCCAGACATATAATAACTCGATATGAAGACCTTTTAAAAAATTGGTAAACTCGTAATGCAGTCGTGTATTGATCTGGTAATAATCATCAATATTGTATTTGTTTAATTCATAGTCATCTATTGCTGCTCCATGAGTCGTAGTTGCATCGACATTCAAAAATAAATGTTGCCAATTGTACTGATACCCGATAGCAAAAACTTCAACTCCACCCAATCCTTCGATACGGCTTCTGGTCATCGATGTGAAAAACTGATCCCGTCCCAATTCCTTTGGAAATAAATACCTGCCTGATTCAAAAGCTTTAGTATAGGCTGCTTTAAATTGTGATGAACCATTATTGTATTTCAGCATAAAGCTGGCTACTTGTCCGTTTTCATTTGGCTGCACATACCGATTTTCGTAAGGCAAATTTTCTTGGTAAGCATTCGGAATCTGATACGAATAAATCATTCCTGCCTGCCAATGCTGTTTTGAATATTCCAATTGCAACCAGGAGGTGTTAATGAATTTATCCAAATGAAAATTCCAGAAATTGAATTTCAAATTTTTAAATTCCTTTCCCAAATGAACAATAGCCAATCCTTGTGAATGGGTTGTTTCTTCATACTCTGCTTTTTCTCCGTTTGGTAAATAGCCGTTATCAGTAAGTCCTATAACCTCATCCATTGGAAACCATTCGGTCATCGATCTTGGAGAAACTTTATGTATCCACGCCACATCAGCCTGAAATTTTTCGTTTTTATGATGTAACCAACCTCCCTGAAAAGCAAAAGGCTTCATTCTTCCATCGCTTTTATTCAATAAGGGCGTATATTCTACCGGGATTTTCCCATAGGTTACGTACGAATTTTTCCAATGATATTTGATATACAGTTCCTCCAATCTGTCCAGATCTTTAAAATTGTCCTTATGATTCACATCAAAAAGTTCCTGTTCCCACCGTGATGATTTATTGGTCTGATCGTAAGGTTTATTCAAATCTGATGAAAACATCTTGTAGGTAAATATCCCTGAAACACCTAACTGAAAACCCTTGTACGATTTGGTTTCATAACTTAATACACCCCCAAAGGCATTGGCATGATAGTCATTCCCGTAACGGTTTTCTGTAGCCATGAAAAAATTGCGGATATGACCGCTAACCTCTCCTTTATTTACATAGGAAGCAAACGTACTGTCCTTTGAGGTCCGTAAGGGGTAATCACTTTGTGCCACAGCATGTTGAAAAATGAAAATCATCAACATGAATGTTAGCCTTTTCATTTAACTTAAAAAATTAAAGGAAAAATAAGGTATACCATTATTAGTCCGCCAATAAAAAAACCTATGGTAGCTATGAGCGATGGCAATTGCAGGTTACTGATACCGGAGATAGCGTGTCCCGATGTGCAACCACCCGCATAACGTGCCCCAAAGCCTACCAAAATACCTCCTATTAACAAAATTGCCAACGTCTTAGGTTCTGAAAAAGCATTATTCCCAAATAACTCTGTTGGTACGTATGCTTTTCCGGCACTTTCAAATCCTATTTCCTTTAAATGTTCAACTGTTTTAGGGTTTAAATCAGGTATTTGATTATCCGACAGATAATTTGAAGCTACAAAACCACCGATAACAGCTCCGCTCATTACCAATAAATTCCAGCGTTGTGCTTTCCAGTCAAAACAGAAAAAATCACAGGTTTTGTCGGCTCCGCACATAGTGCAGAGTGTTCGCAAATTAGACGACATTCCAAAATTTTTACCTACGTAAAGTAGAATAAACATCGTCAGTGCAATCAATGGTCCGCTAACATACCACGGCCATGGTTGTAAAATCCATTCCATAAATTATAGTTTTATTCTTTTTTATTGTTGCAAATTTCGGCTTATAAAAAGAGATAGTCTGTTACAAAGGTTACACAGGACTAAACATCTTCGCCTTTCATCATTTTTTGCCAATACAAATAGGGAAGCATGTATTTTTTTAACAGCCACAAACGCCAGTGTTCTTTGGAACTGTCGCCAATCAGCATCATTTTAAGTTTTGGGTCGGGCGTGAATTCATTTTTGTAATTAAACTCTGCCAATACCATTTTTCCATAACCTGTTACTAGGGGACAAGATGAATACCCTTGGTACGATTTGTTGTCGGCAGTTTTTCCTTTTATTAGTTTAAGGATATTATCAACCACTACAGGAGCCTGTTTGCGTACGGCTGCTCCGGTTTTTGCGGTTGGTAAAGCAGCTACATCTCCAATTCCGAAAATATTCGGATATTTTTTATGTTGGAGATTGTTGATATCCACGTCTAACCAGCCTGTTTCATTTACCAAAATAGACTCTTTCACAAACTTTGGGGCTGTTTGGGGTGGAGCTAAATGTAACAAATCAAAGGGCATTTCAATCAATGAATCACCTTGTTGCTTTTCTCCCAACACATTGCCTTCATTCACTACGCAATTATTTTCATCGGGAGCAACGCTTTTGAAATAGACTATTTTTTTATCGGCATCTATTTTGACTGGAGTATAAAAAGGTTTAAAATGTACATTGTATCGATGGATGACTTTCATCAATGTATCCGCAATCCCCTTCACTCCAAATATGACAGTACCAGGAGTAGCAAAAACTACATTTGATTTCTTGTCTAATCCATTTCTGCGAAGGTAATCTGCAGTCAAATACATGATTTTCTGCGGAGCACCACCACATTTTATAGGTGTTGTAGGTTGTGTAAATACAGCATTTCCTCCTTTGAAATTCTTTAGGCATTCCCAGGTATATTTCGGATCTATATAGTTGCTGCAAACTACTCCTTTTTTTACTGCATCTTCCAATCCTTCAATAAGCGAGAGGTCATTAACTAAACCAGGGGCGACCACGAGATAGTTATAGCTGATTTTAACACCTTTCTTGGTTTCAATCTTATTTTCTTCAGGATAAAAAGATACTACGGCATCTTGAAGCCACTCTACGCCTTGTGGGATTAAATCCCGCATAGGTTTTGCCGTTTTGGCGAAATCATATGTTCCGGCTCCGACCAATGTCCAGGCAGGTTGATAATAGTGTGTCTCTGCCGGATCAATGATAACAATGTCAAGAGACTTATCTTTTTTCAAAAGTTGGGCAGCGGTCATAATTCCGGCTGTACCCGCACCTATAATGGCTATTTGATAATGTGATTTCATACCGTTACTATTTATTATTAGTCGTAAAAGTATAGTTAGCGTTTATAATATATTGTAACAAATGTTACGAAACCACATTTTTTCAATTTTGGTTACAGATTTATTTATTAACCCGTAGTGCATTATAAGAAAGGT
>LSQX01244255.1_pt1 | contig 51252 bp, 40 predicted proteins | sample 654561 | NCBI WGS metagenome assembly LSQX01 (sample SAMN04489861, study PRJNA283612) | anaerobic digester metagenome | isolation source: 4 biogas reactors fed with cattle manure at either 37C or 55C with and... | place: Denmark: Kongens Lyngby | collected 2014
GGCAGGTAGCGCCATTTTCACTGCGTCCTAATTGTTCGATAAGAACTTGCATTTGCTGTTGGGGCAACCATTGGTTGCCTTTGACCGAGGCCTTACAGGACATGCTGACCAATTTTTTTAACATTAAATCGGACTTACTCAAGCTTCTTTGAACATTGCTCAGTTCTAAAAAGAGTTCTTTAAAGTCGATTTTGCCTAAGCTGAATGCTTCGATTTGAGGTACTTCTCGAACTAAAAAAGAATTCAAACCAAATTCTTCAAAAACAAAGCCCAAGCTGGAAATCTCCTCCCATTTTTCTTTAAAGCGGTCGAAATCCTGGGGGCTAAACTCTATGCTCAGAGGCTCTAAAAGCAGCTGGCTTTTGATCTTTCCCTGGTCCATTTCATTTTTAAACTGATTGTACATGATGCGTTCGGCCATCGCATGTTGATCAAATATATAAAGGCAATCGATGCTCTGAGCCAAAATATAAGTTCCGGCCAGCTGGCTGATCGGACGCAAAGTTGGTAAGAAGCTTTCGCTGCTCTGAAGATCCTCAGCCAGGGGAATTTGCGGCTGTTGGGCTCTTTCTTTTCTCAAACTAGCCCAAGCTTCGTTGACGGAGGAAAACTTTTTCTTGGGCTCCGGCTCCGGAGGATCAATTCGTTTCGGTTGGGTCGGTTGGAATTGCTCATAGAGATCCACTTTAAATGCTTCTTTTTTAGCTTGAACGAGGGTTTCCCCATGAAAACTTGGCCTCTCTTGCAAAACTTTAGTCTCTTGGGCTGTCGAGTAATTGCTGAGATGGGGGTTTAAGCCACTGTTGACTCCTCGCATCACCAAGGAATAGACTCGCCGATCGTCTTGGAAGCGAACTTCTGTTTTAGCCGGATGGACATTGACATCCAAATCTGCCGGAGGCAAATTCAGATTTAAAACAAAAAACGGATACTTTCTGGCCACCATGGCCATACGATAGGGTTCTTCAGCAGCATGAACTATATTGGCAGCTGTGGCATAGCGGCCATTGATGATAAAATGCTCATCCCGGCGATTATTACGGGGATAAGTGGTCTTGCCAATATATCCCTGAAGGGAATATTCGCCATCGCTATAGTCGACAGGAAGCAGATGTTTGACGATATCCTTGCCATAGATGGCAGCAATTACATTTTTCAAATCGCCGCTGCCATCAGTCTGCAAAACGATTTTCCCGTCTCGAATACAGTGAATTGAAACATCAGGTTTGGCTAAGGCCAAACGGACACAGACTTGCAGAACATGGCTGCCTTCTGTCCGGGCAGTTTTCATAAATTTTAAACGAGCCGGAGTATTATAAAAGAGGTCTTTGACCAGAACCCTCGTTCCTTTGGCTGCTGCTGTTTCTGCAATTTCTATTTTCGAATCGTAAAATGTAATTTCTGTTCCGGCTAAGTCCTCTTCTCTTCTGGTCAGCAATTGAAAATCCGAAACGGAAGCTATGCTGGGCAGGGCTTCACCCCGAAATCCTAGGGTTTTAATGTTGAACAGATCGGAAGCCAGACTGATTTTGCTGGTTGCATGACGTTGCAAGGCCAACTCTGCATCCTGAGCGCTCATACCACGGCCATTATCTGTGATGATGATCGTGGCAAGGCCCCCTTCCTCTATTTCCACTGTGATCTGGTCTGCCTTGGCGTCAATGGCATTTTCCAAAAGCTCTTTGACCACAGAAGCAGGTCTTTCTACGACTTCTCCGGCTGCAATTTTGTTGGCTACATCAGGTGCTAAAAGGCGAATTGTTTCTGACAAGCTTAACCCTCCTCTGCCAGTTTTTTCTGCAGTTCGTGTAAAGTATTCAAAGCTTCAATGGGGGTAATACTCAGGGTGTCAACTCGGCGTAAATCTTTTAAAATTGGGTGTTCTTCCGCTAGTAAAAATGAAAGCTGTTCGTTATTCTGAGCCTGCTCTTTCAAGCCGGCCTGACTGGGCCCTAGCTTATGCTCCCCGGCTTCCAGTTTTTTCAGCACCTCTTTGGCTCTTCGGATCACATTGTTGGGCAAACCGGCCAGACGTGCTACCTCGATTCCGTAGCTTTTATCCACTCCGCCGGGAACAATTCTATGTAAGAAGATGATATCTTCGCCTCGTCCTCGGACTGCCACAGAGTAGTTTTTAACCCCATCCAGATGGTCTTCCAAATCGGTAAGCTCGTGATAATGGGTGGCAAAAAGAGTTCGGGCTCCTAAAACCTTAGGGTTTTGGATGTATTCTAAGGAGGCTCTGGCGATGCTCATGCCGTCAAAAGTACTGGTGCCCCTGCCGATTTCATCTAAAATCAAGAGGCTTCGATCGCTGGCTGCAGCTAAAATTTGACTCAATTCGTTCATCTCCACCATAAAGGTGGACTGGCCTCCGGCCAGATCATCACCACTGCCCACTCGGGTGAAGATTCTATCGACTAAACCGATTTCTGCGCTAGCCGCCGGCACATATGAACCCATCTGAGCCATCAAGACTATCAAGGCTGACATGCGCAAGTAGGTGCTCTTTCCGGCCATATTAGGACCGGTTAAAATCAAAACTCTCTGTTCAGTCATATCCAAGAGCAGATCATTGGCTATATAGGGCTTGTCTTTTAAAGTCCTTTCAACCACCGGGTGTCGGCCTTCTTTAATTCGAATCGAGCCACCTTCACTGATTGTGGGTTTGCAATATCGATTCAAACCGGCTAACTCAGCCAAACCGGCCAGAACGTCAAAGAGGGCTATGGCCGAAGCAGCTATATATATCTCTTCTTTAAATTCTGCAACCTGATCTCGCAATTCTATGAAAAGCTCATACTCCAATTCCACCAGTTTGTTTTCTGCACCTAAAATAGTCTCTTCCAGCTCTTTTAATTTAGGCGTGAAATAGCGTTCCGAGCCGGTCAGAGTCTGTTTGCGAATATAATAATCGGGCACCAAAGAAAGTTGAGAGTTGGTCACTTCCAAATAATAGCCAAATACTCGATTATAGCCGATTTTTAAATTGCGAATACCAGTCTTCTCTTTCTCCTCTTTTTCCAGCTCCAGAAGCCAATTTTTACCTTCTGTGGAGGCTTTTTTCAGTCGATCCACCTCTTCATTGAAGCCCGTCTTGATCATCTGGCCTTCTCTGATGCTCAAGGGAGGATCTTCCACTAAGGCCAAGTCGATATAATCCACCAGTTTCTGCAAATCAGGGAGATGAGACAACTGAGTCTGTAAAAGAGATGATTGAGCATCCTGCAGGAGTTCTTCGATCAAAGGTAAACTGCCAAGAGTGCGTTTCAAGGCAATTAAATCTCTGGCATTGGCAGAGCCAAAGCTTATTTTACTGTAAAGTCTTTCCAAATCAGAACATCTGTTCAAGATTTCCTGGAGGTTTTGCCTTAATGCAGGGTTCTCAACAAATTCACTCACGCCTTGTAAGCGATGTTCAATCTGAGCTTTATCTGTCAAGGGTTGCAGGAGCCAGCGGTGGAGCAAGCGCCCACCGGCTGCCGTTTTTGTCTTGTCCATAACCCAGAGCAAAGAACCTTTGCTGGTATTATCCCTCATAGTTTGAGTCAATTCCAAACTGCGTCTGGTTGAAGCATCCAAAATCATTTGCCAATCCAGTTGGTAGAATTTCGGTCTCAATTTGGCAAAGAGTTCCAGCTTGGTCATCTTTGTCACGTATTCTTGCAAGACCCAACAGACTCTGATCAGCTCAGCCTTTTTTTCTCCGGAGGGCAATTCCTGATAAATTTGGGCTTCTTGAATCTCAGAATTGTAATCTTCCAAATCTTCGACTTTTAAGAAATTACATTGAATCTCGTAATTGGAACAGAGTTCCCTCAATTCTTCCTCCCCTTGTCCGGGCAGGAGAATCAATTCTTTAGGTCTGTAGCGAGTTATCTCGTTTTTTAATTGGTTGATCGCATCCAAGCCTTCATAATTTGTACAGACGAAGGTCTCTGTAGAAACATCTATAGCAGCTAGGGCAAAATAATCATTACGTGCTTCTAGCGCTAAAAGATAATTATTCTCTTTATCTGCCAAAAGGGAAGTTAAATTGGCCGTTCCGGGAGTTAACACTCGAACTATTTCCCTTCGGACCAAGCCTTTGACACTTTTAGGGTCCTCCACTTGCTCGCCTATAGCAACTTTGTAGCCTTTGGCGACTAGTTTGGCAATATAGGATTCAGCAGCGTGGTAAGGCACACCACACATGGGAATGCGCTCCTTCTGCCCGGCCTCCCGACCTGTCAAGGCTATTTCCAAGACTTTAGACATTTCCAAGGCATCCTCGAAGAACATCTCGTAAAAGTCGCCTAAACGAAAAAACAGAATCGCATCGGGTATTTCAGCTTTTAATTGTAAATATTGTTGAATCATGGGCGTATAATTCTTACTCAAAAATACTACCCCCTTTTCTTAATGAATAGAAACACTAAACCAGCCTACCCGTCAAATGCCAAGGGCTGGCTTTTTCTATTTTAACCGAGATAATTTCACCGGTTTTATCTTCCTGACTGGGAAAATGGACTAATTTATAGCCATCGCTTCTGCCTGTATACATATTGGCATCATTTTTACTTGGACCTTCAACTAAAACTTGAAGGGTTTCTCCTTCTAATTTTAGATTCTTCTGCAAAGAAATTTCAGCCTGGAGATCCATCAATCTTTGGATTCTCTGCTGCTTGATCTGATAAGGGACCTGACCTTCCATTTGAGCAGCCGGAGTTCCCCCTCTTTTGCTGTAGATGAAAGTATAGGCACTGTCAAAACCAATTTTTTCTACCAGATCCAGGGTTTCTTGGAATTCCTCCTCAGTTTCACTGGGAAAACCTACGATGATATCGGTTGTAAAGCTGACTTGGGGCACATCCTCTTTTATTTTTTGGGCTAATTGCAAGTACTTTTCTTTGCTATAGCCCCTATTCATAGCTTTTAAAATGCTATTGCTTCCGGCTTGCAAGGGCAGATGAAAGTGCTTACATATATTATCGTACTGAGCAAAGGCGGAAATTAATTTATCGCTGACATCTCTGGGATGAGAAGTCATAAAACGAATTCTTTTTAGGTCGGTAATTTCAGCCACCTCAACCAGGAGGTCGGCGAAATCAACTTGAGGCTCCAGACCTTTGCCATAGGAATTTACATTTTGGCCTAACAAGGTAACTTCTTTGACCCCATCAGCCACCAAGAATTCAATCTCACTGATTATATCCTCCGGTCGGCGGCTGCGCTCACGTCCTCTGACATAGGGCACTATACAGTAAGTGCAGAAATTATTGCAGCCATAGGTTATGCTGACCATAGCACTATGCTTCTGAACTCTTAAGCGAGGCAGGCCTTCTTTAGGTAAGGCATTGGTTTCTTCCAAATCCTTGGATCTGCTCTGAGAAAAAAGCACATTGTGCAAGAGCCTGAGAAAATCGTCAATTTTATGAGTGCCAAAAAGCAAATCCACCTGTCTGTAGCTCTTCTCGATTTTTTCGACAATTTCAGGTCTTTGGGCCATACAACCGCCAAAAGCTATGATCATGTCAGGGTTATTTTCCTTGAGATGCTTGAGACGCCCTAATTGACCTAAAACTCTGTTTTCAGCACTCTCTCTGACACTACAGGTATTCATCACGATTATATCTGCTTGTTCAGGCTGATCTATTTTGACGAAGCCCAACTCCCACAACAAGCCTGCGATGAGTTCGGCATCATGAAAACTCATCTGACAACCAAAGGTCAAAAAGCACATATGAGGTGCGTGACCCTGTTTTTCTTTAAATTTGAGGCTCCAATTTAAGAGCTCCTCCTTTATATTTTCGTATGACATTAATTGAACTCCTTTATCTGCAAAATTCTACATGAAAATTATTTATTTTAAAAAAACTTGCCCCGATTCAAAAAAAAGTGTATGATGTAGAGAGAAAATGTATAATATAGGTGATGATATGAAAGTAATCAAAAAAGAAAAAACCTTTGATTATGCTTCTTTCAACCTCGATCGCCTGATTCAATTGGTTGATGTCTACGCAGTACCCAAAGAAGAGCTGCCCATGGCAGAGTTCATCAAACCTCTTTTAGCTGAACACTGTGTAGAAATTGAAAGAGATGGAATTGGTAATGTTTATGCTATCCGCAAAGGGGATCCTAAAGCCCCTACCGTCCTTTTAAGTGCACATCAGGATACCGTTTTATTTCCACCCCAGGAGAAGTATTATATCGTAGAAAACGGCTATCTGCAATTGAATAAGGACTTGCTGGAAAGAGAACGCTACAGCCGTGCTTTAAGGCCGGTTGTTCTGGGCGGTGACGATCGTTGTGGTATAGAAATAATTCTCTCAATTTTAGAGACCTACGATGGCCCCTTAAACATAAAGGTTATTCTCTCGACCAGAGAAGAAATTGGTGGCGAAGGCATTGCCGATGCCAAGCGTGAATTCTTTCAGAATATTGATTTTGGTCTAATTCTCGATAGGAAGAACAGCGGTGATATTATCACCAGCATCAACCGCCACAAGCTCTGTACGAAAAAACTCTATCAACATGTTTTACGTTCCGGTATCAGAACAAATGTCAAAAATTTAAGAGAGACTGTAGGGTCATTTTCCGACGCCTATTTTATCTCCCGCCGTCTCAAAGTTGACTGTGTCAATATCAGTGTAGGCTATTATCAGCCTCACACCTCCCATGAACGAATCGATTTATATGCTTTCAACGACAGTGTTCGCTGGACTAAAGAAATCCTTGAGTCCTACAGTTTCTAAATTGTTTCGAACAAAGTAAAGGCTATTATCAGCCAGACACCTCTCACGAACCCATGGATTTATCTGCTTGCAATTACAGTGTTCCCTGGACCCAAGGAAATTCTCGAGTCCTACAGTTTTTTAAAGTTGTTTTGAACACAGTAGAAATTAAACTATTATCAGGTGATTTTTATGATCGAAATTAAAGAAACCTTTGAAGTCAATTATGAAGAAAAATTTGATATAGAATCGAGTCTGATCAACGCCAGGCTCTTTTACGAGAGCGCTCAAAGATCTTGTTGTCCGACTCCCTTTCCCGATTATATGCCAAGGAATCCTTTATTGCAAAAAATTCAGGGTGAACATGCAATTCCTTCTCCTCCCATGCCTTTTTGGTGGTCGGAGAATGTAATCAACTCGCCTCAATTGAATAAATTCCCTTGGCTCAAAGAGGTGTTGGTTGGGGTCACCTGGCAAGAATTGATGGAAGGAAAGATTTCCAACAAAAAATTTAGAGAGCACAGACAAAATTGGTCGGTAGAACAGAGGAAACAGGTTTCTTCACCTAAAATCGGCGGAATGCTCAATATTATCTTTCATGTCGACCCGGAACCTTTAAAAAAATACGTCAATCGTAAAGAACAAGTCAGTCGTCTTCCCTTTTGGTGGTATTGGGTTTCCTTGGAAGCCCGCTCCATGAGCAACACCTCGGTCAGCCGCTTTTTAGCCAAGACGACCGTGGAGGAATTCAATTCGGGAGAATTCAGTCCCGAAAGGTATGAACAGCTGAAAGGTTTAAAACTGAAAAAACGATTAAAAAATGCCAAAATAGAAGATTTGCTTCATCAAATCTTCTATGAGTATCCAAGTGTCTTGACTAAGTTCAATCAAAGAGGGGGCAAAACTCTCTATACCATGAGAGTAACCACCGACCCCTATTCTATAGTCACCATGAGCACCCGCTCACCTCACTGGACCAGCTGTATGAATCCTGTCCGCAATGATTCCCACGAACAAAGCCATCGTCTCTGGGCCAACCTCTTAGACAGCAATATGGCGATTCTGGAAATGATCAACCCGGATGAAGAAGTGGGTTCCAATCTGGTAGCCCGTGCCGTCTTAAGAATTGTCAAAGACCACAAACAAGACCTACTCTATCTCGATTGTCTCTACGGGGAAAGGGGTTATGTAACATCCTTTGTTGCCCTGACCAGACGTTTAGCCCAGAGCATCGGGCTGGTTCCGGTCTCCGGCAGGATGATCCCCTTCTATACCAGCTTTAATACACCGCTCAGCGGCTATCCCATGGATTTCAAACATTACGAGCCACCTCACCTGGATTTAGGTGAATGGAAAAGACAAAATGGGCTCTATGTTTTCAGCGGAGAGGGACATTATCTCCATTCAGTTTAATCATATGTAAAAGGCAACTAAGGCTTGATCTGCCATAGTTGCCTTTTTTTGATTTTAAAAAATGATTATTCCGCTTCTTTCTTCTGCTCCACCAATCTTTTATGAGAGAAAGCTAATAATGATTTATCTTGGCTATATGTTATGCGTTCAAGGGCATCTTCATAGGGGAAAAAGCCGCCTTCAGAAAATCCTTCTTCTAAATTAGCTACAGTCTCATCGTCATCGCTGGTCATCAAATACCAAGTAATGCGATTACATACAGGGCGTCGGCGTGAGATTGAATAAAATTCATAGCTGGTCTGCCCTGCCGGTTCGATAATATCAGCTTTGACACCTGCTTCAAACTGAACTCTTGAAACGGCAACTTCATGAGCTAATTGATCAGTTCTGATAACACCTTTGGGAAACACCCATTCTTCTTTTTCGTTTTTGAGAAGGAGCACCTTATCTTTGTGAAAGACAACTCCTCCGGCGCAATTGCGGATCAACATAATAGTCACTCCTTTTGAGTATTTCATTATTAGCATTTAAACATTAGTTTATGTATTTCTATTCTTTTTTAAGGGTCAAAATTCCTTCTTTAAAACCAATTGATTTATAGAATTAGTTTAAATACCAGGACTTCAGTTCTCAGCCCTTTAAGAAAAGCGATTGAGCAAATACATTATTGCCTTACTTGTAGCAAGCTAAGAGAGGAATTCGCTTTTTAAAACTGGCTGATGTAAAGAATTGGTTTAAATACTAAGACTTAGATTCTCAGCCCTTTAAGAAAAGTGATTAAGCAAATACAATATTGCCATAGCTTGCAGCAAAGCTAAGAGGGGTATCCTCTTTTTAAAACTGGCTGATGTAAAGAATTGGTTTAAATACTAAGACTTAGATTCTCAGCCCTTTAAGAAAAGTGATTGAGCAAATACAATATTGCCATAGCTTGCAGCAAAGCTAAGAGAGGAATTCCATATTTGAAATCTCGACGGAGGGTCTTATGTCGGAACAATCTCATGGCAATCATGGCTCCAAATGCTCCGCCAAATTGAGCTAAGCGCCAAAGTGTTCTTTCTTTTATTCTGTATTTTTGCTTGACAGCCAAAACTTTATCATAAAAAAACATCCAAATAGTCAGCAAATTAATAGCTATATAAGCATAAATGATACCTTTAATCGTAATTTCCATAGTTTATACCTTTCAAAAAAATAATTATCGAAAAAGAAAATATATTCAAGATGACAAATGTGAAAAAATGTGCTATCATTAAAAAAAAAGGGAGGCGTTAAATTTGGCTTTGATTTCAACCACCGAAATGTTTCGAAAGGCTCACGAAGGCAAGTATGCAGTAGGTGCTTTCAATGTGAACAACATGGAGATAATTCAGGGGATAGTGGACGCAGCCAAGGAAGAGAGATCACCTTTAATTCTACAGGTTTCTGCCGGTGCTCGCAAGTATGCTAAGCATATTTACTTGATGAAATTGGTAGAAGCAGCAGTTTTAGACAGCGGTTTGGATATCGCATTACATTTGGACCATGGTGAAGATTTTGAAATCTGCAAAGCATGTGTAGATGGAGGCTTTACCTCAATCATGATCGATGGTTCCAAATACGATTTCGAAGAGAACATCGCCTTAACAAAAAAAGTAGTCGATTACGCACACAGCAAAGGAATCCCTGTGGAGGGCGAATTAGGGCAATTGGCCGGTATCGAAGATGATATTAACGTAGCAGACGTAGATGCTACCTTCACCGATCCTGACCAAGCAGTTGAATTCGTCGAAAGAACAGGAGTTGACTCCTTAGCCATCGCCATCGGCACAAGTCACGGAGCTTACAAGTTTAAAGGAGAACCCAGATTGGATTTTGCAAGACTGGAAAAAATCGTCTCTTTATTGCCTGAAGGCTACCCCATCGTCTTACATGGAGCCAGCACAGTCTTGCCAGAATTTGTAGCTATGAACAACAAATACGGTGCTAAAATCGAAGGTGCTCAAGGAGTACCCGAAGAAATGCTGAAAAAAGCGACAACTATGGGAGTCAGTAAAATTAATATTGATACGGACTTGCGTTTAGCCATGACCGCATCGATCAGACGCCATTTAGTTGAACACCCAGCAGATTTTGATCCCAGAAAATATTTAGGACCTGCCCGCCAAGCCATTAAAGAAATGGTAGCCCATAAAATGCGCAATGTCTTAGGCAGCAGTAACAAACTTTAAAGTTCCGAATCAAAGATTAAATTACTGGAAAAATTATTCCGATTAAAACCTTGTAAACATCGGGCACTTGTTGCCTATTGAATTGCTTGGATATAACAGCTAAAAACAAAGCCTCTTCTTTTGCCTTGAGCAGTAGAAGAGGCTTATTTTTTATGCTGTTTACTAGAATCTATTGGCTAATTTGAAATTCCTTAAACTAAGTCTGCCCCCGTTTTTAAAGCTTCTTCGTTTAAGGGCATCAAGTTTTGCCTGTGAGGTGGCAGGGTATCTTTGAGAGCTTGCACGATGGTTTCAAAACCCACTGCTTTTGTTTCTTTCAAGAAGGCGCCTAACATGATCATATTGGCTACACGATTGTTGCCGATTTTTTCAGCCAGGTCATTGGCCGGTATTCTATATTGGGTTATGTCAGTCCGCTCACATTCCTGATCGATTAAAGAACTGTTGATAAAGAGGACTCCGCCCGGTTTGACCATGGGAGCAAATTTTTCAAAGCTCTGAATATTCATGACGATAGCAGCTGTCGGGTTGATGACTATCGGTGTGCCGATATCCTTTTCACTGACGACTACGGAGCAATTGGCTGTTCCTCCCCGCATTTCCGGTCCATAGGAGGGTAACCAGGTAACTTTTTTGTTTTCTCGTAAGCCAGATTCTGTAATCAATTGGCCTAAGAGCATTACACCCTGACCGCCAAATCCGGCAATAATAATATCATGAGTCATTATTTTACCTCCTCCGGAACTTTAAAATCTTTCAAAGGATAATAAGGAATCATATTTTCTTCCACCCATTTGAGAGCTTCAATGGGACTCAAACCCCAGTTGGTGGGGCAAGTGGAGAGAACTTCAACCATGGAAAAGCCTAAACCTTTTTGTTGAGCGATGAAGGCTTGTTTGATCATTCTCTTAGCTTTAATGACAGCCGCCGGATTATGTACCGAAACCCGGCTGATCAAAGCGGTGCTGTCTAAAGTAGCCAGCATTTCTGAGATGCGAATGGGTCTGCCGGTTTCTGCTTCCTGACGTCCGTAAGGGGATGTTGTGGTCTTCTGGCCCACCAAGCTGGTAGGAGCCATCTGTCCACCTGTCATACCATAAATGGCATTGTTGACGAAAATGACTGTAATATTTTCACCTCGGTGAGCGGCATGAACGATTTCAGCTGTACCAATCGAGGCCAAATCTCCGTCTCCTTGATAGGAGAAGATCATCTTGTCGGGCATTGCTCTCTTTAAGCCGGTGGCAATAGCCGGGGCTCTGCCGTGAGCTGCCTGAACCATATCCACGTTAAAATAGTTATAAGCAAAAACTGAACAGCCGACGGGAGCTATGCCAATGGTGATGCCGGCAATATCCAGCTCATCCATGACCTCAGCTACCAAACGATGAATAATACCGTGAGTGCAACCGGGGCAATAGTGAGTTTCAACTTCGGCTAAGGATTTCGGTCTTTCATATACAATTGCCATTTTATTTCACCTCATCAATAAGCTTCTTTAGTTCTGCTAGAATATGTAGGGGCTCCGGTGCCATACCACCGGTTCTGCCGTGGAAGCGGACCGGCTGGCGGCCGTTGACTGCCAAGCGCACGTCTTCTACCATTTGTCCGGCGCTCATTTCAACTGTTAAAAACCCTTTGGCTGTCTTTTGAACTTTATCAAAAGCCTCGTCCGGGAAGGGATAGAGAGTGATGGGTCTGATCAAACCAACTGAGATTCCTTCTTCCCTGGCCATCTCAACTACTGAACGCATGATTCTGGCAGTAGTTCCATAACCGACTAAGAAAAACTCAGCATCTTCATGAAGGATTTCATAGCGAACTTCTTCTAACATTTTTGCAAATTTTGCCTGCAGGACTTCATTGTGTTCTTCACATTCCTCGGCTTTGATGAAAAGGGAGTTGATTACATTGGGTTTACGCTCCCCTAGGGTTCCGGTAGTGGCCCAAGAAATGTCAGCTTCTTGAGGCTCTCTGGGTTCAATTGCTACAGGCTCCATCATCTGGCCTAACATGCCATCGCCTAAAACGATGACCGGATTACGATATTTTTCCGCCAAATCAAAGGCATCCATGGTTAGATCAACCATTTCCTGGACTGTCGAAGGGGCTAAGACGAGCATTTTGTAATCCCCGTGGCCGCCACCCTTAGTCGACTGAAAATAATCACTTTGTGAAGGTTGAATCGTACCTAAACCAGGTCCGCCTCGCATCATATTGACCACAACACAGGGTAATTGAGAACCTACCAAGTAGGAAATACCCTCTTGCTTCAAACTGATTCCGGGACTGGATGATGAGGTCATGCAGCGCACACCGGTGCTGGCTGCCCCATAGACCATATTGATGGCTGCCACTTCGCTCTCGGCTTGGACGAAAACACCGTCCAATTGCGGCAAGCGACGGGACATATATTCGGGAACCTCATTTTGTGGTGTAATCGGATAACCGAAAAAGTAACGGCAACCGGCAGCTAAAGCAGCTTCGGCCAGAGCTTCGTTGCCCTTCATTAAAATTTTCTCTGCCATTTTAAAAACTCCTTACTTTTCCACTTTTATTGCTACATCAGGGCACATTCTGGCACACATGGCACAGGAAATACAGAGGCTTTGATCAGTTACAATAACGGGATGATAGCCTTTGGAATTCATGTGTTTGCCCATGACCAAAATTTTTTGGGGACAGGCTGTTGTGCACAAACCGCAACCTTTGCAAATCTCTTCGAAAATGGTCACTCTTTGAATCATAGTATCCTCCTTCTTCTCTCTATAAGCTACGTTCCCAGGGGGGCAGCATTTGCCTCTCCACTAAAAACAAGGGTTCCTTAATATGTTCTTTGACTTGCTCGGCCAACCTTTTGTCAACTGCTGCAAAAGCGATGGGCAAGCCGGTCATTTGAGAAACCTTCTGAGCCATTGCATAGCCCTCTAAGATGATTTCCTTGGTTGTTTCAACTCCCAGATTGGTATTAGCTACCAGAGCATGAACTTTTAAGCGGGATTTCCATTCGATTCTCTCTTTCATCTCAATCAGCTCCTCAGCCGTCTGAGAAAAAGGCCTTTTGATATTGATCACAAAGAGAACCTGATGGTCGATGCTCTCAAACATATCTTTATATTGACCTAGAGCCGTGGCTCCGGCATCATCTCCCCCTACATCCATGATTACTTTCAAATCTGGATTGTGAAAGACCGTATAGACTTCAGCTGAAACCGCCGGAACATCGGCATGTTCCATTTGGCCTTGGGGCAAAATTGCTCTAATATCCTTTTGTGCTAATTTAGCTCGAAATTCTCTGGCCCTGAAATAGGGTTTGACTACGTCCAAATCGACAATGGCAATTTGCTCATATTGATCGGCTAAACTCTGCACCACATTTAAGGATAATTCGGTTTTACCGCTGCCGTAAGGGCCGACAAAAATAGTAACTCTATGTTTAAACATAAACTTTCACCTGTTCGGCTCCTTTTAAGACTCGCAGCACCCCTAAAGCCAAAGCCAAAAGCTCATCTTCACCGGGATATACAAAAACTCTACCCAAAAAGCCTATCTTTCTTTCTATATAAGAGATTAAATATTGACTATAAGCCAGACCACCGGTCAAAATAATAGCATCGATCTGACCCTCTAAGACTACTGCCTGGGCGCCTATTTCTTTGGCAACCTGATAGGCCATGGCTTCGAAGACAATCTTGGCCTTTTGGTCTCCTTGTTCGATCCGCTGGGTTATTTCACGACCGTCATTGCTATCCAAATAGGCGATTAAACCGCCCCTGCCAACGAAGAGCTTGCGCAATTCAGCCTGACTATACTCACCGCTATAGGCCATGGTTATGACATCGCAGACCGGTAAACCTCCGGCTCGCTCCGGTGAAAAGGGTCCGTCCCCATCCAAGGCATTGTTGGAATCGATGATTCTGCCTTTTTTATGAGCACTGACTGAAATTCCCCCGCCTAAATGAGCAACGATAAAATTACTTTCCTGATAGCTTTGCTCCAGCTCCAGAGCACAACTATGAGCCACCATCTTTTGATTTAAGGTGTGCTGGATACTGCGTCTGGAAATCATGGGCAGACCGGAATAACGAGCTACTTCTTCCAATTCATCGACCACTGTAGGGTCGACGATGTAGGCGGGAATATTTAAATCCTGAGCAAAAGCATGGGCTAAAAGTCCGCCTAAATTGGAAGCATGATCACCGGAGTAACCCTCGCGCAAATCCTTGAGCATAGCCTCGTTGACCTGATAAGTGCCGCCGGCAATGGGCTTTAAAAGGCCACCTCTTCCTACTACTGCGGTCAAAAGATTCAAATCGAAGTTCTCTTCACGCAAAAATGCTTGAATGTCCTCTAATCTAAATTCATATTGAGAATAAATATTGGCAAACCCTTTAAGCTCTTCGGCTGAGTAACGAAGAGTATGCTCAAAAAGCATTTCTTCATCTTTAAAAACTCCAATTTTAGTGGAAGTCGAGCCTGGATTCAAAGCTAAAATAAAAGAGCTCATAAATATCCTCCTACTCTCCGGCTAAGAAAGTCGCTGCTGCTATGGAGACTAATTTTGAATGAGGTGAATCGGAACGGGAAGTTAGAACTATGGGTCTGCTGGCTCCTACTACAATCCCGGCAACTGTTGCATCGGCGAAGTAGATTAAAGATTTATACATGACATTACCGGCTTCAATGTAAGGAGCTAAGACTACATCTGCTCGGCCTGCTGCCGGATGGTCGATTCCCTTGTGTTGCGCCGACTCCAAGCTGAGAGCTCCGTCAAAAGCTAAAGGTCCGCTGATTATAGCATCGCCAAAGAGCCCTTGCTCTCCCATCTCCCTGAGAGCGTCGGCATCGATGGTTGCCTGCATTTTCGGGTTCACCTGTTCGATTGCTGCCAAAGGTACAACTTTTGGCTCTTCGACTTCAAAAGCTCGAGCTACGGTCAAAGCGCTTTGCAACAATTCGACTTTTTGCTCGAAGTTGGGATTTATATTCATGGCTGCATCGGTTAAAAAGATTAAACGATCTAGAGCTGGCACTTCCAAGATTGCGATATGGCTTAAAATCCTGCCGGTTCTCAAACCTATTTCTCTGTCCAAAACAGCTCTTAAAAGCGTAGGCGTATCGACTATGCCTTTCATCAAAAGATGTGCTTCTCCGCTGGAGACAAGTGCAACAGCTTTTCTGGCTGCCTCAGCATTGTCTTGAGCGTCCACAATAGGTAAATTAGTCAGATCCAAAGAATTAGCAGCTGCTATGCTCTTGATTTCCTCTTCTTTACCTACCAAAATGGCGTCAACTAAACCCGCTTCCACCGCATCCAGAACAGCCTTCAAGACATCCAAGTCATTGGCTGCAGCTACGGCTAGCTTTCTTTTGGGCAAAGCCCTTACTCTCTTTTGCAACTCATCAAATGTTCTGATCAAATCTCTCTCCCCTTTGTACTTTTTATTTCTAGGAACTAAGAAATTCTAAAATTGAGGCTGATAATATTGTTTTTATAATGCACAAAAATAGCCTCTGCTAAATATATTTCAACAACCGAATGAATTATCCTGCCTCTTTTATCATTGTGTGTTTAAAATCAAAGCAATTTGCACTCCAGGAAAAAAACTGCTTTGGGAAAACTGACCATATTTTGAACTTTCCTCTAAAAAACCACTGCCGCTTCTCAAAATGAATTTACCATTGAATCTTTGCAATGATTTGATCACCTGGGCTAAGCCTAGGCCCCTGCCCACTTCTTTACTGGCCGAAACTCCTTGAGTCAAAGCATATCTGATAATCTCTTCTTCATCCTTACTCATCAAATCGTGTTTTTTGCTCAAGCTTCCCCTCAAACCTATGCCCAAATCACCTAAAGCTATGTGCAATTGTCGGCCCTCTTTGCGTCGGTAAACCTGAGCCGCTACAAAACCCTCGTCTTCACTATGTTGAGGTATGTTCTGGCAGAGTTCCGACAAGAGGGTGCAAAAATAAAGCTGATCTTGGCTTAACTCTCGGGCATCAGCTGCCATCAGCCGATGCATCGAGGTCATGAAGTTTTTGATCAACTGGGGCACATCATCTTCTAAACTAAATCGAGTCAGAGGAATCAGCCAGGTTTCATCCCGTCTGGCAATTAAATCCGCAGGCTTTTGAGCCGGCAAAAAAACTGCATACTCCTGGGCCGCCTGTAGGAATCCACTGCGTAAAAGATAGGCTCTGACCTGATAATTTCTAGGCAAATATAAAAACAGCTTGGGCAAGACCAAGGAATAATAGCGCAGATAGGTCAAGACCAGAATCAGGCCCAAGGGGTCGATAAACTGTAAATCACGCAAGGAAATGCATTGATCACCGTAAGATTTCGGCTTTAATTGGGCCAGAGCTTTAATGCTATCGGTTCCGGTCAGATAAAAAGGAAGGTTGAGAAAATCCATCTGTTCAAACCTCCCTTTCTAGTTTATATCTTTTCTTTTAAATGATCGAAGAGCAGATAGGCGGCATTTTTAACTGAACGCAATTTTATTTGATCTCGCCTGCCCCGCAAATTCAATTCTTTGCTGATGACTCCCTCAGGTCCGGCTAAGCCCAGCCAGACTAAGCCAACCGGTTTCTCGACAGTTCCACCATCGGGTCCGGCGATTCCGGTCACTGCAAGGGCATAATCACTTTGAGAACGAGCCCTAGCCCCCAAGGCCATCTCGATAGCCGTCTGCTGGCTGACTGCTCCATGCTCTTCTAAGGTCTCTGCTTTAACTCCCAATTGTTCTATTTTACTCTGATTGGAATAGGTGACCCAACCCTGTTTAAAAAACTTGGAACTTCCGGCCAGGTCGGTAAAGGAACTGGCTAAAAGGCCTCCGGTGCAGGATTCCGCTAAGGACAAAGTCAAGTTTTTAGCCTGCATCTGCTTGGCCACCACAGAAAACAGAGTGTCCTCATCGGTCCCATAGATAAACTGACCGACGATTGCCTTGATCTTTTCATGGAGTCCGTCCAGCTTCCGATCGGCTTCTTCTTTAGTCTTAGCTCTGGTAGTCAAGCGCATTTGCATTTCTCCCAAAGCGGCATAAATGGCGATAGTTGGGTCGGTTTGGTTTTTGACCAAATCGAGAATTTCCATTTCTAAAGCCGATTCTCCGATACCAAAAAAGCGTAAGTTTCTATGGAACAAATGCTCGCTCAAATCAAAAAACTTGTTCAACAAAGGCACAACTTCATGTTCAAACATATATTCCATTTCCCAAGGAGGACCGGGCAACATGAAGATCCAGCTGCCGTCCTTCTCCACGGCATAGCCACAAGCTGTGCCATTAGGATTGGGCAAAATTATTGAGCCTCTGGGTTTGGTCGCCTGCTTGAGATTATTTTCCGGCATATTGCCAAAACGGCTCTGATAGCGAGCGAGCAGACGAGCCTTTTGTTCTTCGTCCATTTCCAAAGGTCGCTCTGTGGCCTGGGCTACCCCTTCTCTGGTCAAATCATCTTCAGTCGGGCCTAAGCCTCCCGTCAAGATCAGAATATCGGCTCTTTTTAAGGAATCACTGACGGTAGCGGCCAATCTATTCAGATTGTCACCAACGGTAATCTGTCGATAGACATTGACCCCAAAAGAAGCCAGCCTTTCCGCCAGCCATGCGGCATTGGTGTTGACGATTTGCCCTAAGAGCAATTCTGTTCCCACAGAAATCAGTTCTGCGTTCATTCACTCATCCCTTTCAATTCTATGGCCCAAGAGGTCATAAGCTTTTATTTCATCTATTTTGACCGGCACTACCTGACCAAACTCTCCGGCACCTCTAAAGATGACCAGACCGTCTATATCAGGGCTCTGTCCTTGAGTCCGTCCGATCCACTGGCCATCCTTAGTTTGGCCTTCAATTAAAACATCCATTTCCCTGTTTAAAAACTTGAGATTATTATCTTTGACCACTTCCTGCTGGACTGTCATCAGATAATTGCGCCTTCTTTCCTTTTCTTCCAGAGGAATCGGGTCGCCTAAATCATAAGCAGAAGTCCCTTCCTCAGGTGAATAGATGAAGATGCCCACATGGTCAAAAGCTGTCTCTTTGATGAATTCGGCCAAGGCCTCAACATCTTCGTCAGTTTCTCCGGGAAAGCCGACAATATAACTGGTGCGCAGGATGACCTCAGGAATTTCGCGGCGTAATTTTGCGATTAAATCGAGAAGGTACTCCTTGCTATGAGGTCTGTTCATGGCTTTGAGCAGGTGGGTCTGACAATGTTGCAAAGGCAAATCGACGTAAGCACACATTTTAGGATGGTTGGCCAGAAGATCGATAAAATCCTGGCTGAAATGGGTTGGATAGAGATATAAAACTCGCAACCAGACTAAGCCAGGTAAATCTAAAATTCTCTGACAGAGCTCACCTAAAGCAGGCCGCTTATATAAATCGTAGCCATAATAGGTTGTATCCTGAGCTATCAAACAGATTTCTTTGACACCGCCCTCGATCAGCCCGGCAGATTCCGCAACGATATCTTCCATGCTTCTCTCACGATAATCACCTCTGATGATTGGGATGGCACAATAGCTGCAGCGATTGTTACAACCGTCCCCCACTTTTACATAGGCGGTGGCTGGCAGAGTTGCCAGCTTTCTGGGCATTTTGGCTGTATACAGATAGTCCATGGGGTCAGAGGATAAGACAACCCGCTCCTTTTCAGCGACAATTTTTTCTGTAATCTCCAAGACCTGGGCAAAATTACCCACACCGAAAAAACCATCCACTTCCGGCAGCTCCTGGGCCAGGGCATCTGCATATCTTTGAACCAAACAGCCTGCCACAATCAAATACTTTAATTTACCCTCTTCTTTTAATTGAGCCGTCTCTAAAATCGTTTCAATCGACTCTTCTTTAGCCGGTTCAATAAAGCCGCAAGTATTGATGATGATCAGCTCAGCTTCTTCCGGTTGCACATAGTTATAGCCTTTTTGCTCCAGTAAACCCATCATCATCTCACTGTCCACCAGGTTTTTACTGCAGCCTAAGGAAATCATGGAAAAATTCAAATCTATCTCCTTCTTCTCTTCCTAGAATTTCTTCTTTGATAGTTTTGCCCCTTGCTTAAAGGAGGCACAAGGGCCTTTTCACCGTGACCGATCAAATCCTGGCGTCCCGAACTCAGCAGAGTATCATGAACAATCCTTCTATTTTCAGGTTTTTTATATTGTAAAAGGGCTCTTTGCTGCCTTCTTTTTTGAGGAGATTTGATCACTGTGACTTCTTCTAAAGTGATGGGGTCATAGCCGCTGTAATACATAGCGGTGGAAATACTGCCCGGGGTAGGAATAAAATCCTGAACCTGTTGGGGCTGAAAGCCTATATCTCTGACGTATTCAGCCAATTCTATGGCATCACTGAGATGACAACCGGGGTGAGAGGTCATCAGATAGGGCACTAAATATTGCTTCAAGCCTAGTTTTTCATTGGCTTTGGCGTAGGCTAGGCGAAACTGATCGAACACTTCTACGCCAGGTTTGCCCATGCAATCCAGGGCATTTTTGGCAACATGCTCAGGGGCTACTTTAAGTTGACCACTGATGTGGTAAAGACACAATTCCTCCAGATATTCCTGCCCCTTTGGGTCCGCCAGCAAAAAGTCATAGCGAATTCCGGAGCGGACAAAGACCTTTTTTACTCCCGCAACTTTTCTGGCCTTGCGCAAGAGTTCAAAATAATCGCTGTGGTCTACCACTAAAGAGGGGCAATTTTCTGGAAAGAGGCATTGCCTAAAATTACAGGCACCAAATTCCTCTTGTTTGGCACAAGCCGGTATGCGGAAATTGGCACTGGGCCCACCAATATCGTGAATATAGCCTTTGAAGCGAGGGGATTTGGTCATAGCCTCTATTTCTTTTAAGATGCTCTCATGACTTCTATTTTGAATAATCCTGCCTTGATGTGAAGTAATGGCACAAAAATTACAGCCTCCGAAACAACCCCGATGGCTGGTAATACTAAATTCAACTTCTGCTAAAGCAGGAACTCCTCCCTCTTTGTCATAGAGAGGATGCCAAGTTCGCTCATAGGGCAAATCGTAAACAGCATCCATTTCCTTTTGGCTCAAAGGCTTAGCCGGTGGATTCACTACTAAATAGCCTTGATCCAGCTTTTGAATTAAGGGTTTTCCTAAAAAGGGATTCTGCTCTTTTTCAGCTTGACCTACGGAGCGTGCATATTCTCTTTTGCTTTTTCTGACTTGAGCCAAGGAAGGCAGAATGACTGCCTCGGCCAATTCTGGTTTTTCCTCACTGAGATAAGCCGTCCCGGCCAGATCTTTCAAGTTTTTCAAAGGCACATTGCGACGGCTAAATTCAGCTAGCTGCCACAATTGCTTTTCCGCCATACCATAGATGAGCAAGTCAGCTTGGGCTTCAGCAATGATGGAGTTTTTTAGAGTATCTTCCCAATAATCATAGTGGGGATGACGTCTCAAACTGGCTTCGATACCGCCTAAGATGATCATACTCTGGGGGAAAAGCTCTCTGATTTTCAAACTATTGGCAATGCTGGCCCGATTTGGCCTTAAGCCTCCCTTGCCTCCGGGGGCATAATCATCCTGACTGCGCCTCTTCTTGGCAGCAGTATAATTTGAAACCATGGAATCCATATTGCCTGCACTGATCATAAAGGCTTGGGTGGGAGCACCGAAGAGGGTAAAATCTTGATCTTTATTGAGATCCGGTGCAGCAATGATTCCGACTCTAAATCCTTCCGCTTCCAGAAGACGAGCCACAATACTCATGCCAAAACTGGGATGATCCACATAGGCATCTCCGCTGACGATGATAAAATCTAAAACTTCCCAATTTCGTTTTAGCATTTCTTCTTTAGTTAAGGGTAAAAAAGACATTTTTCTCCTTTATTTTGATATCAATCAAACTTATTTTCTAATTGTTCTTTAGAGATTAAAACCTCTCTGGGCTTGGATCCTTGAGGAGGACCGACTATGCCGTGTTCTTCCAATTGATCCATGATTCTACCGGCTCGACTGTGGCCGATGCGCAATCTTCTCTGTAAATAAGAGACTGAGCCTTGCCCTGTTTCAATAGCAATATAAGCGGCTTCCATGAAGAGTTCGTCCACATCAGCCAGGATTTCCCCGTCAATTTCTGCTTCTTCCGGGTTTAAGATGGCCTCATCAAAGACAGGAACTCCCTGTTGTTTGACATGTTCCACCACCCTTTCCACCTCGGCTTCCGAGATCAAGGGCCCTTGAATTCTGACCGGTTTGCTCAAACCCATGGGTTGAAAGAGCATATCCCCTTTGCCCAAAAGCTTTTCGGCTCCGTTCATATCGAGGATTATTCTCGAATCGACACCGGAAGAAACTGCAAAGGCTATGCGACTGGGTATATTCGCCTTGATCGAACCGGTGATAATATCTGATGAAGGCCTTTGAGTGCCGATGACCAGATGAATTCCGGCTGCTCGAGCCAACTGAGCTATGCGAATGATCGACTCCTCTACCTCGTCTCGAGCTACGATCATCAAATCGGCTAATTCATCGATGAAGACAACCCAATATGATAGGGGGTCATGTTCTCCTATTTCTAAAACTTTTTCATTATACTGACCGATGTTCTTTACCCCTGTAGCGGCAAACAGATCATAGCGTTTGTCCATCTCTCGGGTTACCGATTTGAGCACTCCGGCAGCTTTTTTAGGATCGGTGACTACCGGGGCCAAAAGATGGGGTATGCCATTGTAATTGGACATTTCAACAACCTTGGGGTCGATCATGATCAGCTTGATTTGGTCGGGAGTAAAGCGATAGAGCAAGCTGGTTATCATACAGTTCATACAGACGCTCTTACCTGATCCGGTAGCTCCTGCAATCAGCAAATGGGGCATTTTAGACAAATCAGCCACGATGGTGCGCCCGGCTATATCCTTGCCCAAAGGCACGATAACACCGTTTTCTGCATCCTGAAACTCTTCTGTGTTCAAAACATCATGGAGTCTGACGATATTTGTTATTTTGTTGGGTACCTCGATTCCAATAGCTGGTTTTCCCGGTATGGGTGCTTCAATCCGCACTCCTGTGGCTGCCAAGCTCAAGGCTATATCATCAGCTAAATTAGCCACTTTATTGACCCTGATTCCCGGAGCCAGCTGCAATTCATAACGAGTCAGAGTCGGCCCGGAACTTATATTGACCACCTTGGATTTGACACCGAAGACAGCCAGAGTCTCCTCCAAGGTCTTGGTATTTTCCTCCAACTCGGCAAAATGTTTGTCCTCAAGGGGTTTTCCCGGTTGCAAGAGCTCTAAACCGGGCTTTTGATAGCGACTGGTTTTTTCTGTTGGCAAAACCGTTTCCATAAACTCCCCTTCCGGCATTTCAAAGGCTTCTATTTGCCCTAAGGGAGGAGTGACGAAAATATCAATTGATTCCTCGGAATCCTTTTGAGCTGAATAATCCTGATCACCGTTTTCTTCTTGATCAAAACCATAGATGATTTCTGCATCAGCCTGTAAGCCTGTAACAAGTTCAGTTTTTTCAAGAGAAGGCTGAGCAATCTCAGGCAAATCCTGGGTTTGCTCCTCGTGCTCTTCTGTTTGAACTGAAATTTCTTCTTCTTGGAGATTATCCGGTTCGACTGGTTCAGGCTTTTTTTCTTTTCTGTTGCCGATTTGAGCCAGTCTCTCCGCCATCAGTTTGATCGGAGTCATTTTCTTCTCCTGATCGATCTGATCCAGCGGCTCAGTGCTTGGCTGCTCCAGCTCAACTGGCAAGGGCTCAGCCTTGATAATCCCTTCTTGCTTGACTTGGGCTATCGGATCTTCAGCTGCAACTTCAGCTTTTTTCTTTTTATTGACTGATTGTCGCTGGGCAATTGAAGAAAATGCTTTTTTAACCGATTGAAAGAGCTTTTTAAAGAAAGTAAACACAAGGTTAAAATAAAACTGTGGCAACTTCTTGGTGGACAGACAGAGAGCTATAAATAGTAAAAAAGACAATAGGATGATTAAACCGAAATGGCCTAAGATCGGTAAAAACATATGTAAAATAGCGCTGCCTATAAACCCTCCGGCTTGACGGAAGACGGATTCTAAACTGGTATCATGTCCTTTAATTTCAAAGGCCAAAGAAAAAACCGGTAAGAAGGCAAGATTTGCCAAGACCAAACCGATGATTTGGCCCAATTTTAAAAACAACTTTTGCCAACGCAAATAACCTATAGAAAAGTAAAGAAGGGTAAGAATTAAAACAAAGGAGCCATTGCCCAAATAGTATTTGAAAAAGTCGGCTAAGACAAAACCGACTACTCCAGTTTTATTGCTAAAAAAACTCAAGGTCAAATAAACCAGAAAAAAAACAGAGCTGAGAGGAAGAAGCCAGTTCAGGAAAAGAAAATCTCCTTGGACTCTCGCTTTGTTCTTCTTGACACCTTGCTTTTTTCTTTTTCCTGCCAAACTTGTCACCTCCAAGAATAATTGTTTGCTTTATTTAAATCAGACGAAAAGAATGACCGGTAGGACCATTGGACGTCTGCGAGTCTGTTCCGAGAGAAACCTGGAAATGTTTTCTCTGACCATATTTCTGATAGTGGCTGCATCTGCAGATTTCAAATTCTGCTTGATTAAATATTGATTGAGCTGAGCCATCGCTTCTAAGAAGACTTGCTCCGATTCATGGGCCGGTAAAAAGCCCCGACTTTCAATTTGAGGCAACTTAACAGGAGTTTTATTAGCTTTATCAACGGTTATCACAACGATGACTACCCCATCCTTAGCTAAAATCCTCCTATCCTTTAAAACCACATTACCGATGTCTCCGACTCCCAAACCGTCAACCATAACTTTTTCAGCAGGAACTTGTTCGCTGATATTTCCTTGATTTGCCTCTAAACGCAGAACTTCACCGTTTTCCAAAACGAAAACATTCTGATCGGCCCAACCTAAATTGAGAGCGATTTCCTTAGCCTGGACTAAATGTCTGTGTTCTCCGTGAATGGGAATGATAAATTTTGGTTTGGTCAGAGAATAGAGCAATTTTAATTCCTCTTGGCCTCCGTGCGAGCTAATTTCCCCTAAGGAGATGAGCTCGTGCACTTCTTCTGCTCCCTGACGATAGAGCATATCGATGGTTCTAATCAGAGTTTTTTCTGTTCCGGCATGATAAGAACCGGTTAAGATAATCGTATCATTTTTTTCGATTTGAAAACGATGTCCCGATTCCCCGCTTAAGGGCCCTAAATAAGGCTGCCCGGGCACTGATGCAACCACGACTAAATCGGGTTTGCGACTTCTGCCCCTTCTTCCCCTACCCTTGAACTCTCGATATTTTAAAACACCGGCACTTTCTGCTCTGGCAATCACTGCATTCAACTGTTCAGGAAAAAGGGTGACCCTGCGTTCAGTTTTCTCAGCAATATCCAAAACTTGTTGAATTCGCAAAAGATCGGTGACATAGAGGTGAACTACCACCCTGGCCTCAGCTTCTTCAATTATGCCGGCCAGTTTTTCAGCCACCACACTTTCTGAAATGGTGGCACCTTGATGCTCGGCATTGGCGGAATCTGCCAGGAGGGCAAAGACGCCTTGATGGCCTAAGGCTGCCAAGCGATCCAAATCCGTATTTTCATCCTGATAAGGGGTATAATCTATTTTAAAATCGCCGGTATTGATAACCCAACCTAAAGAAGTTCTGATGGCAACTCCACTGGCACCGTAAACATCGTGACAAGCGTGGATCAGCTCGCAGGTTAATTTTCCTAAACGAAACCTTTCCCCCGGTTTTACCGTCTTCATCTCCACATTATCATAAAAATAATGCTCCTTGAGATAAAAACCAGCCATCGCCAGAGTCATCTTGGTGCCATAAACAGGCAGAGAAAGTTGCTCCAGCAAATAGGGCAAGGAACCTAAATGAGGTTCATGTCCATGGGTCAGGATAATTCCTCTTAACTTTTCCTTGTTCTCTAAAAGAATGGAAAAATCGGGAATGACCACGTCGATTCCCAACATACCGTCTTCAGGCATGGCAGAACCGCTGTCGATGATAATCCAATCATCTTCGACAGCTATGACCATCATATTCTTTCCGAATTCACCGAATCCACCTAGGGGAATTATCTTAACATTTTCAGACATTTTTATCTTATCCTCACTAATTTCTCTACAATTCTTTTCTAAGCAATCACCTTAAAAAATTCAACGATAGTAGTATTTTATCCTTCTTTAATCAAATAAACCCAGCGTTTTACACCCTGGGTTTATCCTTGGAGTTATCTTTTTGAAATTTTATCTTAAATTCAAGTTTAAAGATCCGTAAACTTTAAATCCTCGTAGAGGTGAATATCCTCAACCAAAATTTCCAGGGCTCTGACTAAGCCCACAGCATCATTTAAATCCATGACCTCAACGGGAGAATGGGAATAGCGTCTGGGCACGGTCAAGGCTCCTGCTACAATCCCCCCTGCTGCTAAATGAATGGCAGCAGCATCCGTGTTACCACCAACAAAGACCGTCTTCTGATAATCTATTTTAGCTTTACGGCAGGATTGATCCAAAATATGCTCCATGATCGGGTTGAGCAACATACCTCGGGCACCGCCTCCGCTTAAGACTTGAATCGCCGGCCCCTGACCGATGGCAATGGGCAATTCTTTGATGAAATTTACATCAGGTGTATCCCCTGCCGGCATGGTGTCGATGGCTACGGCAAAATCTGGCTTGAGATTAAAGCTGACCATCTGGGCTCCTCTTAAACCCACTTCTTCTTGAACCGTGATGACTCCATAAAGGGTCCCGGCAAACTCTCTATCCTGTAATTGTTCGAACAAAACCAAAAGAGCAGCACAGCCGATTCGATCATCAAGAGCCTTGCCCACCACCCTATCTTTATTGTAAAACTCATGAAAATAGGGCCATTGATAGATGGGATCACCTATTTTTATTCCCATCTCTGCTATTTCTTGGTCACTGCTGACTCCCATATCAATATATAGATCACGGTGCTTGGTGACTTCATTTCTTTCCTTATCGCTCATCAGATGCCCGGCTTTCACCCCGACAACACCAAAATGACCGTTGATTCCTACCTGTCTGCCTAAAAGCAGAGCATCCACTGTTCCGCCTATTTTTTCGAAGCGAATAAAACCATTCTGCTCCACGCTTTTGACAATGGCACCGATTTCATCACTGTGGGCTGCCAGCATCAGCTTGGGACCTGGTTTTTTACCTTGCAGAGTAGCTATAATATTGCCAAAGGGATCGACTTCTAATTGATCGGCTAAGCCGGTGAATTTATCGACTAAAACCCTGACAACTTTCTGCTCTTTACCGGAAACTCCCGGTATTGCCATCAATTCTCTCAATAAATCTTTTAATTTTTCCTTCAATTTGGCCCTCCTTAAAGGTTTTTTATTTTCTCCATAGAAATAATATAGACGAATACTTGAAAGGAGCAAAACAATGAATATACTATCCTATCATCCCTTTACCCCAGAACAGATGAAAAGACTTGAAGCTTTGCCATTGGCCAGCCTTCGAATAGTTTCGCCAAAAGAAGACGCCACTCCTTTTCTTGAGAAAGCCCAAGTTGTCTTTTCCGGCTCAGCTTTAAGAGAAGAAGTTTTAGCCCAAATGCCCCAACTAAAATGGTTACAAGTATCCAGTGCCGGGGTCAACCACCTGCCTCTGGCTAGTTTAGAAAAAAGAGAGATCACCCTGACAAATGTCCGTGGCATGCACGGTGACTGTATCTCAGAATATATCATCGCCATGATGTTCGCCTTGAGCCGTCATCTTCCCGCCATGTTAAAAAACCAAGAGGCCAAAAAATGGGAACGAATCGGTCAAGGTATGCTCAAAGGAAAAACCTTAGGCATCATCGGTTTAGGTGGTATCGGCTTGGTACTGGCTAAAAAAGCTAAAGATCTGGAGATGCAGGTTTTAGGTTTACGCAACAGCGACAAGCCGGCAGCCCATGTTGATAAAATCTATCAAAATAAAGACTTACATGAGTTTTTAGGCCAATCTGATTATGTGGCCCTTTGCTGCCCTTTGACTCCGGAAACCACCAATCTGATCGGTTCAGAGGAATTGGCTGCTATGAAAGAAAGCGCTTTCCTGATCAATATTGCCAGAGGCCGAGTCGTCGATGAACCCGCTTTGATTAAAGCACTGGATAAAAGAATTATCGCCGGAGCGGCTTTAGACGTTTTCTGGCAAGAACCTCTCCCGGAAGACAGTCCTTTGTGGAATCTGGACAATGTCATTTTAACCCCTCACATAGCCGGTGATATGATCGATTACACAGAGAGAGCTGCTAATATTTTTATCGATAATTTGGAAAAATACTTGAATGGTCAACCTTTACACGGCCAAGTCGACTATAAACTGGGATATTAAGAGCTCTGGCGAGCGTCAATGCTGTAACCCTTTGAACTTGACAACCACAACAAAACCCAAAACACCTGTCAGGCATTTCGCTTAACAGGTGTTTTCTTTTTGTTAATTATTCTTTCTGACTCGGCCCCGATAGATTCTGCCATAACGGTCAAGGGTGATCTCCTGTCCTGTCTTGAGAATGGAGGTGATATTGTTGACCCCAACCATGACAGGTATATTCAAGCTGAGTCCGTAGATAACAGCCGGAGAAGTCAAGCCTCCCTCTTCAGTGATCAGCCCACTGGCCTTTTGCACTGCTTGAGCGAATTCAGAGTCCAGAGTCTTAGTGATCAGGATATCCCCCTGATTCATCTGCAGATCAGCTTCTTCCGGGCTTAAAGCCACAACTGCTCGGCCAAAAACCGATTTCTTACCTACAGATGTTCCTTCTGCTAAAATGTCACCTACGGTGATGATCTGCATCATATTGGTGCTGCCCGGAACCCCTGCTCTGATTCCTGAAGTCAGCAGGACTAAATCTCCATTGGAAATCAAATCAGCTTCCAAAGCGGCAGCCACTGATTCACTGACCATGGTATCAGTATCCTGATTGTGCGGGCTGACCAAAGGATTGACACCCCAGAGCAAGCACAATTGATTGGCTATAAGCTCATCGTGGGTAACAGCTATAATCCTTGCTAAAGGACGATATTTTGCTACCATCCGAGCGGTCGTGCCAGTACTGGTAGCGGTGATGATGGCATCAGCTTGTAAGGTCTCAGCACTTTGGCAAACAGCTTGGCTGATCGCATCGGTCAAAGTAACTTCAGGAACAATCCTTCTGTGGTGAGCTTTATTTCTGACCCAAGTTTCTTCTGTATAGAGAGCTATGCGCGCCATGGTTTCCACAGCTTCCACGGGGTAAATCCCGCTGGCTGTCTCTCCTGAGAGCATGATAGCATCGGTTCCATCCAAAATAGCATTGGCTATATCGCTGGCTTCCGCTCTGGTCGGGCGAGGATTGCGAATCATGGAATCCAGCATCTGAGTGGCGGTTATGACGGGTATTGCCTTCTGATTACATTTTCTGATCATCTCTTTTTGGGCCAAGGGAACTTGTTCAGGTGCAACTTCCACACCTAAGTCTCCCCTGGCTACCATCATAGCATCGACAACATTTAAAATTTCGTCTAAATTATCCAGACCTTCCTGGCTTTCAATTTTGGCTATGATCTTCTGTCTGCCACCAAATTCCTCGATGACCTTTCTGATTTCCAAAACATCTTCAGCTTTGCGAATAAAGGAAGCTGCTATAAAATCCAATTCATGCTCGACGGCAAAGCGGATATCCTCCACATCCTTAGGGTTTAAAGCCGGGATAGATATTTTGGCTCCGGGCAGATTGACCTTCTTGCGGTCGGAGAGCTCGCCATTATTTAAGACTTGACAGACAATATCGGTTTCATCGACTATTTCTAGCACCCTCATGCTCATATTGCCATCGTCTAAAAGAACGGTGCTGCCTATTTCCACCTCTTGTGGAAGGGCATCGTATTCTACCTGAACTATCTTCTGATCACCCAAAACCGGACGGGTAGTCAAAGTAAAAATATCTCCCGAATTCAGAGAAATCTTACCTTCTTTGAATTTACCGATTCGAATTTCCGGCCCCTTATTATCCAAAATTATAGGTATGCGCAAACCCAGTTCTGCAGCTGCTTCTCTGAGCATCTCGATTCTGCCAAGGTGCTCTTGATGACTGCCATGGGAAAAATTCAGGCGAACCAAATTAGCGCCGGCTTGCAAAAGCCCCTTCATGATTTCTAAATCTTTAATAGCGGGTCCTAAAGTTATAATTATTTTAGTTTTCCTCATACTAAACCTCTCTTTCTGTTTAGTTTTTTATTTTTATTATCTTTCAACACTAACCATTATACACGTAAAATCACCTATATGACAAGTGTTAAAAAACTCCTTTCTAACTCAGCTTTTAAATAGTTTAAGCTAAATCAGAAAGGAGTTTGTTTTTTTAAAGTCTATTCTTCAAATTTTAAAGCTTCAGCTATCAATGTTTGAACTCTGTTCAGAATTGAATCGGCTTCTATTTTCTCACTCTCAGCTTTGCTGCGCTCTTTCAATTCGATTAAGCCTTCGTTCAAATTACGTTTGGAAACAACTAAACGAATGGGCAAACCGATTAAATCGGCATCGTTGAACTTGACTCCAGGCCTCAGATCACGGTCATCATAGAGAACTTCTACCCCGGCATCTTTTAACTCCTGGTAGAGCTCATCAGCTCGAGCAATAACCTCTTCATCCTTGCCCACGCTACATAAATAAACATGGTAAGGAGCCACACTCATCGGCCAGATAATGCCATACTGATCATTGTATTCTTCGATTACACAGGAAAGCATGCGGCCTAAGCCAATACCATAACAGCCCATATCCATGGGTCTGAGCTCCCCTTTTTCATCGAGGAAAACAGCCTTCATAGAGGCGGAATATTGAGTCCCCAGTTTGAAAATATTGCCCACTTCCACGCCTCTTTGCTCTTTTAGAGGTGTCTGGCACTGAGGACAGAGAGCGCCTTCTTCGACTAATTCAAAATCAAAGGGGCCTTCACCTGTAAAATCACGATTCAATTGAGCGTTTTGGTAATGATAGCCTTCTTGATTGGCTCCAATTATCCAATTTTCTGAATTATAAACGGAGCGATCCAAGAGCACTCTGATTTTCTGACCTTTGGGAGAAGCGTATCCTGCAACGATACCAGCTGCTTCCAGCTCTTCTTCAGTGGCCATGCGAATATTCGGGTCATCCAAGATTTTCTTTAATTTCAGCTCATTCAGCTCTAAATCCCCTTGGATAGCAACCATGACGATCTCTTCATTGCTCACATAGAAAAGGGCTTTTAAACAGTCATGCTCTTCGGCCTTGAAGAAATCTGCCACTTCTTTAATGCTCTTGCAACCGGGAGTGGCAACTTTTTCCAAATCTCCTGCAATTTGTTCTTCTCTTTTTTCTAAATGAGATTGGGCTACTTCCTGATTGGCAGCATAATCACAATTGGGACAGAGGATCAACCTGTCCTCGCCAATTGGGGTCACATACATGAATTCATGGGAGACCTTGCCTCCGATATTGCCGTTATCCGATTCAACGGAAAGAACATCGAGACCGGCTCTTTTAAAAATTCTAAAGTAAGCCGCCATCACATCTTCATAATAAACATCTAAATCGGCTTCATCTACATGGAAGCTATAACCATCTTTCATGTAAAACTCTCTGACTCTGATCAATCCACCACGGGAGCGGGGCTCATCTCTGAACTTCAACTGAATCTGATAAAGAGCCAAAGGCAATTGGCGATAGCTGTTGATCTCATTGCGAACCAGCTCTGTTACCGCTTCTTCATGGGTGATGGCCAAAACCATATCACGGCCACTCCGATCTTTAAAGCGGGCCATCTCAGAACCAACTGAATACCAGCGTCCTGATTCCTGCCAAAGTTCAGCAGGTTGAACCACCGGCATGTTGATTTCCTGCATTCCAACAGCTTCCATTTCTAAGCGCAAGATATCCTGAATTTTTTTCATTGAACGCCATGCCAATGGATTGTATTGATAAATGCCAGAGGCCAATTTTCTGACCAAACCGGCCCTAAGCAAGAGCTTGTGACTGATAATTTCAGCTTCCGCAGGCACTTCACGTATAGTTCTTCCGAACAGTCGAGACATTTTCATAAATAAACCCCTTTATATAGACTATAAATTCTTCATCTTAAATGCTTGCTAACGAATGATAAGAAAGTTTTTAACCCAATTGAGCTTTGGCCATGATCTCTGCTTGCAAGAGCAATTGGTCGGCTTCTTTGGCTATTTTTTCGCTGAGCTCAAGATACTCGTCAATTTCTTCTTGGTCTTTTAAGCCGCTTAAATTTATTTTTACATTGGCTAAAGCTCCCTTACAGCCGGCCTGGGCCAAGTGAGCTGCAACCAAACCATCGCTAAAAGTATTTTGATTTCCTTTTTCCATAGCAATGAAACTTAGTTTGATAACTTCCAAGGCTAGAAGAGCCGTGTTTTTTGGTGTTTCGATGGCTATTCTTGTACTTTTTAAAATTTCCTCAGCTCTGGTCTTCTTCTCCTGATCAGTCTTTCTGGGCAGTTTAAAGGCTGACATGACCAACTCGTAAGCTTTGGTATCCTCATCGATTAGATTCATAGCTTGCAGTCTGAGCTTTTTAGTTGTAGCCAGCAATTCCTCCATCTCGGCAGCCACATCAGCGTATCTTTTGCGCCCAACAGTTAAATTGGCTACCATTTCGATCAGAGCTGCTCCATTGGCTACAGCCTGAGCAGAAGCCGAGCCTCCACCGGGCGCTGGTTCAGATGAGGCTAATTTTTCAATAAATTCCTCTTGAGTTAAATGTAAAAGACTATTCTTCATCCTGTAAAACCTCCAGATCTTGATTAAGATTATTTAAATCAGCAAAGAGCGCTCTCAATTCGTCGCCTTTAACCGTTTCTTTGACTAGAAGAAGGTTAGCTAAGGCATCCAGATGCCGTCTGTGCTCCTTGAGAATCTCTGTAGCCTGTTGATAACCCGTGTTGATGACCTTGGCTACCTCTGTGTCGATTAGATGGGCTGTTTCTGGACTATAGGTGCGTCCTTGAGCTAATGAACGACCTAAAAAGACTTCATTTTGCCCGCTGCTATAATTGACCGGACCCAACTTTTCGCTCATACCAAATTCTGTGACCAGCTTATATGCCAGATCAGTAACCCTTTCCAGATCATTGGTTGCACCGGTGGAAACTTCATCGAAGACCAGCTCTTCAGCTGCCCTTCCTCCCAGCGCATAGGAGATGGTGTTGAGTATATCCTTTTTGGTGTGATAGTAGCGGTCCTCTTCAGGTAAAACAGCGGTAAAGCCTCCGGCTCTTCCCCGAGGCACGATGGTGACAGTGTGGACAGGATCAAAATCAGGAAGAACATGAGCAACTACAGCATGACCTGCTTCGTGAAAAGCGCTCAGCCTTTTTTCTTTTTCACTGACTACCTTTGATTTTTTAGCCGGTCCGGCCATCACCCGATGAATGGCTTCTTCCAATTCGGTCATATCGATTTTGTCCTTAGATTTTCGGGCTGAAAGCAAAGCAGCTTCGTTGACCAAGTTTTCCAAATCAGCAGCGGTAAAGCCCGGTGTCGCTTTGGCTAAGGACAAAAGATCAATCTCATCCTCTAAGGGCTTACCTCTTATATGAACGTTTAAGATGGCTTCTCTTTCTCTGACGTCAGGGCGATCGACAAAGACCTGGCGATCAAAACGTCCGGGACGGAGCAAAGCCGGGTCTAAAATATCCGGTCTGTTGGTGGCAGCTAAGATGATAATACCTTCGTTAACCTCAAAGCCGTCCATCTCGACTAAAAGTTGATTCAGGGTCTGTTCTCGTTCGTCGTGGCCGCCCCCTAAACCGGCTCCTCTTTGTCTGCCTACAGCGTCAATTTCATCGATAAAAACGATGCAAGGAGAGCTTTTCTTGGCATTTTCAAAGAGGTCTCGGACTCTGGATGCACCTACCCCGACAAACATTTCAACAAAATCAGAACCACTGATACTGAAAAAGGGCACTCCTGCTTCACCGGCTACGGCTTTTGCCATATAGGTTTTTCCGGTCCCGGGAGGACCGACTAAGAGGATTCCCTTGGGTATCCTGGCTCCCATTCTCAAAAATCGTTTGGGGAATTTTAAAAATTCAACAACTTCAGTCAATTCTTCTTTGACTTCTTCGTAACCGGCAACATCGTCAAAAGTCACCTTTTTTTCCGATTCTTGTTGCATTCTAGCCCTACTCTTGCCAAAGGACATGACCTTTGTGTTGCTGCCAGCTCCTCCTTGTTGCATGACGAAAAACCAAAAGAACATGAACAAAGCGAACATGAATAATGTACTCAACAAGCTGGTCCACCAAGGTGGTTCAGGTGGCAGGGCAATTTTAAATTTGTCGGTGCTCTTTAATAGAAGCTGACTGATGTGGGATTTTTCCGATTCAGGGATAATCGTGCTAAATGAACGACCGTCTGCTAAAACTCCTTCGACTTTCTGATCGACTAAAAGTGCTTCCTGAATATCCTGCTTTTCTAAATGTTGATAGAACTCGCTATAGTCCAAGTCAACAACCGCCGTACCATTGGGCTGAAAAAAGCTAGTCGAAGCTAAGATGATCAGAGCAAACAAAAGAATTATAGCAGTGGTAGGGAATTTTCGTTTCAAACCTTTTCTCCTTTCTGCCCATCAATTCTCTGTTGATTCATAGGCTTCAGGTTTTAAAACACCTATATAAGGCAAATTGCGATAGTGGTCCGCAAAATCCATACCATAACCAACAACAAAATAATCTTCAATCTCAAAACCAACAAAATCTACCGGCGTTTCGACTTTTCGCCGGGATGGTTTATCGACCAAGGCCACAATGCGAATGGATTTAGGATTTCTTTTGCTCAAAAATGTTCTCAATCTGGCCAAAGTAGTTCCTGTGTCCACAATATCTTCAACAACCAAAACATGTTTATCGGCTATATCCCGGTCTAAGTCTTTGGTAATTCTCAAATTACCTGTACTCTCGGTTCCACTGCCATAGCTGGAGCAACCAAAAAACTCGATGATCGCCGGCTGTTTTATTTTTCTGACTAAATCGGCCATAAAACAAAAGGATCCATTTAAAACGCCGATTACCACAATTTCCTCGTCTGCGGGATAGAATTCGCTGATTTCCTGGCCTAACTGTGTGACTCTTTCCTGAATTTCTTCCGCGCTGATGTAGACTCTTTCCACATTTTTTTCCAAGTGCATGATGATGATCCTTTCGCTTTCAATTTTCTAAAACAAAGCTTAAATGATAACATTTTTCCCTGTCAGCAGGCTGGTAAAGCTGATTACAATAGTGGTCGGGAATCAGAATTATTTTATCTTCCTGAGTCAATAAAGGCATAGACCTACGCCAGGGAATGGGAACTCTTCTTTCCTGGAAATAGTCGCTGAGTTTTTTGCTCTGATTGCCCTTAATCCTGATTTTATCACCTAGCTGAAAAGTTCTTAAGTCAAATTCGCTAAAATTTTCCCATAATCTCTGGGAAAATACTCCCCCTCTTTTTCTCTCTTCCCAAGATATTTCCTCTATTTTTAACTGACAGGAAAATTCCGCTAGATCTCTAAGCCAAGGCAAGTTTTCTCGTTCCGGCAAGGGCCAATTAGGCTTCAGCTTAGGGAGAAATTCTCCTTGTGCAGCTGTCAATAAAAAGAATCTATCACAACTGATCATTGCAATAATTCCTTGGGGCAAAGAGAATTGCCAAAAGGAGGGATTTTTATATATTTGGCTTAGAACTTCTTCGATGTGGATAAACTGAATGCCTTCTTGATTGCCGGCAATTTGATAAAAAGAATTATTTAACCAGCGACTTAAGAGGGATTTTGGCCAATTTTTCATTTTTTGTATCTCAGCAGAAAGAAAATTAAAAGGATCTGGGCTCAGTTGAACCAACCTTTTTTCTAGCTCATGATTGATGAATTCCTGATCATCGGCTAAAAGTTTTTGCAAGCTTTTAATACTCAAATTGATTTTAGGGTTTTCTTTTTCTAAAAAAGGCAAAAGCTCTTGTCTGATCAGACTTCGCTTGTAATAATCAGCGTAATTACTTTCATCCTCACAGTAATTTATACAGCTTCTATCCAAAAGCTCCTTGATGTCCCTTTGCCGATAGTCTAACAGAGGTCTGAACAAGAGAGTTTTTTCATTTAAAGCCAGGCCAGTGGCCAAGGGCAAAAGACCTTGAGGAGAGGTTCCTCTGATCAGGCGCAGAAAGAAGCTCTCCACTTGATCGTCTTGGTGGTGACCTAAAACAAGAGCATCGGCATCGATTTTTTCAGCCAGTTCTTGGAAAAAATCATACCTGGCCTGACGCCCGGCAGCTTCTTCCCCTTTCTTCATCAACTTGTTGAGTGCTCTGATATCAGCTCTCTCCACGTAAAAATCCAGACCTAAGACTTCAGACCAAGCTCTGACAAATTCTTCTTCCTCGTCGGCTATCTCACTGCGCAAACCATGATTGAGGTGAGCTACCGACAAAGTCCAATTGAATTCGTCTTTCAGAGCATGCAGGGCTAAAAGTAAAAACATAGAATCTGCTCCACCGGAGACTGCGACTAAAAGATGTTTGGAATTACCTAATTCTTTGCTTATTTCTTCTTTTCCTAAAAACTTCCTGACCATGTTCTTAAATTTCACCCCTTTTAAAACTTTGCTAGCTAGATTAAAAATTGACTGATTTTTTCATTTAAATGAGACTCTCTATTAGTAATTGACAAAGTGTAATCTGGCAGCCTAGATTTAATGAGCTGCTCTTTAATCATCCTGAGATTCAAATATAAGCTTTAATCTCTCTACCTTAGACAATGACTCAAATTCAAAATTCTCGTTACCCCTGGAGAGCCCATCAATCTCGAAGTTATGGTAGTACCTAAAAAATATTTCAAGCTCGAGGTTTTGTATTCTTACTGTTGAATTCAACTTGAAATTCTTGACTTGAATTTTTGTCATCTCTGATAGCTGTTGTAGAATATAAATTCTCATTACTCTAGTTGCAAACCCAATCTCAAAACTCTTGTACCTCTAATGCTGGTTAGAACTTTAAATTCTAGAAACAAATCAAACAATGCTAATCAAAGCGTCCCCATTTGTCAAAAAAGCCTTTTCTATAAAACCAGAAGATTAGCAGAAGACCGATGACAAATGACAATAATGACAAAGGAAGCATCCAATACAATTCACTGTAATAATCCATATTTTAGCCTCCTCGATTACTTCTTACTAAAATAAAACAGGTCTGAGCCACATGCTCAGACCTGTTTCAAGATGAATTTTATTCCTCAGTTTCGGCCATTTTCACATGCTGTTCGTAGCGTGCTTTTGCTTCTTCTTCAGCTTTATTGAACAGGCGTTCAGCTTCCTCTGGGAATTGCTTGGTCAAAGCAGAATAACGAACTTCACTCATCAGGAAATCACGGAAGCTTGCCTTAGGCGCTCTGTAATCCATGGTGAAGGGGTTCTTATCTTGATCTGCCAGCATTGGATTGTATCTATACATGGGCCAGTATCCTGCTTCAACAGCTTGTTTAGCAGTCAATTGTGATTTGCTCATATCGATACCATGACTGATACAAGGTGAATAGGCAATGATCAAGGCAGGTCCATCGTAGCTTTCAGCTTCTGTGATCGCTCTGACAAATTGATTTTGGTTGGCTCCCATATTGACTGAAGCCACATAGACGTAACCATAGGACATGGCCATCATACCCAAATCTTTTTTCTTTGTCTTCTTACCTGAAGCAGCAAATTTTGCCATGGAACCGGTAGGAGTTGCTTTAGAAGCCTGACCACCTGTATTGGAATAGACTTCGGTATCTAAGACCAGGATGTTGACATCGACTCCGGAAGCAATGACGTGATCAAGACCACCAAAACCGATATCATAAGCCCAACCATCTCCACCGAAAATCCAGATGGAAGGTTTGGTAAACAAATCTTTTCCTTCGATTATTTCAGCTAAGAGCTCTTTGGCTTCTCCTTCTGCCTGCTCGACTAAGGAGGGCAAGAGTGCTTTCAGAGCATCGCCGTATTGGCGAGATTGCTTAGCATCATTTCGGTTGTCCAGCCAATTTTTCATCAATTCTTTAGTCTCTTCAGCAAGATCTAAATCCATGGCTTTAGTGACCAAATCTGCTAAACCATCTCTTCTTTGGATATAGGCTAAAGCCATACCAAAGCCGTATTCAGCATTGTCTTCAAACANNCAAAACCAATATCATAAGCCCATCCATCACCACCAAACACCCAGATAGATTTCTTCACCATGTATTTTTCTAGTGAAGCGATTTCTATTGCCAATGGGGTTGTGTTCTTTTTAAGGAGTGGTAGTAATTTTGGTTGTAACTCTTTCGTTATATCACCATCGTCTTTGTTTTCAATCCACTCTTTGAAGAAACCCTTTAGTTCATCAGAAAAATCATTCAGAACAAGTGCTTGACTCATTAAGCTTTCAATTCGAGCACGCATACTTGCGTGGGCAATAACAAAGCCAAAACCAAACTCAGCATTGTCTTCAAACAAAGAGTTGGCCCAAGCAGGTCCCTGGCCTAAACAGTTAGTCGTGTAAGGATTAGAGGGTGCACTGCCACCATAGATGGAAGAGCAACCTGTAGCATTGGCTACTACCATACGGTCACCGAAAAGCTGGGTAACAACCTTGATATAAGGTGTTTCGCCACAACCGGCACAAGCTCCGGAGAACTCGAAGAGTGAGTGGGTGAATTGACTGCCTTTGACAGTGTTGACATTGTAAGGGTTCTCGCATTGCTCAATTGCGCTGACAAAATCATAATTGGCAATTTCTTCTTCCCTGACTTCATCCAAACGCTTCATAAACAAAGCTTTGCCTCTGGCTGGGCAGACTTGTTCACAGTTACCGCAACCGGTGCAATCTAAGGGAGAAGCTTGAATGACGAATAATTTGCCTTGACCTTCTCTACCCACAGCAACTAAATGCTGTAAGCTATCGGGTTTTCCTTCCAGATCTGCTTCTTCAAGCAAATAGGGTCTGATAACCGCATGAGGACAGACAAAAGCACATTGGTTACACTGGATACATTTGGAAGCATCCCAAACAGGTATATCCACTGCGATACCGCGCTTTTCATATTGGGTTGTACCCATGGGGAAGGTTCCGTCCGGAGTGAATTTGCTGACCGGCAATTCGTCGCCTTTGAGAGCTGCCATGGGACGGGCAATTTCACGAACGAATTGGGGAACATCTTCTTCTTTAACTTCGGGGTCTTGAGCGTCTAACCATTGGGCAGGAACTTCAATTTCATTTAAGCCGGCAATGGACTGATCAACCGCTGCATAGTTCATGCGGATGATTTCCTCGCCTCTGTGTCCATAAGAACTGACGATAGCTTCCTTGATGTAGCCAATAGCTTCATCAGATGGAATTACATTGGCAATATGGAAGAAACAGGATTGCATGATGACGTTGATTCTGCCACCCATACCTGTTTTTCTGGCAATATCGATAGCATCTACATTGTAGAATTTAACTTTTTTAGCAGCCAAAGCTCTCTTCAAAGAAGCAGGCAGATGGGTTTCCATCTCTTCCAAGCTCCAGGGAGAGTTCAAGAGGAAGATGCCGCCTTCTTTTAAATCGTCTAACATATCATATTTATCGACGAAAGATGGGTTATGACATGCGATAAAGTCAGCTTCTTCAACTAAGTAAGAAGAAAGTATGGGGTGCTTGCCAAAGCGCAAGTGGGATATGGTAATACCACCTGATTTTTTGGAATCATAGACAAAATATCCTTGGGCGTACATATCTGTATGATCACCGATAATTTTGATGGAGTTCTGGTTGGCACCAACTGTTCCGTCAGATCCTAAGCCATAGAACATACAGCTGTAGACACCTTCAGGTGCAGAGTTGATCTTTTCCTTTACTTCTAAGCTGGTAAAGGTCACATCATCGATGATACCAACTGTAAATCCGTTTTTAGGATTGTCCAGCTTGAGATTTTCGTAAACTGCATTGATCATGGAAGGAGTAAATTCCTTGCTGCCTAAGCCATAACGTCCGCCGACGATGGTTGGAGCATTTTCTTTTTTACCATAAATGCTGCAAATATCTAAATAAAGGGGCTCGCCTAAGGAACCAGGTTCTTTTGTTCTATCTAAAACAGCAATTTTCTTGACTGTTTCAGGCATAACGCTCAAGAAATGTTCAGCTGAGAAAGGACGATACAATCTGACTTTGATTAAACCGACTTTTTCACCTTGAGCTACCAGATAGTTGACTGTTTCTTCAATGGCGTCACAGCCTGAACCCATAGCAATGATAACTCTTTCTGCATCAGGAGCTCCGAAATAATCGAAAGGTTTATAATGACGACCGGTCAATTCCCCGACTTGCTTCATGGTTTCTTCCACAATAGCGGGAACTTGATTGTAATATTTGTTTACTGTTTCTTTTCCTTGGAAATAAATATCCGGATTTTGAGCTGTTCCTCTTTGCACAGGATTTTCAAAAGTCAGCGCTCTTTGGCGGAATGCTTTAACTGCATCTTGATCGATCAGCTTGGCCATTTCCTCATAACCAATGACGTCAATCTTTTGAATCTCATGGGATGTTCTAAATCCATCAAAGAAGTGTACAAAGGGGACGCTGGCTTTCAAAGTTGCCAGATGAGCAACTAAAGCTAAATCCATGACCTCTTGTACTGAAGCAGAAGCCAAAAGGGCAAACCCTGTCTGACGTACTGCCATAACGTCCTGCTGATCTCCAAAAATGGAAAGAGCATGAGCTGCGATAGCACGAGCAGATACATGGAAAACTGTCGGTAAGAGTTCACCGGCAATTTTGTACATATTGGGAATCATCAAGAGCAATCCTTGAGAAGCGGTAAAAGTTGTTGTTAAAGCACCGGCAGCCAAAGAACCATGAACTGCACCGGCAGCTCCTGCTTCTGATTGCATTTCGGTTACTTTAAGAACTTGATCGAAAATATTTTTGCGACCGTGGGCTGCCCATTCATCGGCTATCTCACCCATGTTTGAAGATGGAGTGATAGGATAAATAGCTGCTACATCGCTGAAAGCATAGGCCACGTGGGCTGCCGCTGTATTTCCGTCAATAGTTTGCTTAGTGATCGGCATTCGTTTCTCTCCTTTATATTGTTATCTTCGAGGCTGAAAACCCTGATAATAGATCAAATAAGTTGACTGCCTCAGTAAAAAAAACTTGTTTTTGGCATAAGCCTATCACAACTTATAATGTATGTTGTTTTGACCTAAAAGTCAAGTGAAATGAAGAACTTTCTTCGGCTTGTACAAGCAAAAATCAGCTTTTAGACACTTACCTGATTTTTCATGTTGAAATGTCCACCCAAGTAATGGGCTACTAAGGTAGCAGCATCCAAGGATTCAGCATATTCACTCAGGGGAAGAGCTAAAATTCTATCGCAGTTTTGCTGAGCTTACTGAAATAAGCTTTTATTGAACTTTAATCCCTAGAATGCTCGCCAAAATAGTAGGCCACTAAGGTGGCAGCGGCGGCAACATTCAAGGATTCAACCTTGTTGCTCATGGGAATAGATACAAATCTATCACATTTTTGTCGAACTTCCTCAGATAAACCTAGGCTTTCATTGCCCAAAACATAAACCGCTCTTTCCAATCTTGGTTGTGTAAAGAGATTTGCTGCTGCTTTTTCTGAACTCAAGCCAATTATTTTATAACCCTTTGCTTTAGCTAAGCTGAGAGCATCGGCGAGTTTTGGGTGAGAATAGATGGGGAATTTGAAAACTGCTCCGGCAGCTGCTTTGATCAGCAGGGGCTGATTGATTGAAGGCACTCCCTCTTTGGGTAAGAGTAACCCGGAAACACCGGCAGCAGCGACTGAACGCACAATCATCCCTAAGTTTGCCGGATTGGTCACGCCATCTACAGCTAAAATTGTACTGGGGCCATTTTGATAGTTTAAAAATTTAGGCCAGTCATTCTCCAACTTGCCCAGAACGTCTGCCACAATGCCTTGATCTTCATTTTTATTTTTTGAAATTCTATGCAGAGCTTCCGGCTCCATCTCCTTAATCGCTATGCCCTTTGCTTGAGCCTTCCTGACTATAGCCCGAAGAGATTTGCTCTGATTATGCCTGTCTACTAAGATTCTTTCAATCTTAATTTCAGGATGTTGATCAACTAAATCAGAAACGGTTTTCTTTCCGAAAACCGTTATAAATTTATTAAAGTATTCCTTTTTAGCCAGATATTCCTTTGAATCCTGAAATTTCTTTGTTTTTTTATTTTTCATACTCTTTCCCTCATCCAATCAAAGATCCTTATTCTACGATGAAAAGCCAGATGATATCCTGATCGCCCAATAGATCCTGAGCCGATTCAATCTTTTCCTTCGAATAAATTCTGACCCTTTTTTGTTCTTCCTTTTGCTCATATTCACCGATTAAATCTGCCAAGAGCCTTTCTAAATCAGCTTCTTCCTCGGAAGCTAGAAAAACTCTGGTTGCATCGACCCCCTGGCCTGTTATTTCAGGCAATTGCTCCGAAACTTTTTGGTATTCTGAGAATGCATCCAAGGACTCAAAGTAAATAGAAACTACAGCCGTATAACTGCTTGTACTCTCACTCAACTGTTTCTTATAAGGAAAATCTATTATTTCCAAACTTTCATAAAAATCAAAATCATTAGCTTTAAAAGAAGGTAATTCTCCCTCTTTTAAATCTTCAACAGTTCTAATTTCTATACCAGCGCTTTCAGGCGCTTCTAAACTGAGTAAACTCTCCTGCTGCTTGGTGTTTTGAACTAAAGCACTTCTCATAGCAAAAACTAAAATAGTAGCTATAACAAGCCCCTGAACTCTTCTGGCCGAGAAAAAATCTTGAATTAATTGGAAAAAGCCTGCCTGTCCTTGAGGTTTTAAATTCTCAGCGGCCTGCTCCTGAGGCAAACGGCTCATAATAGAAAAGTGAAGGTTAGCAGGTACAGCAAGCTCTTGGATTTCCTGAAAGCCTGATTTTACCAGGTTTTTTAATTCCAGTTCACTCTGACAAGAAGGACAAGTTTTTATATGCTCTTGGATTTCCAAGGAAAGCTCATCTATATTTTTAAACTGTTGGGTAGAAATTATCCTACGACATGTTGAACAATTCATTTCAGCTCTTACCCCCTTGCTTAGACTGACGGAGGTAACCGGAGAAATGTTCCCTGTTTTTTAGAATTTCCTCTTTTAAAGCCTGTCTGGCCCTGAACAAACGGGATTTAACTGTGCCCAATTGAGTGTCCAGTAGCTGGGCAATTTCTTTATAGCTCATTTGTTCATAATCAAAAAGAAATAAAACTTCTCGATGTTGAGGACTCAGTTGCCAGATAGCTTCTTTAACGAGCTCCTTTAATTCACTTCTTTCAAGTAATTCTTCCGGTAATATTATCGGGTCAAGATCGGGCAAATCCAGTTCTTTTTCCTCTTCTGAGGTATAACTATAACGACTCAAGCTCTCAACCGGTTTGCGTTTTCGCAAAAAATCATAGGCTGTATTAGTCACTAAAGAATAGAGCCAAGTTTTAAAGGAGGACTGTCCCCTAAACGTTGAAATCGATCTATAGAGCTTGAGAAAGGATTCCTGGGTGATTTCGGCTGCATCTTCTCTATTTCCACTCAAACGCAGTGCTTGCAGATAGACACTTTTTTCATAGCGTAAGATCAGCTCTTCAAGAGCATCGCGATCGGCATTTTCCACAAACTTTTTAATCAGTACCAGATCAAGGTCATTTTGACTCTGCATTTTATCACCTTCTTGAGCAGTCCCCTTCTTGATCAATCTTGAAAAGCTGAATCGCCATTTTTTCTGGGCGAACCATCGAGGATCAGAATTTCCTTTTTCATCTCAGCCTCTCTGATCAAAACTCTTTCTTTTGTAAAAACGGAGGGACTGAAAACTCCGCATCCTGTTTACCTTGGGCTCGATGTAGAGCGGCATTTAACTTTTCCAGTTCGTTCAGATCTCTTTTGCGCTGAGAATCAAAATGAGGAACTCTTTTTTCCTGATCAAAGCCTGTGGCAACGACTGCCAGGCGAATCTGATCTTTTAATTTTTCATCGATGGAAGTACCCCAAATAATCTGAGCATCTGGATCGACTGCTTGAGTTATGATGTCGGCAGCCTCTGTTGTTTCGTAGAGGGTTAGATCGGGTCCACCGGCTATATTGAGCAAAACTCCTCTGGCACCGTCTATGGAAGTTTCAAGCAAAGGGCTTGAAATAGCCATTTTGGCAGCTTCTTGAGCTCTATTTTCTCCTTGACCATAGCCTATCCCCATGATGGCAGTTCCAGAATCCTGCATGATCGATTTAACATCGGCAAAGTCTAGGTTGACAATACCGGGAACGATAATCAAATCTGAAATTCCCTGAACTCCCTGGCGTAAAACCTCATCGACCATTTTAAAGGCATCGAGTAAAGAAGTTTTTTTATCTATTACCTGCATCAAGCGGTCATTGGGAATGGTAATCAGGGCATCTACTTTTTCTCTTAATCTTTCGATTCCCCCCAAAGCTTGAGTAGAGCGTCTTTTGCCTTCAAAATTGAAAGGCTTGGTCACCACAGAAATTGTCAAAGCTCCTTGACTTTTCGCTATTTCTGCCACAATAGCAGCAGCACCAGTACCGGTTCCCCCTCCCATGCCCGCTGTAACAAAGACCATGTCAGCGCCTTTAATGGCATTGGCTATTTCTTCTCTACTCTCTTCAGCTGCTTGTAAGCCAATTTCAGGGTTTCCACCTGCACCTTGGCCTTTGGTCAATTTATCCCCAATCTGTAAGCGTTGTCCGGCTAAGGAATGCTCTAAAACTACACCATCAGTATTGATGGCTATAAACTCTACACCCTTCAGCCCGGCAGCAATCATTCGATCGACAGCATTGCTGCCACCTCCGCCCACCCCGACTACTTTGATTTTTGTTATTTCCTGCATTTCCGACTGCAATTCCAACATATTTATGACCCTCTCTTTCCAACCCTTTTATCCCAAACATCTGGTTAATCCGGTAAAAAAACCGGCTTATCACCTTGTAAAACAACTGTACCTTTGATTTTTTGCCCCCGCATAAAGACAATGACTGTTCTCATATCATTGAGTTGCTGTTCTGTAATTTCCTGATCTACCCTGATTTTATATCTATCCGTCGTGTGTAAATAAAAATAACCCTCGGAATATCTTATTTCACTGACCATATCCCTAAAATGATCGTCCATTTTTGCCACAATTTCTTGCAAATCCTGCATCAATTCAGCACCGGGAATTTTTTCCCCGATGGCCAAAAAAGGCAGCTCTAAGCCACTAAAAAGCAATTCCAAACGAGGTAAATCCTGACAGATAGTCAGGGCGGTTCCATCGGCTGAAACTGCCATTAAGTTACCATAATAGGGTAAATAAGCTAAGATTTCCCTTTCAACGATTGCAATCTCCATGCGATTAGGGAAGACATAGGTGATCTCCGCTTCTTTGATCCAAGGATGTTGCATCAATCTTTCTCTTTTAGGCGAAGCCAGCAAAAAGACCATGGGCTTGCCTAGAGGTTCTTGCAAAAGGTGAGTTGCTTCCTCTTCCTTGACTATTTCCATTCCGGATATTTCTATCTGAGCCAAGCGAAAGTATGGTAAAAGGCTTATGCCCACTAAGATTGCTAAGAAAAAAGAGAAAAAGATTAAAATTTTCTTAAAATTAAAATTAATTTTCAATTTCTCCATAGACAATCTCCTTTTTCACTATTTTTCCAAGGCTAAGTCGATTAATTTTTCCACTAAATCAGCGTAGGAATAGCCATAAGCTTTGGCTGATTCGGGAACTAAGCTCGTATTGGTCATACCGGGCAAGGTGTTGACTTCCAAAAGCCAACAATCGCCTTTTTCATCGGCTATGAAATCCGCTCTTGAAATACCCAGACAACCCAAAGCCAGATGAGCCCGTTCTGCCAAAGCTGAAGCTTCTCTGACCACCCTTGCTTCAACCAAAGGAGGAACAAAATGGCGACTCATATTGGGTACGTATTTTGCTTCATAATCGTAGAGTTCATTTAAGGGAACTATTTCCACACAGGGCAAAACAAGGGGATTTCTGTTTCCTAAAACAGGAACAGTCAATTCCGTGCCAGTAATGGCTTCCTCAATTAAAACTTCACGATCAAACTGAAAAGCTTTGGCGATTGCTTCGTCCAGCTCTTTAGCCTCTTTAACCTGACTCAAACCAATTGTCGAGCCTTGACTGGAAGGTTTGATGATCAATCTTCCCTTAGCCGCAAGCAAAGCTTCTATTTCAGCTCTTTTATGCTCATAACCTTCATCTTTATAGAGGGCAATCCATTCCGGGGTGCGTAGGCCCTCATGGGCAAAGATTTTTTTCGACATAATTTTATTCATGGCCAAGGAGCTGGCTAAAATCCCTGAACCCACATAGGGAATGTCTAAAATTTCTAACAAACCTTGGACCGTCCCATCTTCCCCGTATTTGCCATGGGCAGCAATAAAAACTACATCAACATTTAGCTTCAAAAGATTTTCAGCTAAATCACGATCGATTTCCAATTGAGTTACTTCATACCCTCGCTCTTTTAAAGCTGCGATGATGCCCTTAGCTGTCATCAAAGATACTTCTCTTTCAGCAGAGCTCCCGACTAAAACTGCCACATGTTTCAATTTTTCAATCCCCTTTTATAAGCTAATAAATCGACTACTTCTCTTCCATACTGGTTGATATCACCGGCTCCGGTGAAAATGACTAAATCCCCTTCTCTCAACAGAGGTGGTAACTTCTCCACCAATTCTTTTTTATCCTCTATATAGACTACTTCTCTCTCCGAATCAAATTTCTTGATCGCATCGACTAAAATAGAGCTCCTGACTTCAGGATCTGGCATTCTTTCCCTGGAAGGGAAAATACCTATGAGCACAACCAAATCCGCATCTTTAAATGATTGACCAAAGGCATCTCTAAAAAAAAGAGTTCGACTGTAAAGATGAGGCTGAAAGACGATGATCAAACGCTTTTTCTCTTCAGCCAAAGCTGCTTGAATTAAATTTTTCACCTCAGTCGGATGATGGGCATAATCTTCCACAAATTTAATTCCAGCAATCGTATCAATATATTCGTATCTTCGTTTGCCTTGAACATAATCCGATAATCCCAATTTTAACTGTTCTAGATCGAGACCTAAATGAAGAGAACAAGCCAGAGCTCCCAGAGCATTTTGCAGATTATATTCACCTAATAGGGAGAGTTCGAACTCAGCCAGAAATTCTTGATCCTGATAGAGCTGCCAAGTAGAACCTTGAGGGTGCCATTTTATTTTTTCAGCCCTGATTTTAGCATCAGCAACCAGGCCATAGGTTGTATAAGAACAGGTCAAGCGAGGAAGAATTTTTCTGATTATTTCAGAATCAAGGCCTAAAAAAGCATGACCGTCTGAAGGCAGGTTATTTAAAAACTCAACGAAAGTATTTTCTATCTGGTTTAAATCCTCGTAGTAATCGAGATGATCCTCTTCAATATTGGTGATGATGGCATATTGGCTGGGCAGATTTAAGAAGCTACCATCACTTTCATCGGCTTCCGCTACCAAATAATCGCCCTTGCCCCAAATTGCGTTGCCACCGATTAAATCGAGTTCTCCTCCCAGCAAAGCTGCCGGATCAAAACCAGCCTTTTTTAAAATCGAGGTGAGTAAAAAGGAAGTGGTAGTTTTACCGTGGGTACCACTGATTGCGATACTCTTCTTTTCCCTGATCAAGGCCCCAAGCATTTCCGAACGGTGCCAGATCGGCAAATTCAATTCTTCAGCTCTTTGCAACTCTTCATTTTCGTATTTAATGGCAGAAGAAACCACCACCAATTGAGCATCACCAATCTGCTCGGCTTTATGTCCTATAAAGACCTTAGCTCCCATCTCTTGTAATTGCTCGGTAATCGCTGAAGGGTTGTTATCGCTGCCTCTGACATCGTAACCTTGAGCTAAAAGCACTTTGGCTAAAGCACTCATGCCAATGCCGCCAATGGCAATAAAATGAATTTTCTCAAAACTGCTTAAATCAGCCATAATTTAAACTCCTTTTTCTTTAGTAGCCAAAATTTCCAAGGCTAAATCGGCTATTTCTTTACAAGCATTGGGTTTAGCCAGAGATAAAGCCGCCTTCGACATAAATTCTCTCTTCTCTTGATCGGCCAAGAGATCTGCAATCCTTGCATAGAGCAAGTCACCATTCAAATCAGCTTCTCTGATAGTTATGGCAGCCCCCAAAGCTTCAATTGCTTTGGCATTATGCTCCTGATGATTATCAGCAACATAAGGAGAGGGTATATAGATGGCAGGTAAACCGCAGGCATTTATTTCCGCAATCATCCCACCTGCTCTGGCCACTATTAAATCAGCAGCATTCAAGGCCGCAGGCATATCATCTAAATAAGGAAGAATTTTAAAATCAGCGGGCAAAGCAAGGGAATTGCTCTTTATTTCAGCAAGGACCTGATCATAATTGACCTGGCCGGCAACCAGGATAACTTGCAAATCGTCTAATTGGATCAATCTTGGCAAGATTGCCAAGGCTGCATTATTAATCGGCTCGGCGCCTCTACTACCCCCTACAAAAAGTAGGGTTTTCTTCTTAGGATTCAAGCCAAGGCGTTCAATTCCTTGCTCTTTACTCAAACTGAAAAATTCTTCTCTAATCGGGTTTCCTGTTGTCACAGTTTTCTTACTTCTGCTCAAATAAGTCGAGGCCTCAGAAAATGAAAGAGCAACTGCATCAACGAAAGGCGTCAAAATACGGTTGGTCAAACTGGGTAAGGCGTTTTGTTCATGGATTAAAGTAGGCTTTCCCAATAAGGCTGCGGCCATTAAGACTGGCCCTGCCACATAACCACCAGTACCAATTACCAGATCCGGCTTATAGGCTCTGACCCTTTGCCAAGAGATAAAAAATCCTTGAATTGCTACAAAAAGTGTTTTCACAGTATCAAAAGATAATTTTCTTTCAAAACCTTGGGCTGGTAGACAGGAAAATGGAACCCCTCTTTTGGGCACAATATCCTTCTCCATGCCATCACAGCTGCCCAAATAATGAACCTCCAAATTCTCTACCCTGGAAGCCAATTCTTCAATTAATGCCAGGCCCGGGTAAATATGCCCTCCGGTTCCTCCCCCACTGATCAAAACTCTCATAATTTATCGCTCAATTCTGATTTAATTCTACTTGTCTTAAAAACACTCAAAGTCAGTCCGACAGAAATCTTCCAAATAGCCAAAATTATTACGCCTAAGCTGATCAAAATTCTCTTAATTCATCGCTCAATTCTGATTTAATTGGACTTGCCTGGAAACATTCAAAATAAGCCCAACAGAAATCATCGATATAGCCAAAGAAGTTCCGCCTGCACTGATAAAGGGCAGAGTGACACCTGTAGCAGGAATAGTCGCCGTTGCCACGCCTATGTTGATTAAAGACTGTAGGCAAATAGAAATACTCAAGCCCAGAACCAAGAAACTTGAAAAGACATCTTCGGTCTTTCTGGCAAGATAAAAGCAACGCCAGAGAAAAAGAAAATAGGCTAAAATCAAAACAAATATACCTAAAATACCAAATTCTTCGGCTATGATGGAAAATATAAAATCGCTCATAGCTTCCGGCAAATATCCATACTTCATCAGACTATTTCCAGGCCCGACTCCGGTCAATCCTCCATTTACTATAGCATAGAGAGAATGAATGATCTGATAGCCTGTATCGTCGGGATCCGCCCAGGGGTTTCTATATATACTCAAACGGTCTAAGCGATAGCTCTTTTTACTGACAACCAAGGCCAGGCCACCGACTCCGGCCAAAGCAAAGAGTATGGTGATTAGCCAGGGTAAACCTGCTAAAACAATCATAATTCCGCCAGTCCCTAAGACTAACAACATGGTTCCAAAATCCGGTTGAGCAAAGATCAAGAGAGCAGGTATTAAAACTACCAAGAGGGATAAAAGAATCGGCCTAAAACCTTTTAGCTGGCCTTTATTTTTGGTAAAGAGGGCTGAAAGCAGGAGAACTACTCCAATTTTCATCAATTCCGAAGGCATAAAGGTCAGAGAACCTACTTCGATCCAGCGGTAGGCTCCTAATAATTCCATGCCTATACCAGGTACAAAAACAAGGCCCAAAAGGATAAGGCCCAAAATGTAAATATAAAAGGAAAATTTATAAAACCAGTTTATTGGTATATAGATGGTGATCAGCATCAGGAGCAGTGACAATCCTGCCCATTTAGCTTGCTGACCGAATTTTATATGGGAATTACCACCGATTAAAGCATCGTTAAAGCCAGTGGAAAAAACGACTATTAAACCAAAACTGAGCAAAAACAGTATCAGAATTAATAACCATAAATCGGGTATGGATTTTTTCTTAAACACCCTACCACCCCTTACAATTCTTCAATCAAGCGAATAAAGTCATCTCCTCGATGTTCAAAACTTTCATACATGTCCCAGCTGGCACAGGCAGGCGAAAGAAGAATCAAGTCTCCCCTTGCTCCTTTCGATCTGGCTTTGATTAAGGCATCTGCCATATCTTCCGCCTTGTCTACATTGCTAAAGCCTAAATTTAAGGCTTCTGCATACATTCGTTCCTTGATTTCGCCTAAAAAGACGGCTGCCTTGCAGTTTTTTTTGGCTAAAGTCAGTAATTCCTTCAAATCCTGACCCCGATCCAAACCACCGGCAATCCAAATTATCGGCTCTTTAGGCAAAGACAAAGCCGTCAGAGCAGCTTGAGAATTAGTAGCCTTTGAATCATTTATATAGAGAATTCCGTCTTTTTCTCTGACCTTTTGGAACCTATGCTTGACACCTTTGAAATCTTTAAGACCAAAGCGAATAGCATCAAGGTCTGCTCCACCAGCCCAGGAAATTAAAGCAGCGGCCATAGCATTCATTATATTGTGAGCATAACCTACACCCAGCTCAGCGACATCCAGCAATTCTTCATCCAGGTCCTCGACTTTTATTCGAATCTTATCTCCTTTTAAATAAGCACCCTGATTGGGCCTAGTTTTAGAACTAAAATATAAAATCCTGCTCTTGATCCTTGGCACAAGTGCCATGACTTCCTGGTCATCTGCATTTAAGACAGCATAATCATCTTCATCTTGATTTCTAAAAATATTGACCTTAGCATTGATATAATGTTCCAAACTATGATGCCAGTCCAAATGAGAAGGTGAAATATTCAACAAAGCAGCAACCCTGGCTCGGAAATCGACTATATTATTCAATTGAAAACTGGACATTTCCACCACGACTAAATCCTTCTTGCCTAAACCTTCAATTTCAGTGCTCAAGGGTAAGCCGATATTGCCTGCAACTTTAACATTTTCTCTTGCTCTTGCCATGATGGTTCCAACCCAAGCAGTGGTCGTGGTTTTACCATTGGAACCTGTGATGGCCAGCATATCCACCGGGTTTAATTGAAAAGCCAATTCCGGCTCGCTGATTATAGGAATGCCCTTTTTCTCAGCTTCCAGCAAAAAGGGAATATCGAAAGGAATCCCCGGGTTTTTGACTATTAAATCAAAGCCTGCGTCTAAAAGAGAAGCGGGATGACCACCGGTGACAACAGCCACAGGTAATTCGGCTAACAATTCTAGATCGTCTTTTAAATCTTCAGCCTTTTTAAAGTCGTTCACTGTCACTTTAGCCCCTACTCTTGTTAAAGCTCTAGCAGAAGCCAAACCACTTTTGGCCAAACCTAAAACTAAAACTTTTTTTCCGGCAAAATTCATCATAACTTCCACCCCTTAAGATAAAAAAACAAACCGCTCAAGGTAAAAAACAAACCCCAAGCCCAAAAAACAAAATCTATTTTCCACTCGCTCCAACCTAGCTCTTCAAAATGATGATGAATCGGACTC
>LSQX01233992.1_pt1 | contig 51250 bp, 44 predicted proteins | sample 654561 | NCBI WGS metagenome assembly LSQX01 (sample SAMN04489861, study PRJNA283612) | anaerobic digester metagenome | isolation source: 4 biogas reactors fed with cattle manure at either 37C or 55C with and... | place: Denmark: Kongens Lyngby | collected 2014
AGGCTAAGGTGAGGATTACTAGGAGTTTGTTTTTCCCGTTTTTTATGTCAGTTTGCATAATTTGCCTACTTTTAAATTAAAGTAATTTGCTTTTCCTCAGAAAAACTTTCCAAATCCATCCCTCATATCCCACAAAATAAATGCTATTGATAAAATAAGTATTTATTAGATGATTTGGTGGATTAAGTTGAAATCGCTACCAGCTTTTGGGGCAGTAGGAAGTTGTAAGTTGCGACCAGATTTTNNTTTACAATAAAACTGCATCAAGATTCGCATAAATGAAGTAAGTTACCTCCCCTCGATACTTTTTTGCAAAAGCAAAAAACACTCGGGGACCTCTCTGACCTCGTCTAAAATGATTTTCACAAACTCGCAACAGCTAGTTTATAGAGAAGTCGGAAGCAAAGCGTGCCACATTAATTAACCATTTATCATTAATCATTCACCATTATTTAGGCGCATCTTTTCGCCGCTTCAAAAGCATAATCAAAATTAAGCTTCCTAGTGCAAAATACGCCAATATTGCCTCCACGGCATCGCCGATTTTTGAATACAGCGTAGTGGTGGGGCGTAGTTGCAAATGGTGTTCAATGGCTTTGACTTCATATAGCTTAGTATTTTTGAAATTCTGCCCTAAATGATTGTAAAACACCGATATTCCACTATTGGCGCAACGAGCCACTGGCATTCCATTTTCGATGGAGCGATAACGCACCAAATTCGCATGCTGACCTGGGGCTGTAGTGCGGCCAAACCAGCCATCGTTGGTGATATTGATAATCATTCGCGTCCCTGTGCGCACCAGTTCTCGCACCATATCGGGGTAAATAACTTCGTAACATACACTGGGAGTCCAGGCAAATTTGCTTAGCAAGGGTAATTCTGTGCCTGGGCTAAAATCTCCTTCCCCTAAATCCACATAATTTATGGCGGGAATCAACCCATCAAAAGGTAAACGCTCGCTAAATGGCACCAATCGCTGCTTGCGATATTCCACTAATTTATGCTGGGGCGAAAAATAAAACGCTGAATTGTAATAATGCACTCCTCGGGGAGGTGGACCATTGCGATCATAGTTCAATGCCCCCACCAACACATCCACATTGCGTTGGCGAGCGTATCTTTTAAAACGAAATTCTTCTTTGGGGTGCAAAGTGATAAAATCGGGTATGGCGGTTTCGGGCAATACCACCAAATCTATGGAATCTGTGTTTAAAGTGTCCAATATCGCCCAGGTTTTGGCCATCACCGAGTCAAAATAATTTTTTGTCCATTTATTGGTTTGGGAAATCGAAGGCTGTACCATGCTAATTTTCATGGTTTCTGTGGAAATTTCTGCTTCCCGGTCAATACGCCAAGTCCCATGGGCATAAAGTCCCAACAGCAAAAGTACCGGGCTTAGTAAAAACCAGGGCTTCTTTTTCTGAATGGCATAAACCACCGCCAAATTGCTGAATAAAATTAATACCGTATATCCATAGACCCCAAGCAGCGATAAAGTTTGCACCAAGTTTATGTGATTGCCTAAAACATAGCCCAAATGTCCCCAGGGAAAGCTCACCTGCCCCCAGCTGCGCAAAACCTCTATGCCTGCCCATAAAAAAGGGAAAAGCACCAAAGCTGGGATTTTTTTAAAGCGCCGCTGGCGTAATTGCAAATAAAACCACGCTCCCACCACATAAAAAAAGGAAAAATAGGCCATCAACAAAAATACGCCAGCAATAATTATCAGCGGTGGCCCCACCTTAGCCACATTAATTATCCAAAAATACATGACCCAATGGAAAATAATGGCACTCCAAAAAGTGGCGAAAAGTGCATGATCTTTGCTGCTACGATGGAGCATAATTATCCACGGTACCAAAAACACCAAGGCTCCAGGGCCCAAAACCATGGGGGGATAAGTAAAGGCAAAGAGTACCCAAGCAATAGTTGCAGAGAGCAATGCTAGCCAAGCTTCACGCTCTTGAACCATCCGGAAGTTCCAGCGGGCAAAAACCACCAATCCCCATATCGCCAAAGGCACAAACCATAAAATCAGTGATACCACGCTCAAATAAGCGGCGTGAATTTGGTAATGCAAAAGCATAAAAATAAATTGGGGAATAATAAGGCTCAATAAAAAAGGCTTATACCAGCTTTTCCAGGGTTTTTGAGCTCGCAAAAAAGGCATCCACGCCAATAAGTACAAAAATTCTGGGGCAAAAAAATCCAAGCGAATTTCAGGAGTTCTAAACTGAAATAAAACAAAAATTAAGCTTTGTAAAGCTATGGAAATCTTAAGCGGATGCTTTTTAAACATTGAGCGCCCCTTTACTTTGGGGGTGGAAAATCAGCACAAACTCGCCTTTGGGAGGGCGCTGAGCGAAATGTGCTAAAATCTCGGTGGGAGTCCCGTGCAAATGCTCTTCAAATTTCTTGGTTAGTTCCCGCATAAGCGCCAGGGGAATTTCTCCAAAAACCTGCTGAATTTCCGCCACAAATTTGTGCACATTGTGGGGAGAAGCATAAAAAATGATAGTTTCTTCGGCTTTTTCTTTTAATCTTTCCAAAAGTCGCAACCTTTGGGCGCTTTTTTTAGGTGAAAAGTTTTCAAACCTAAAGCGATCCGTGGGCATAGCACTGCACACCAAAGCGCTAATCATAGCCGAAGGCCCAGGCACAGGTCTAATGGGAATTTCCGCAGCCACACAAGCCCGCACCAAATTAAAAGCAGGATCCGCAATGCCCGGCGTTCCCGCATCGGAAATCAAAGCAATATCGCCCTGATTTTGCAAATATTCAAGGTATTTGGGAGTTACCTTTTTCTCGTTAAAATCGTGGTAGCTTTCCATGGGAGTAGAAATCTCGTAATGATTGAGCAAACGCCGAGAATGTCGCGTATCTTCTGCCAAAATAAGCGGAACTTCTTTTAAAACACGCACCGCTCTATAGGTTATATCTTCGAGATTGCCAATGGGCGTACTAACTATGTATAAAGTATGGGCCATATAAGAATTATAGCTAATACGCTCTCTTACAAGCATATTCTGTAAAATTTTTGCTTAAAGTTTGAAGATTTCCTTTATTTGCTGGCGTTTTTGCGGTATTAACACCCAAATAGGAGCTATAAATGCAGGAAGAACATGGCTCAGGGCAAAACTGCGAGTGGCTTTAAAAAATAAGGGAAAGATCATCACGCCACTGGCTAAAGCCACCAAAGATGAAATAGTGGCTCCCCATGCCCCCCAACGAGGAATCAAACAAAAGTTTAAGCTAAGGTTTAAAATCACGGTGAAAATTTGGAAAAGCATATTGTAGCGGGTCAGTTTTTCTTGTACCAACCACCTATCCATGCCCACCCGCACAAAATAAGCCAAAGTTATCCAAGCTTGCATCTGCAAAAGCGGTGCGGTGGCGCTAAAATCCGCTCCCAAAAGCAAGGGAACCAGCCAAGATGCGCTTAAAGAAAGGGGCAAAGCGATTATCCACCCTCCCAAAGCGAGAAAATTGAGCAAAGCTTTGAGTTTTTCCACATAAACTGGGGGATTTTTAAGACTTAAACGCGCCAAAGCCGGAAAAGTGGCATTTACTATTACTAGGGGAATAAAAGCCCACAGTTGGGCAAAGCGCGCCGCGGCAGCGTAATTTCCGGTTTGCCAAGGGGTGGAAAGCAGGTTGAGCAAAAGCACATCGAGGCGCATAGCCGCAAGGTAAAACACCGTGGAAATCATAATTGGCCAAGCTTGCCCCCACAGTTCTACAGCCATGCTTAGGTCAAAGCGCCAATTTTTCAGCCTTAAACCATGATATTGATTTATCACTAATAAACCCACCGCCGCCACTATATGCTCAGCCACAAAAGCCATGAGAAAAAAGTACCAACTTTGCTGGGTTAGCAAGCCCCAAACAAACAAAAACACCACAGTTAATAAACCTATTAAGCGCATTAACACCGCAGGTCGTGGATTGGCTTGGGCTATGTAAAAATACTCTATTAAATCGCCATTTTGAGCAATTAGCAGGGGTGACATTAATATTACTCCATACCATAAATTGCTGTGCATGCCCAAAAGTAAAGGCAAAGTAATGCAAAATAACAGCGAAAATCCCGTAAAAAAGATTCTTATGCGCAAAGCTGAGCCCAAAACCCTTCCCGGCTGATTTTGGGTGGCTAAATTCTGTATCACCACCGACTGCAAACCCGCCGCCGCCAAAGCATTGAATATCAACACCCAGGAAATCACACTTTGATAGTCTCCATACAGCGCTGGCCCTAAATATCGCGCCAAAACCACGGCGGTAAGTAAGCCTACAATCAGGCGTAAAGCGTGTTGCGTTCCCATCCAAGCCATGGAGCGAGATGCTTTCACAGAGGGCTCCATGCTAACCAATCTTGTGCCTGTAGCTCCTGCATTAATACTGAGAAAAATTCCCCATGGCCGGGATAATCTTGGGAAAAATAAATTTCATGGAAATCTAAGCTAAAAATCCCCCCACCGAGTTTTACCCACTGGGCGTATTTAAGGGCTTTTTGCAGGGACTTTTCGGGGTCGAATTTTTGGGGGTTATGCAGGTTCCAATCCCCTAAAATCAGCGGAATTTCCACAATATCCAAAGCTTTTTGGGTGGCAAAACACCACCATTTATGGGGAATAGCCGAGCCACAACGAAATCCGGGACGGGTGTTAAAACCCATGCTACTGTCAAATTTTACTCCTAATTTGTCCAAGTAATTTAAAGTTTGCCCTGGGAATATCCTTAAAAAATGCTGGCGGCTAATTAAGGGCGCTTTTTGCACCACTTTTTGCCAATTTTGCATTTCTGCAGTTAAATCCTCTAAACTTTCGGCGTGCAAAGGGCTACCATGCCAACCGTTGTAATGCCCTTGCTCAGAAACTTGCCTCGGTAAATCTCGATATTCGGGAAGCGCTAAATCGTAGCGTTCAGCTAAGTGATCGCGTTTATGTCCCAGCCAAAAAAAGGTCGCCCTGAGCCCAGCACTACCTTTCAACATTTGCGGAATGGTAAACCAGGGATCTTTATGGGGAAAATGCGCCTGCAAAGCTTCTATCAACAATTTTATCCACACTCGGGTTTGCAAAGCGATGGCGTAACTGGGTAAAAGAAAGAAATGCTTGATCACCGAGCGCAGCTTCCATTTGCGCAAAGAATCCACATCGAAGCTTAGCCAAAATGCACCATTTTTCCCTTTATATAGAGGAGGATTAATATCTTTTTGCAATAAATACTCAAAAATCGCCCGCATCCACAAATCCACGAGGGGTATATCGAAAAAATCGTGGCTATCTCCCAAAAATCCCCGATGATCAGCTGTGGTAGCATGGTCAAAAAGCTCTGGTTCATATTCTTCGGCGCGCCACAGTTGCCCGCCCAAAAAGGTGAGTAAATCCACGCTGATAGCATTCCAATCCCATGCTGTTTGAGGATCGGGCAAAGCGGGGTGGGGTAACATAAACTCCACATTTTGCACAGTTATCGACGATTTATCCACATTCTGGGGGATTAAATGTTGAGAACTTTGGGGAATGGATACCGAGCGGTTCTCCAGAGCTAAAATCCATGAGGGATCGCTATGATGGCGCAACAGCACAGTAAAACCCCACCACTGAGCATAGTTTTGCACTAAGTGCGCCACCATGTTAGCGTGAGGTAATTGGGGATTAATCCATAATGTGAGCGAGTTCATTGCGGATAAATTTATTCATTTATCCGCTAATAAGCAATTAAATGCGGAATTGGCGCACAATAGTTGCTAAACCATGGGCTAACTTGGCTAGTTCTTCGGCGCTCATGCGGACTTGTTGCACTCCTTGAGAGGTATCATTGGCGGCTTGACTGACTCCCGCAATATTGCGCGAAACTTCGGTGAGACCTTGTGCAGACTCGGCCACATTGCGAGCGGTATCTTGGGTGCCAGCATTGATGCCATTCACATTTTGGGCTATTTCGCGCACCGTTGAGGTTTGCTCGTTGATCGAGACCAAAATGGATTGAGAAATATGGTGAATTTGATCAATTACCGTGGTGAAGCGGTCGGTAGCTTGGGCTGCAACTGCGGTATTGTCTTGAATATCCTGAATTTGCGCAGCAATTTCTTGGGTAGCATTAGCGGTTTGGCGCGCCAAATCTTTAACTTCGCTGGCCACTACGGCAAAACCTTTACCTGCTTCCCCTGCTGATGCAGCTTCAATGGTAGCATTGAGGGCCAAAAGGTTAGTTTGGGCTGCAATTTTGTTAATGATTTCAATGACTTTGCCAATGCTGTCTGCGGCGCTTTGTAATTTTTGCATTACTTCGCGGGTGGTGCGCACTTCGGAGTTAGCTTGTTGTACTGCGCCAACTTCTTCTTTACATTGATTTTCCACTTCGCGCATTGAAGCGTTAAGCTCTTCAATAGCTGAGGCCATGGTGCTAACCGAAGCCGAAACTTGTTCAGAAGCGCTGGAAATGCTGTTTAAATTAACCGAGGATTGCTCAGTGGCAGAAGCCACAGTGTTGGATTGCGCAGTCATTTCTTCGGCACTGGCAGCAATTTGATTAGATACCGCGGAAAGTTCTTCACTAGAAGAGCTTAAACTGGTGGTGTTATTGGCAATTTCACGGATAATATTTTGCACTTTTTCGATAAAAGTATTGAACCACTTGGCTAGTTCGCCGATTTCATCTTGGTTGGCGATGTTAATGCGACGAGTTAAATCTCCTTCCCCTTGGGCAATGTCTTTAAGCATAGCTGTCAAATTGATAATGGGTTGGGTGATGATACGACCCATGATGATGACCAAAATAAGGCCGATAATCAAAATCAATACGGTGGCTCCAGCAATACTTTTCACCACTTTATTAATTTCGGCATCCAATACTTCTTGCTCGGCGATAATACCTATAGACCATTGTTTGCTGGGAATCGGGGCATAAGCCATTAGGCGTGTGGTGTCCATAAAGTTATATACAGTAGTGCCAAGCTCTCCAGAAATCATCTGGCTAATGGCATTGCCCAAGGAGGCGAATTCGGGCTTGGTTTTGCCTTCTTCCATAAAATTGCGCTGATCCATGACATAATCACGGTTGGCATGGGCGATCACCCCCCCTCTTTTATCCACGATATAGGCATAGCTGCCTTTGATAAATTGAATGCCATCGGTCATTTCGCTGATCCACATCGCCGGCAAACGACCTATGATCACAGCTTCTACTTTATTGGGCTCGGACAAGGAATAGATGGGTGCTGCTACCATGATCACCGCAGAATTAGTCACTCTGCTAATAATAATATCAGAGGTGTTAGCTTCGCCTTTAAATGCTTTTTCTATATACTCGTGATTGGAAAGATCGGTATTGCTACCATCTTGATAGTGAGCTGTGCGCTTGGCATCTACTACAGCAAGGGCTAAGTAGCTGTAATCTTTGCTGACTTGAGTTAATAACTGGGGAATTTTACTCCAATTTTGAGCTCTAATATCTTGGATACGAGCGATGCCGCGCATTTCTTCTTCATGGGTTTTTAAGCGGTGCTCAACTGTAGAAGCAGCTTGCCTGGCTGTGGTGGACATATTGGATAAAGAAATATCAACTAAAACATCTTTGGAAGCCGATGAAGCTAGGTACCCCACAGATATTGTGGCTAAAGTCAATAAAATAGAAATTGGAATTAAAAGTTTAAAGCGAATTTTTAATCTGTTCCACATGTTTGTCCTCATATTGATATTGTAAAAACAAGATAGATAAGATTATATAATATACATTATTGATTAGCAAGCATTTAACCACATAAAACAAAAAATTTATTGAGGGAAAATGGCTTTGTTCAAAAAATATTATTACACTTTGGGGCATGATGCAAGCCCAAAATAAATATCGCGAGTTGTGCCAAAGCGACGCTGATATTCCTCTTTTTAGCCAAGCGTGGTGGTTAGATGCGGTAGCGGGACCCGCAAATTGGGGGGTGAGTTTGGTGGAAAAGTCGGGAGAGATCGTAGCGGCGCTGCCCTATACGATAAATCGCAAGTGGGGTATGACTAAAATATCCCAACCGGTACTGACGCCTTTTTTGGGGCCGTGGTTTAAAATTTATGCCCAAAAAAATACGCAACGCTTTACCATAGAAAAGGAATATTTAGAAACCTTGTTTGCCCAACTGCCCCGCCATGTTTTATATAGGCAAAATTGGCATTATCGCGCTCAAAACTGGTTGCCTTTGTACTGGCGAGGGTTTGAACAATTTACCCAATACAGCTATGTAATCAATGATCTAAGCGATTTAGATGCGGTGTGGGACAATTTTGCTTCGAGAGCACGCACCACTATACGCAGCGCGCAAAACAAACATGAATTAACAATTAGCAACGACATTAGTATGACTGATTTTTATTCACACAATAGACAAATTTTTGAACGACAAAATATTCCCGTCCCCTACGACTTAGCCACCGTGGAAAGAATCCACCAAGCGACCCAACAACGCCAAGCCAGTAAGTTTTTTGTGGCTAAAGACAAAGAAGATAATATCCATGCTATTGCATACATAATTTGGGATGAAAACTCTGCACACTATTTAATGAATGCAGTAAATCCAAGCTTTATGCATACTGGAGGCCAAAGCCTGTGTTTGTGGGAGGCTATCAAATTTGCATCCTCTGTAACGCAAAGCTTTGATTTAGGAGGGTCAATAATTGCCCCCATCGAAAAGTTTTTGCGCGCTTTTGGGGGCGAATTAAAATCTTTTTTAGGGATACGCAAGGTGCATAATCCCTTGTTAAAAGCTTATTACCAGCTACGAGGAATTTGGTAAATCTCAACGGTGCAAAGCGCCATTGAGGCGATATTGTTTCAGCAGTTTTTGCGCAGCGGGCGAAAGGAATCTGCGCAAATTGGGAGTGGAACTTTCTTCGCTAAATTCCACCCAATCAATATTCCCAAAAGACCCCGTGATGCTTAACCGCAAAACAGCCTCTCCTGCGGGCAAAGTGCTAGTGCTGCCCTCAAGCACCGTATAAATGTCCCACGAATCCGTATTGGGAATGCTAATATTATTAGTAATATCTTCCCCGTCTATGCTCAATTTGAATGCGGCATTATCTCCCCCCGAAGACACCCGTGCACGCCAATAATATACCCCAGCTTTACTGATATTCACTGTATATTCCAACCATTCTCCCTCTTCGGTCCAGCCTATAGCGTAGCCATCTTCGGTGGCGACAATATCCACCCCATCGGTGCGATAAACTTCGCCTTTATTTTCGGGATCCGCATCTTGATAAGCCACACCAGAACCGCCTTTATCATAATCTTCCATCTCTATTTTTCCGGGAATAGTAGCAGGGCTACCATTCCAAGGCGCTCTTTCTTCTGGAGGCGCTTGGGGACCAGTTCCCACCAAAGTAGTTACACTTTCTTGGTCAAAATTTGTACTAAATTTACCCGCCGTGGCGGTGATTTTACCTTCATCTTGCACATTTTTGGTAGCCGAAGTGGTGAATTTTTGCCAAGAAGCAATATTTTGCGCTCCGGGAACATTAAAATTCAAATCTTGCTCCCCTGCGCGGTTTACCACCACAATTACCACACTATCTTCTTTAGTAAACGCAGAAACATAAGCGTGGGGCGCTGGCTTTTTAGTGGCCTCCACCCGCACCGCACCTGGGCGCACAAATTTGGCGTATTGAGCCATACAATAACCCCTTTTAGTAACCTTTCCCACCTCAGAAGCGCTGGCCGCATGGGGTTTTACATTGTTTTGGGTATCGTGCATAATCAAACCATAATTGCGGCGAATATACCACCAAGTATATTGATTAAAATTACCCTCTACCAAACCCCGATGAATTTCATAGGCCACATCCAAAGCGCGCACCGTATCGTAGGTGGGAGTTTGATCTTGATCTCCAGTAACAATATAACTACGCCACACATTGGCATTGCCCTTAGAATCCGTGTAATGTTCCGTCATCCAAAGTTCCTTGTCAGCAGCTTTTTGCTCCGCCAAAGGGTAATGAAAATAACTATCAGGGGTGCTAGCCACACTGCCATAAAAATGCGCGCCAATAATATCGATGTTTTTGAGAGCGCTAGGATCGTTTAAAATTGGATCGTAAAGGCCTTTAGCATAGCTAAAAGATTCCGCACTTATTACCTTAGTGCCGTGTTCCCGCAATTTGTGAGCGTGATTTTTCACAAAATTATGCACTTCCGTGGCATCCCAACAAGTCCATGAATCACACCAATCCGGTTCGTTTTGCATGGAAATAGCATAGAGCGGTGCGCCATTATCCTTCATAAATTTGGCAAACTTATTGAGATGAGCAGCGTAATCATCGTATCTGGCAGGATTAACTTTATGGGTTTGATAACTGGTTCCCCAGCGCTCTAAGGTGTAAGGTGTGCGCAAAGAACTGGGCGGATTCCAAGGCGAAGCATAAACAATTCCACCCCGGGCAATCACATCTTTGGCGGTGGCGACTTCGAGGGGCCATTGACTTTCATTATCGGAAATCCACACCCTTAAATCGGTCAAACCTATTTGCCCCGGACCGTTACCAAAAGCCAAATCTCGGTCTGCTGGGCTTAAATCATAACCCGTCCACACGCGGTGGGTCATACCCCCAAAACCCCGAATGGATTGCTTTTTGTCACTCACATCCACAGTAACATTTTGAGCTGCCACCCAAACACTAGTGCACAACGCTAAAATCGCAATTCTTTTCCACATAAATCCATCCTCATAACTGTTTTCTTATAAAATAAGCGAAAAACTAGGGGTTATTAATAATAAAAGATTAATATCATGGACAAAAAGTCCATGGCAAAGCAGTTTTGCATGGCAGCGCTAAGAATATGCTGATTGTGCCTTAAATCAGCCGTTTTGTAGTGAAAAAGCTAATTTATATATATAAATTAGGTTCTATAATTATGGAGAATTTTGAGGAATATTTACGACAGGGCGAGCCCGATCGCTCCACCAAGGCACAACAGTGGCAAATAGCCATTGGTTTACAGCAAGTAGATGGTTTGCAAACTTCGGAATACTTGATTTCCACCGCAAAGCAAAATATTGAAGGCAAACTGAACCTCACCCAAGTAAAGCAACTCCTAAACGAGTATTACCAACAGCAACCTGTACAAAAAGAAGATTCCAGAACCGAAGAAGCCGACAAAGTGTCCGCACGGGTGGCAGAAATTTTACAAGAAACAAGCTTTAGCTTTTCCCCCGCAGAATATTTAAGCATTCACCGCCGTTTATTCAAAGATATTTATCCTTTTGCTGGAGTGGTGCGAGATTACAATATCACAAAAAAAGAATGGGTGTTAAATGGCGAAACAGTTTTGTATGGCAGCGCAAAAAGCTTAATGGCCACTTTAGAATACGACTTTGAACAAGAAAAAAAGTTTAATTATCAAGACTTAAGCATTGCAGAAAGCATAGCTCATTTAGCGCATTTTACTGCATATTTGTGGCAAATCCACTTATTTGGAGAAGGCAATACCCGCACCACAGCGGTATTTTTAATTAAATACTTACGCAATTTAGGTTTTAAGCAAGTAAATAACACACTCTTTGCCGAACATTCATGGTATTTTCGCAATGCTTTAGTTAGAGCAAACTATCAAGACCTTTCCCAAGGCATTCATAAAAGCTTAAAATACTTGGTGGCCTTTTTAGAAAACTTGTTGCTGGGCAAAAACCATCTGTTACAAAACCGCAAACTGCATATTAATTACACCGATACCCTAAATGACTCTGTAAACCCACGGTATAATACTGTATTATCGTTGATTAAAGACAATAATCGCATTAGCGCCGCTGAAATAAGTCAGCAGTTGGGACTTAGTTTAAGCACAGTAGAACGCAAAACCAAAGCCTTAACAGATCAGGGGTGGATTCACCGAATAGGCAGTGATAAAACAGGGCATTGGCACATTGTCGAGGGAAGAGAATCCTAAAACTTGGTTTGCGCTCAGTTTTAATATATTTTTCAGCATGAGCTTAATATTATTAGTTATTTCTGTATTGCTGTTAGGCTGCCATAGTCCAGACCAATTTATTGGCGGCGAGCGGCAAAGCACAAGCGCCCAACTCCAAGGGGGTAAAGTCTATCCCATAAACCCCGACTTACAAATTTGCAATCCTGGTATTTCCACGGATACGGTGCGCTTTCCCCGCGCCATGTTGTGGCTAGGTTTTGCCGGGCAACTCAATGTGAAAAATGCCCCCGAAGGCTACACCACCACTAAGGTTAAAATGCACGATCGCCTAACTATTTCTGGGCACGATAATTCCGTACTGTGGTTTATGACCATGGATCAAATTCCCTCGGTACAATGTGAATTTCAAGACCCAGATTGGTCGGCTCACCCCGAATGGATTGTAACTCTAGGCGCGCAACCCCAAGGCAAAAACTGCGACAATTCTGATACGATTTGGTATTCGGGCTATGTAATTCGCCCTGCGGACAACGCCTATTTCCGTTTTGCCGATCGCAGCTTAGACCATATTTCTACCCCGAACTTTTGGATAGACCAAGCCCCAGAAATCCCCACAGAAGGCGTGGAAAATCCTGCTTGGCAAAAAGATACGGTGGATTACTCCCAGGGATTTGCTACTCCCCAAGCGGTACAAGACTATTTTGGCACCAAAAATGTGAAATTCACTTGGTCTAAAGAACACGATGGTATGACTTTGTATTACATAGATTACAGCGAATCCAAACCCAAAGCGCACCGTTTAGCTAAACCCCGCGGCCGTGAAAACTGGAAAGGCGAAAGCGCCATGATTAGCCCCGATGGCAAATGGATAACTTACAACCTTTTTGAGCGCCAAGATACTTATTCTGCCTATATTCAAGAATTACGCCCCAATTCTACCCCTATATTAATAGCCGAAGGCGCCATGGAACCTCGTTGGTTTGTGCACCCAGCTGATCCCGAACGCTGGTATATTATTTACATTACCGTACCCGCAGGCAACACCTATATAATCACCCAAGCCTTGGACGAATCCCAAGTGGAAAAAGACGGTTCTGCTGGAGCCACTTGGATGCAAGAAGTTAAACTTAGCGCTGGTATGCCCCAAGATTTGAGCTATAGCTTGGTGGGAGAGCCAGAAAAATTGGTAAACTTACCTTTTAGAGCAGGGCGTTCCCCCGATGGTCGCTGGTTGGCCACTGGCACCAATAACGGTTATATGTTGGAGTTACCATGAAAAAATTAAATCTTAAAAAACTAGGTTTTGGGCTAAGTGCAGCGATTTTTGCCTTGGTGGCATATCAAGTTTTAAGCCCCGTGGCATGGATTTCCGAACAAAAGCCCCAACTTTCCTTAGCATTGACCCCCTGGGAGGCAGTAGGGGGCTGTGGTGCTGGCGGTTCTGGCGGCGGTGCCGGCGATGGCATTCAATGGGTGGGAGAAGGCGTAAGCGGTGGGCGCGTGGAAGTTGAGGTACTCCCCCGTTTTAGTGTAGGGCAAAACTACACCGATTTGAATATTCCCATGCGCTGGTCATTTAAACCCACTTGGAATATGAATTTAGGGCTAACTTTACCCTTTGTTTCTAAACGAGGAGAAGTTCAATATCGTACCAACCAAAGCCCTGCGGACCGCACCACGGGAGGCTTAGGGGACATTTCCCTAGATTGGAGCATAGATTTAGGCCCCTCAGCTCAGTACAGTTTTAGCATTGCCCAAAGCCTCCCTACCGGACAATACGACATTGTGCGCGGTCCGGAATCTGCCTTAGAATTTTTACCCGGATCTCTGCAAAAAGGCAGTGGTATCTACTCGACTACTTTTGGGCTATCTTGGCAGCGCGATGTAGATAAAGGGCTTTGGCTCTACAATTTAAGCTATACCCAACCCTGGATAACCCGATTTATGACCGGGAAAAATGAATATATGGATAAATGGTTGAGCAACTATCAAGGCATAGATGATAGGCGCTTTTATTACGATTGGAAGTTTTATGGCGAAAGCGATTTAGGGGATTATACTCCGCCATCGTTGGGAGCCACGGTACATTATGGCTATCGCGGCGTGCCGGGAATGGTGCATAGCGTAGGTTTGAGCTTTAGTGCGCCTTTGGGTGTAGCTTGGATTCGCTCTGAAAAGACTGGCATTTACGATCCGCGCCCCGATCCCGACCACAAAGCTTGGAGCGCAGCTCTGGTGTATGGCGCCGAATTTATCCGCGACGATTTCCCCATCTTTTTAGCCTTTAGCTTGCCCATCACCGATCGCCCCAACGACCCCAATGACAACGAATACGATCCTAGCCCCATGGCCCAATGGAATGGCCCCGATTGGAGCAATGTGTTGCAACAATGGGTGCTAGCTCTAGGATTTAAAACTAGTTTTTGGTAATGAAATTATATGACAATGTTATTAAAAGAGCCACAATTAGATTTATTGCACACAATGAATTCATTAAATAGCCAAAAAATAAAAGATAAAAAGGATACATTACATGTCCTCTCACTTTTTTCAGGGTGCGGAGGAATGGATTTAGGTTTTGAAGGTGACTTTCCTGTTTTAAAGGAATCTATTGGCAACTCGGAATTCGTAAAAAAAGATCTAAATAACGGTTTTGTTCAGTTAAAAAAAACTCGCTTTAAAACTGTATTTGCTAATGACATCTTAAGTGGTGCAAGAGTTGCTTGGACAAACTATTTTAGCAAAAGGGGACGCGATCCAAATGATTTTATCTTGAAAAGCATAGTTGATTTAGTAAAAATGCATAAAGAAGGAGTTTCAATATTTCCAGATGAAATTGACATTGTTACTGGTGGATTTCCTTGCCAAGATTTTAGTATAGCAGGTAAAAGAAAAGGCTTTAATTCAAATAAAAATCATAAAGGAGAAATTATATCAAATGAAGTTTGCTCTGTCGCTACACGGGGACAGTTATATATATGGATGAAAGAAGTAATTGATATAACAAAACCAAAAATGTTTATCGCTGAAAATGTTAAAGGTTTAGTCAACCTCGGTGATGTTAAAAACATTATTCAAAATGACTTTTCTAAAGCAGGCGACAACGGATATATAGTTCTTGAACCACAAGTTTTACATGCAGCTGATTATGGAGTACCACAATCAAGGGAGAGAGTTTTTTTCATAGGCATAAAAAAATCAGCCTTAACTGAAAATTCTCTTAATGCGCTTCTAACCACACCTTTAACCGAAGAATATAACCCTTACCCACAACCAACTCATTCTTACACTTACCAAGATAGCGATCTGAAAAAGTTTGTTAAGCTAAAACATGTCTTTAAACATTTGGTTGAACCTGACTTTTCAAAAGATTTATCACAAAAATCATACTCTAAAGCCAAGTATATGGGAAAACACTGCCAAGGGCAAATAGAAGTAAACCTAGAAGGCATTTCCCCAACAATAAGAGCAGAGCATCATGGAAACATAGAATTTAGACGGCTTTCCAAAAAAAATGGAGGAAAAATCTATGCAGAATTGAATAATGGTCTTAGTGAACGAAGATTAACTGTAAGAGAATGTGCATTAATTCAAACATTTCCTCCTGATTATGAGTTTGTAATACCCAACCAAAACGGACGCAAGGGTTCTTATATGCTAAGCCCTTCTAAAGCCTACAAAGTAATTGGAAATGCTGTTCCGCCCCTTTTAGCCTATAACCTAGCTAAAAGAATTGAAAACATTTGGAAACTCTACTTCGGAGAAAATGATGATAATCTCTGTTAATCCAGAACCCACTAATAATGAGTTTAAAGAGTTAATATCGGCAACACTTACTGAACTAGATGCACAGTCTAAGAAATCTGCTAAATGTATTAAGTCCCTAGCTGGCAGAGCCTTTGAGCCATATATAAAAGACATTATGTCTAATTTAGCTATTGGTACTTCCTTCGAAAACAGTATTGAGTTAATAGGTGGGCAAAAATTTCCTGATATTGTTGCTAAAAAGTTCTATGGCATAGAAGTTAAAACAACTAAACAAAATCAATGGAGAACAACAGGAAACAGTGTTTTAGAGACCACAAGAGTAGATGGAGTTGAGCGAATATTTATGCTGTTTGCTAAACTACACAATCCCATCGAATTTAAATGCCGACCATACGAGGATGTTTTATCGGAGGTAGTGGTTACGCACTCACCAAGATATTTAATTGATATGAACCTAAAGAAAGGAACTACTATTTTTGATAAAATAGGCAAGTCATACGAGCAATTAAGGAAAGAAGACAGCCCTATAAAACCCATTGTTAGATATTATAAGCAACAGCTTAAACCAGGTGAAGAACTTTGGTGGATTGATGCTGATAAAGATACTACTAAAGCCTCTAATAATTTTGTAATACAATTATGGACAAATTTAGACTCATCTTATAAAAAACGACTCCGCAACCAAGCGCTTGTATATTTCCCTGAAATTTTTGGAAACTCACCTGAAAAATATGGAAGGCTTGCTCTTTGGCTTATTACTAAGAAAAGCATTGTATGCCCAAATGTCAGGGATTCATTTACTGCAGGTGGTCAAAAAAATTATAAAATAGGAAATGAAAAAATCTATAATGTTCCCCGGGTTTTTATTAACATGCTACAAAATATTACAGATATTATTGATATAATTAACAAAACAAGTTCAGATGAGCTAAGTGGTTATTGGAACATATATACTACTGATTCGCAAAAAGTTAGTCATTGGGTAGAATTGATTGACAAAGAAGCTTTTAAGATTAATACAGCAAGTCATCTTAAAATAAAAGAAATATTGACTTCTGTTATATATAATGAATGTGGATTAAGCATATAAGCTGCAAAAGTTTGCTCTAAACATTATTTTATGTAAAGTAAAATAAAAGCTTTCCTTTATATAGGTACTATCATTTTCAGTGAAATTATATAGATTAACTTAAAAACCTGGAGTTAAAATGAAAAAACTTCTTCTTACTATGTTGTTGCTCTTGCTTTTTTCCTGTGGTGAAAAAGTGAACGAACCTGTGGTTATAAGCTGCACCCCTGAAAATGGCCGAGATATTGAGTTTATGTCTCCCAAAAGAGGGGATGTTTTTGCCCCAGGAGAAACTGTGGTACTAAAATGGCGCGCCAAAGTGGATGATTTTACTGGCTTTTTACCTATGATTTCTCTGAATAACAGCGAAAACTTTGACCCCATTACAGATGAGTCTATTTTTGCTGAAGGCAACCCTGCGGAAGGGGATTATTGTGTAGAATTTAGCTATACAATCCCTGCTGATATGGGCTACAACGACGAAGTGTGGTTTCGAGTAAAAGATTACAGCGATCCCAGTTCAGTTTATAGAGATCAAGTGGGTCCGCTTACTGTAAAACCCGCAGAATGAGCAATAAAAAAGTGTGTGTGGTGGGAGCCGGTGGTTTTATCGGCTCTCATTTATGTGAACATTTGCTAATAAAAGACTACCAAGTTACGGGAGTTGATTTATCAGATCTTCGTTTGTCGGGTATTTTGGAGCATCCCAATTTTAATTGGCAAACTATGGATTACAGCCTTGGCGAAAATCCGCAAATTTTGGCACAAAACCACCCAGTGGTAATTAACGCCGCCGCTTTATGCAATCCCAGCTTGTATAACACCCAAGATTTACAGGTAATGCACAGCAATTTTAACGCTCCCCAAAAATTGGCAAATGAATGCGCCGAAACAGGCACTTGGCTCATACATTTTTCTACCAGTGAAATTTATGGCTACGGCGATGCCACCCAAGCTTTACATGAAAGCACACCCAGCAATTTAGGCTCTGTGGGAGCGAGGCGCTGGAGTTATGCCACGGCAAAATTATTGCTAGAACGCTGGTTAGTGGGTTTAGAAAAAGAGCGCAATTTAGCTTGGACCGTGATCCGTCCTTTTAATATCTTGGGGCCACGCATGGATTATATTCCCGGCGTGGATGGCCAAGGGACTCCCCGGGTAATGGCGAATTTCAGCTCTGCTTTACTCAAAGGCCAAGCCCTGCCCATTGTAGATGGCGGCAAGGCCCAACGCGCTTTTACTTGGGTAGGTGATGCAGTTAAAGCTGTGGAATTGATCTTAAAAAACCCTAGTTCCAGCAAAAACCAAGCTTTTAATATTGGCAATCCCGCCAATGAGATTTCCATGATAGCTTTGGCCCAACAGATGGTGGAAATTTACCGCAAAATTCAAAGCCAAAACCCCCACTTAGCCCCAGTGGCAAAACCCGCACTTCGCCATGTAAAGGGCACCGAATATTATGGCCCGGGCTACGAAGATTCCATCCGCCGTTTACCCGATATTTCTAAAGCGCAAAAATTGCTTAGTTGGCAACCCCAAACAGATTTACTTACTACTTTGTATGGCTGTTTAGAGTGGTTTACACAACATTATGGCAATTTAGTATGCAAATAAGCATTTTTATCCCCGCTTATAACGCTGGGGGACATTTATCACAAACCATAGCTCGCATTGAAGCGGATTTTTGGTCGCAAATTAAAAAGATTCACATAATAAACGATGGTAGCACCGACAATACTGGGGAAATCGCCGCACAATTAAGCGCAGAATATCCGCAAATTGTGGTGCATAATTTTAGCCAAAACCAAGGCTATGGAAAGGTAGTGCGTTTTGGCTTGACTCAAGCCTTAAAAGATCAAAGTCGTGGCATAGTTTGTTTGCACGGCGATGGGCAATACGCTCCCGAAATGTTAGGAGAAATTTGCGCTCCTATTTTTGCAGGAAATTTGGATTTGGTGCAAGGAAGTCGCCACGCCCAAGGTACTGCAGCCCAGGGAGGTATGCCCCGCTATAAAATCTGGGCGGGACACGCATTATGCGCCCTAGAAAACCGCATTTTTAAGCTTAATATGACGGACTATCATAGCGGTTATTTGGCTTATAGCACCGCTATGTTGCAAAAACTACCCTTTGCTCAGCTAAAAGGCGATTTTGAAATGGATTTAGAACTCATCGCCTTGGCGCAAGCCCAAGGTTTTAGATTGGGTGAAATTGCTATTCCCACCCGCTATGCCGACGAAATTTCTTACCTTAACCCTTGGCGCTACGGTTTGCGCGTACTACGAGTGGTACAGCGTTTTAGGCGAGGATTTTACCATAATTTGGGGAAAGTTTGAAACGAGTTTTAGTAACAGGCGCTGGGGGCGCTTTGGGGCGCGAATTGCTAGGAGTATTGCGCGCCCAAGGTTGGCAAATACGGGCGTTGCATTGGGCGGAGGCGGGCGCTCTTCCCCCGGCGGAAAAAGGCGTGGAATGGGTGGCGGGGGATGTGCGCCACGCCGAGTATTTAGAAGAATTAATGGCGGATTGCCAGGCGGTTTTGCACTTAGCGGCGGTGATTTTAACCGCAAATCCGCAGTTATACGAAGAAGTCAATGCCGCCGGGACGCAAAATGTGGTGCGGGCGGCGGAGCGTGTGGGTTTAGAGCATCTCATTTTAGTCTCATCTATATCGGTAGAATACCCCCAAGCCACGCTTTATGCACAATCCAAGATGCGGGCGGAGGCGGCGGTGCGCGCCAGCGCCGTACCCTGGACCATTGTGCGCCCCACTTTACTCAGCGGCTCAGGGGGTGGCGCCGAATACCACCTTTTTGCCCGCTTGGCAAAGTTACCGGTGGTATTTCTGCCCTTGGCGGGCAGAGCGCGCAAACGCCCGATTAGCGTCGCTGCTTTGGCGCGGGGTTTGGGACAAATCTTGGCACAACCCGCCGGCAGCGTCGGTAAAACCTACGCCTTGGCGGGCGCAGAAATTCTCACTCTAAAGCAAATTTTATCGCAAATAGCCCAAGAGCATGGCCACCGCAGCCCATTGGTGCTTCGATTTCCCGTCTTTTTAGGGAATATTTTCACCCGCATTTTAGATTTATGGCCTTTTCGCAAATTTTCGTGGTACCAAGCCTGGCGTGGGTTATGCACAGATGCAGCCCCCTCCATTGCCCCTGCTCAACAAGATTTTGGCTATGATCCTAATGAAAATTCTTAACTATCTTAGGGAATGGCTGATGGTTTATTCAGAAATAGCTTATTAAGCATTTGCTGATTTACCAAAACTCCCTCTAATTTTGCACACACCGCACAGCATAACCGTTGAATTTTGGTTGGATAGTGTTCTCAAAATCATCCCGTTGATCGTGAATATAATACACTACAGAAGAGTTGCCCCCCGGTTGTTCAGCACTCCACCAATAGGCATAATAAAATTCGCTATTGAAAATGCCATTGTGAAAAAAACCACTGGGCATTGCGCTAAAATTAATTTCATCAGAACCATTAGCGATGGATTTCCATCCATCTGCGGCTTTGAGTTTACGACCCGCCACTTGACTTCCGCCTAAAACTTGAATCAAAGTATCCCAATCACTGGCAGTGGGCAAATGCCAGCCCACAGGACAAGCGGTGCTGGCAGCCACCCAGTTGTACAGTACTCCGTAAGCCTGGTATTTCTCCAATTCTCGCGCCACTGACACATCGGTGCCATTGTAACCAAATACATAATATTTAGCCAGATTAGTGCTAAATTCCACGCCGTTTAACTGAGGTAAGTAGCGCAGATTTTCAACCATCCAAATTTGCGTTCCCACTTGTACTGTACCGTAGAGATAACCATCTCTGGAGTCAGTAAAAGAATCGTGAATGACTGTCAAAGGAGTAGTTGCTTCGGTGGCAGAATCAACCTCACCACAAGCCCATAAATTCAGCAAAAACAAAGCAAAAACGAGTTTAAATAAATAGTGCATTTTGTAAAAATAAGTCATCCATCAACAAATAACCACCATAAAACTAAAACACTTATAGATTGCTCACCACAATAGTCAATAATTAAATGCAAGCGCGATTAGATTATCAGAAAGTAGCTCCCGAAGCTTTACATGCCATGTTGGCTGGGGAAACTGAACAACGACTGTACGCTCTAAGCGCTTGGCGCGACACCCCATTTTATACTCCTAGAGAAAAAGCGGCTCTTGCCTGGACAGAAGCTCTCGCATCGATACAGTCGATACAGTTTTGCACGAAATCATCATAAAATTCGCCTATTTAAGCGGTTTTTACTGCTAATTTACAAATAAGGAGATAAATTATGAAAAAGTTTTCAAAGAGTTTTTTAGTGGTTCTGTTCATTTTAACCGCTGTGCATGCCAAAGATTATTCCGGGGCTGAACTATACAGTCGCAATTCTTTTATGTATGGCAAATTTGAAGCGCGTATGCAAATGGCCGCCGGCTCCGCTTTGGTGGGATCCATGTTTTTGTATTACGACGATTCCTGGGAAGGCCAGGGTAAACCATGGGTGGAAATAGATATGGAAGTGCTGGGAAAATCCCCGGAAAGCTTCCAATCCAATATCATTAGCGGTAGTTTGGAAAGAAAAATTACTAGCGAATCGCACCACCAAATGCCCGTGCCCGCCAACCAAGCTTATCACACCTACGGAATGGAATGGACTCCGGAATATGTGGCTTGGTTTTTAGATGGAGTTGAAGTTCGCCGTAACCAAGTGGGACAAAGTGATCCCAAAAATCAGGTAAATACTTTAACTGAAGCCCAAAGTTTACGCTTTAATTTGTGGTCTTCGGAAGTACCCGCCTGGGTGGGCCCCTGGGACGAAGGTATTTTGCCAGTACATCAATTTATTAATTGGGTTAAAGTTTACGATTATACCCCTGGTCAAGGTCCTGATGGTAGTGATTTTACCTTAAACTGGACTGATGATTTCGACACTTTCGATGCCAGTCGTTGGGGAAAAGGCAACTGGACTTTTGACGAAAACCGCGTGGATATGCACCCCGAAAATGTACAAGTGCAAGACGGTATTTTAGTGATTAGTTTGACCAAAAAAGGTGAAGAGGGTTTTAAAGGAAGTGTACCCTTGGATTCAGAAGAAAGTACTTCTTTGCGACCAATTATTCCCCCCGAACGCAAAACCCTAGCTGAAAATGTGCGCTGGTATAATTTACAAGGAAAACTACAAAAATGATGTGATTTTGCTGCTTAGCAACTAGATTTAACTTATGAGCAGCGAAATTATCATATATCAAAACCAAAATGGAAATATAGAACTAGATGTTCGTTTAGAAGATGAATCGGTTTGGTTGAGCCAAGCGCAAATATGCGTTTTATTTCAAAAATCTAAAGCCACCATTAGTGAGCACATCAAGAATGTATTTTCGGAGGGAGAATTAAATGCTTTGGCAACTGTTCGGAAATTCCGAACAGTTCAAACAGAGGGCAAAAGAACTGTAGAAAGAGAGATAGAACACTATAACTTAGATGTAATTATTTCGGTGGGATACAGAGTCAAATCCCTACAGGGCACGCAATTCCGTATATGGGCNNACTCAGCGCTTAAAAGAATATATCGTCAAAGGCTTTAGCTTAAACGACAAGAGATTTAAATATGGCAACTCAATGAATTACTTCAGCGAGCTGCAAAACCGCATCAGACAAATTCGGCTTTCAGAGCGCTTTTTCTACCAAAAAATAAAAGATATTTATACAACCAGCATTGATTACAATCCCAAAGATCCCCAAACCATACAGTTTTTTAAAATGGTGCAAAATAAATTACTGTGGGCAATTAGTGAGCAGACTGCTGCTGAGTTAGTGTTTAGACGCTCCAATGCTGCCCTGCCTTTGATGGGCATGCAATCTTATGATAAAGAAAATAAAAGTTCCATCAAAAAAAGCGATGTTAGTATTGCTAAAAACTATTTGACCAAAGATGAAATTAAACTTTTAGGATTGTTGGTTGAGCAGTATTTAGCTTTTGCGGAAACTATGGCAGAACAACAAATTCCCATGTATATGGATGATTGGATGCAAAGGTTGGATGTTATTTTACAATTAAACGGCCGAGAGTTATTGAATCACGCTGGTAAAATCTCGCATGAGATGGCATTGGAAAAGTCATATATTGAATATGAAAAATACATTGCACTGCAAAAAACCAAAGAAAAAAAACTGAGTTTGCAAGAGCTAGAGAATGATTTAAAAAAATTAACTGGAGAGTAATTAGCCTATGAAGCAACGAATTATAGAAGGTTTATTGAACGGAAACTATCATTCTGGAGATAAGCTACCCTCAGTGCGTAGCTTAATGCAAAACTTTGGCGCATCAACTTATATGGTGCAAATAGCTTTACAGGAACTCAAAGCGGCGAAAATCATCCATAGCATAGCTGGTCTGGGACATTTTTGGGGAAGCAAAGCCAAACTACCAAGACCGGTGAAATTACCGCCCGATCCTCTAAGCGCATTGCGCCAGCGATTTTGGCAAGATTGGCAACGAGGGGTGTATTCCCCCGACCATCCCTTGCCCACGCTAAAAGAAATGCAACATGTTTACGGGGTTTCTCCGCATTTGCTGCGCAAAATGTTAGAAAGCGAGCGGGAATTAGGCAATTTAGATCGTATTGGGCGGGGGCGCTATTATTTCACCCATGCTTCCGCCACCGCGCACCAACAGCAGATTTTACTTATTACCCGCTCTACGCCTTGGGGAGAATTTCAACCTGCGAGCGAGCGCGAGATGAACTTTATCTTACTTACTTATAAACGAGCCGCTACGCTAAATTTGCAAATAGTTTTGCTAGGTTACGACGAAATTAATCAACAATGGGTGGATCGCAAAGGTCATCAGCGGCAGTTGCGAGAATATAGTAGCGTCATGGGGATTTTAGTTTCCACTATGTTGGTACACAAACCTGCAAGTTTATTGCGCAAAATTTCGCTTTCCGCCATGCCCGTGGCGGTGTGGTGGGAGCATCCTCAAAGCGCAATTCCCAAACATGCAATGCGGCGCAAATATTGGAAAGTTTTTAACTCCACTTTTGGCCCCCGACCCGGTTTAGAAGTGGGTCGCTATTTGCGCAGACATAAAATTGCGCAAGTGGCTTATGTTTCTCCTTTTCACGCCAGCTCTTGGTCTCAAGATCGTTTGCTAGGCCTGCAAAAAGCAGGGCTGAAAGTAAAAAGCTTTGTGCGCAAAAAGTACGCCAGTCCCTGGGATTTCCACCAACTGGCTTTGCAAAAAGGTCATGGCAAAATGGCCGATATTAAAGCCCAAGAACTACTCAGCAATTATGTGCGCAGAATCACTGCAAAATTAAACCCCGAAATTCCCTGGGTGTGCGTAAACGATCAAGTGGGGGAAATCTTGATGGAGTTATGGGAAGATAGCCCTATAAAACCACAAATAATTGCCTTTGACAACTCGGCGGTGAGCTATTTACAGCAATTTGATTCCTATGATTTTAACACCGAATCCTTGGTGACACAAATGTTTTATCACTTGCAAAATGGTCAGCGAGCTAATAAACGAGTTTACAGCGAAGTGCTGGGACAGGTAGTGAGTAAAAGCGATTATAACTATATTAAGGGCGTTAAAACTTAGTAGGTTAATATGTCAAAATCTAGATCAAATGAAACTGTTTGTGTGCAAGGCGGCTGGAATCCCCAAAAAGGTGAACCCCGCATTTTACCCATAATCCAAAGCACTACTTTTAAATACGACACCAGCGAACAGATGGCGCGTTTGTTTGACTTAGAAGAAAGTGGATATTTTTATTCGCGTTTGCAAAATCCCACTTCCGATGCGGTGGCAGCTAAAATCACTGAATTAGAAGGTGGTGTTGCAGGTATGCTCACCTCCAGCGGACAAGCGGCTTCATTTTTTTCCATATTTAATATCTGTTCCGCAGGGGATCATTTTGTGAGTTCTTCCACTATTTACGGCGGTACTTACAACTTATTTGCTGTTACCCTCAAAAAAATGGGCATCGAAGTAACTTTTGTGGATCAAAATGCTTCTGCTGAAGAAATTGCTCGGGCCATTCAGCCCAACACCAAATTAATTTTTGGAGAATCTATTACCAATCCTGGTGTGCAGGTTTTGGATATAGAGAAGTTCGCAAACGTGGCCCATGAACACGGTTTACCACTAATTATCGACAATACTTTTCCCACGCCCATCAACTTTCGCCCTATAGAATGGGGTGCAGATATTGTAATGCATTCTACCACCAAATATATGGACGGACACGCCACCAGCGTTGGCGGAGCTATTGTGGATAGCGGTAATTTTGACTGGAATAAATATGCGGATAAATTTCCTGGATTAACCCAACCAGATGATTCTTACCATGGTTTGACTTATACCAAAGCCTTTGGCAAAGGTGCATACATCACCAAAGCGGTGGTGCAACTTATGAGGGATTTAGGCGCACCCCAATCTCCACAAAATGCTTTTTTAACCAATATTGGCATTGAATCACTGCATTTGCGCATGAAACAGCATTGCGCCAATGCCCAGAAAGTAGCGGAATATCTGCAAGAGCGCAAAGAAGTTGCTTGGGTGCAATATCCTGGGCTCAAAGGTGATAAATATTACGATTTAGCGCAAAAATATTATCCCAACGGTTCTTGTGGAGTCTTGGCTTTTGGGCTCAAAGGCGGTCGCGAAGAATCCATCGCTTTTATGGATAAGCTGAAGCTTATCAGCATTGTAACCCATGTAGCAGATGCGCGTTCTTCGGTATTGCACCCCGCCAGTCATAGCCACCGCCAGCTTTCCGACGCTCAACTCAGAGAAGCCGGGGTTCCTCCCGACTTAATACGCTTTTCTGCAGGCATCGAAAGCGCCGACGACATCATCGCCGATATCGAACAAGCTTTTGATGAATAAGATGGTTTTAGTCAAGATACACAAAGGAAATTTCTCCACGAAACCTTTTTTTTAGCATACCAATCAAAACCACCATACGCTAAGGGGGCCGGCAGCTCCCTCTAAATTTTCGCGGTACATTTTGTCTTCGAAACTCATGGCGCGACCTTTGTCAGAGCGGTCAAAAATCACTAAATGTTGGGTGTCAGGCTTAACTTTATCCGCATAAAAAGCGATTTGCTTGAGCCCTTCGGCTAAAGTAGTGGCACGGCCATCGTGGGGATGCACTAATTTGATTTCTACCAAGTGGCTCCACTGCTTCCACTCCACCAGCATATCTATGCGCCCCCTGCCAGCGGCAGCCTTACGGGTTAGGCGGGCTCCGCCGTTGACAATGCGCTGAAAATAAGCCATCAACAATAGGTGGGGAAAAGCCTCAGTGTAATCAAATTTTTGTTCCCACAAATCGCCATTGCGCCGCCAAAAGGTCTGAAATTCTTCCATTAATGCTTCAATGTCTAAATCACCGTTATCTTTTTGCCACTTAAACTCTGGAGCGGGGATAGCCAGTTGCTGACCATAGTTTAAACTGCGAATCAGCACTTCGCGATAAATAGGGTTGGCTATTTGCGGAGTGCCGTTTTTTATAGTTATTAACCCTAGGTCTAAACTAAATTCAAAACCAGGTCTAGTGGCTAATTCAGGATCGTTTTTACCAATTAGAATCGGTTCAACAACTTGCCTAATGCGGGGCTCTTTTAAACGCTCCGCCAAGGAATCAATGTGCACTTCCCGCCGTTCTATAAGTTTTTCTTTGGCTTGCTCAATATGAGCTGCGGTAATATCTTCGCCTTGAGGGCAACATTCACTCACACAAAAATCTGCTAAAGAGTTAACCAGCCAAGGTTGCCCGCAGCTGTAATGGTAGAGTAGTTCTCTAGCGTCATCAGTAAAAATTTGTCCGGTGGCGGTGGTGTGTTGACTGAGTAAAGCATTGACTTCGTCTGGTTCAAAATTTTGTAGAGTAAAGCTTTCTTTTTTGACATTAAAGGGTGAACCTGGGTTCACTGGAACTCCATCTTTGGCATACACCAAGTAATCCCGCAAGTCCCGCATGCCCACCAAAGCAATGCTAATGGGAAACTTTCCCTTTCCCCGACCGGAAAAACCATCGCGAATTTGCCGCAAAAAGCTAATCATAGCGGGGCCTTCAAGTACATCCACTTCGTCAAACAGCAGCACCAAACCGTGATCGGGGAACTTTTGTGCCCAACTTTGTAACATTCGGTGCAATTGCTTTCCTGCCGATGCTATTTCGGGGATTTCTGGCCAATATTCTACAGGCAAATGCAGTTCGGCACGACTTTTTATGCTTTCGCACACCAAAGACATGGCGGTGTCCATATCAGCAATCCCTTGACAAGTTTCCACCGAAACATATAAGGAAATTATCCCCGGTTGGGCGTTGAGTTGCTCCATCCAATTCAGCAAGAAACTAGTTTTCCCCGTTTGGCGGGGAGCGTGCAACACCCAGTAAAGCTTTTCGTCTATAAATCTCTGCAATTTCGCGGCATCAATGCGATCCACAGGGGAAAGCATATAGTGCATATCCGCCATGCAAGGCCCAGTAGTGTTAAAACTCTTTTTATGCATAAGGGAAATATATGTAAAATTGTGCATATACGGTCCCCGAGTGGTTTTAATCCAATATATTAATATTCAAAATGTGATTAAAATTGTATCGAGGGGTGCTTTATAACGAGCTTTTCAGAGAGTAGTAAGTTGCGGGATAAATAATTTCACCATGCACATCTATGCTAGCCTTCAAATCTTTATCTGTGAGCAGATCGTAGCAAACAAAATCTACAAAGAACGGTAATATTGAGTTTTCTTCCAAATTATGCTTCATTTGTGCAGCTAAACCATGACTTAGTTCTTCCCCTTTAAGGGCAATATCTACATCTGAGCTAGGCTTATAGTTCCCTTGGGCGCGGGACCCGAAAATAACTGCAGACTCTACCTCAGTATATTGACCTATAAAATCCACAATTTCTTGTAATTGCGTTGCTGTTAAACCAAATTTCATAGGCGTGAGTTAAAATCATGGTTAAGTTGCTCAACCAGAGGAAAAAACTCTGTTTGAATAAAAGCCACAGTCTCAGCCAACACTTTTTCATTGTAACTATGACTAGCTAAATTTCGCTTTTCTACAACTTGTAGCCAGGGCTCAGCACTTGCAATTAAACCTGCTTGAAAAGCAGTACGAATCACTTGTTTAGGACTTTTGGCATCACTATAACCTTCGCTTGCTAAATAATCTTTGAGTAAATTCCATGATAATTCATAGTTAAACTCAAAAGCTTGTACCAAAGCCATCTGCAGAATATCATCTTGAGGCGCTACAGAAACTCTTTGTAAAGTGCGCTTTAGAACATCAAAAGCTTTACGGAAACTTTGGAAGCGTTGCTTCCAGCGTAATTCATAATTCATATTCACCTCTTGCTAATTTTAACTTCTCCATCTCGATACAATTTTGCCAAAACCCTCAGTTCGCAGCAAACTCGGCGCCCCATATCCATGACGACCTACCACCTTCTTCCCCTGGCTTCAGCACCACTAAATCCCGATGATTGTTAAGCACATCGGCGGGGCAAGTCATGGGTTCGATGGCGACATAATTGCGATGCCCGGGAGTGTAAAGCTGCAGGTATTTATAGCCCTTTGCACCCATATTTTGCCAATAGCGAATAGTTCCCCGCTGGGGACAATGCAGTTCAACTTCGGCTAAATCGCTTTCATTGGGAGGAATTTCCCAACAGGTGTTGATTTCTGCATCGTCAATGGCACGCAGTTTATCCCAAGTGGTGTCCGCAGTGGATTTACCTGTGGGAATAGAACGATCATCCACTTCTATGCGCTTCAAAGCCGAAGGCAAACGCAATTGAAGTTTATTAATACTATCTCCAAAACCAAAATAAGGATGCCAACCTTCGCCCAAGGGCATAGGTTTTTCCCCAGTATTACGCACTGTGGTTTCCACCTGAAAGCCCGCATTACTTAAAGAATATGTACTAGTGGCCTTAAAAGCAAAAGGAAAACCGGCTTGAGAACCATCATAATGGCATTCTAGGCTGAGTTTGCCAAACTTTTCGGCACTAAACCACGAAGTTTTAGTCCATTTTTGATCAAAAAGCAAGCCGTGAATGGCGTGTCCTTGTTCCCAGGGAAAATTACAAGGCAACTGATAGCTTTTGCCGCACCAATTCCATTTTCCCGAACGCACTCTATTGGGAAAAGGAGCCAAACGCGCCCCACAATGAGAGCTGTTAAAACGCTCTTGCACCTCCTCTGCAGAAGCGTAGCCTTCCATCAAATGCAAAGTTTCGCCTTTTTGGGGAACGCGCCAACCAATCACGCTGCCACCCATTCCCGCCAAAACCTCTAATTCTACCCTTTGGGGGGAACGCAAAATAAATCGTTCCATATCGCCCCAATGGCTCTCCACCAATTCAAATTTCGCAGTTGGGTTCACGCCAAGCCTCCAAAATACTAATACATTTATCGTTTAATTCCACCACCCGTTGGGCATCGTGGCTTTCATTGTAACAACGCAATTCAGGAGCGTTGCCCGATGTACGCAAATGTACAATTTCTTGGGAATCAAACTCCATACGCACACCATCGGTGAAATCTGCTTGTACAAAGCTTCCACACAATGCACCAAACCATTTTTCTGCTAAATTAGCTACTGTATTTTCCGTAAACTTCTGCAGACAAGCTCGTCCTTGGGCGGTGGGAAACTCAGGCAAACGGTTACTAGCCGTAAAACGCTCGGGCAATTGCTCCGCCACTTGAGCCAAACTTAAGTTCTGTTGCTTGGCCCACCCCAAAGTGGCCACCACTGGCAAAAGAGCATCGCGAGTAGGCAGTGCCGACAGAGATTTCCCCTTTAAATTCACCTGATTTTGTAATAAAAATCCCCCATTAGCCTCGTAACCCGCCACAGGGCCAAAATCTTTTTGCAAAGCTTCCATACCCGCAATCACAAAAGGCGATCCAATGCGCGTGCGTTCCACTTGTTGAAAATACTCACTTTTTTCGGCAGCGCTATTACAGCTTACCGGAATAGCCACCGCAGCAATGCCCAAAGCCCGCGCCGCCACTATACCCAAAACATCACCCCGCCACCAATTTCCCCTAGCATCGGCTAAAAGCGGTCGATCCGCATCGCCATCCATGGAAATTAAGGCATCAAATTTATGCTCCTGGGCCCATTGTCGCGCCAAATCTTGATCTTCGGGTCGAATAGCTTCAGTATCCACCGGCACAAAAACTTCGGAACGCCCCAAAGCAATCACCTCAGCGCCTAAAGCCTCCAAAAGCTCCACCGCCACATCGCGCCCCACCGTGGAATGTTGATAAACCCCTAAACGCCAGCCTTCTAAAGCCTGCTTGCCAAAAAAATCCACCAAACGCTGCTGATATTCCGCCACACATTCCGTTTCACTATCCACACCTAAATCTTTTGTGCTACACAATTCCTCACTAGGAACTTCCACCACTTGAGCGGTAATTCCCTTCTCGTCAGCTTTGGTGATTTCCCCTAAATGGGTGTTAAACTTGATACCATTGCGATCGTCGGGAATATGACTACCTGTAACCATAATGCTGGGAATTTGGCGCTGCAAACCATATTGTGCCACCGCCGGAGAAGGCACCCGCCCGCAATTATGCACCTGCCAACCCATATCTTGCGCCGCCTTGCTTACCGCCGCCATAATGCGCCCCGTACTTGGTCGCAAATCCCCTGCCACAGCCAAAATATAGTGAGGACAATTTTGCGTAGCCATATATTGTAAAAAAGCTTGGGTATAAGCATAGCACACCGCATCAGTCATTTGCACCACCAAGCCCCGCGCTCCGCTAGTGCCAAAACTCACCCCACTTTGGGACATCAAATCTTCAATCTTTATTTTATTCATAAGCAAAAGATATGTTTTTGTGCTAGCTAAACACTCCCTAATTTGATTTTTTCTATTTTTCATTTTATAAAAAGTTAAGGAGTTCAAATGCAGGTTAATTGGAAAAACCCCCAAGCTAGTTTCGAAAAGCTGATTTTAGTAGCCGATATTGGTGGAACCAACTCAAATTTAGCCTTGGTGGGCCTAAACAACGATAAATTCATTCTGATTTTAGAAACCGTTTTTGCTTCCCAAGCCTTAAATAATCTCATAGAACCATTGCAACTCACCTTAGCCGAAGCCCAAAAAGTGCGGCCTGAGCTTGTACCCACCCAATGCTGCATTAGCGGTGCAGGCCCCGTGGAAAACAATGTCTGCACTATGACAAATTTAGCGTGGCAAATAGATGGCAATGAAATTGGCGAAGTTCTCAATATTCCTACCATTGTTATTAACGACTTTTTAGCCATCAGCTACGGCATTCCCACCCTAGATGTTAACGATTCTCAACAAATACACCAGATAGCCCACGCCGATGGCACGCGCCCCCAAGCCCAAAGCGCCACCAAAGCTGTGGTGGGTCCAGGCACTGGTTTAGGCTGCTCTTTTTTAGTACCCCATCAAGGGAAATACATTCCCGCCAGCTCTGAGGGAGGCCATATCGCTTTTGCCGCCTTTGACCAAGATTCCCAAGAATTTGTAGAATATATGCGTCAAAAAATAGGAGATTGGCCCGGAGTTGAACCTTTGGTATCTGGAACCGGCATAGCCAATATGTATGATTGGTGGCAAGCCACTAGAGAGCTGCCCGATACTCCAGCTTGGAAAGAAATTGCACAAGCTGATTCTACGGACCGCCCACGCTTGATTTCGATTTTATCTAAAAACGACGAAACCGCCGCACAGATGATGCGCTTTTTTGTGAAATTACTAGCCCGTTTTGCCAGCGATGTGGCAGCTTTTACCTTACCTTTAGGCGGACTTTACTTAGCCGGCGGAGTAGCCCAAAAAGAACTGCATTGGCTAGAAGCAGACAACCTTTTTAGTCAGTTTTTTGTGCAAAACTACAACCCCAATTTGGTAAATGTACTTAAACAAGTGCCTATTTATCTGATCAAAGATTACAGCATCAGTTTATATGGCGCCGCCAACGCTTCTATAAATTTGCAATAAAAAAAATTAATATCTTATACGCACTTAGCTAAGCGCTTGGCTAAAATCTGTGATTAAATCATCCACTGATTCTAGCCCCACAGACAAGCGCAACAAGCCATCGTTTATACCGCGACTTTTCCTCTCTTCGGGAGGCATAGCTGCGTGGCTCATAGTTGCAGGATGGCTCACAATGCTTTCTACCCCGCCAAGACTCACAGCTGTTAAGGGGATTTGCACTTTCGCCATGAAATCTAAGGCTGCGGTGCGATTTTCTAATTCAAAGGAAAGCACTGCTCCAGACCCAGAACTTTGGCGCTCATGCATACTTCTATGCAAATGATTTGCCAATCCTGGATAATATACCTGGGAAATTCTTTTTTGCTTTTGCAACCATTCGGCGAGGGCGCTGGCGCTTTGTTGCTGGGCGGCCAAACGCACCCCCAAAGTCCTCATGCCGCGCAGCACCAGCCAACTATCGTCTGGGCTGAGCACCGCGCCAAAGCCTATTTGCACTTGACGCAGGCGCGTTGCCAAAGCGCTATCTGACACCACCGCTAAACCCGCCAAAACATCGCTGTGCCCGCCCAAAAACTTCGTGGCACTATGCAAAACAATGTCAAAACCTAAATCCAAAGGTTTTTGCAATAACGGCGTCATAAAAGTATTGTCCGTTAAGCTCAACAAATTATGCTTTTTGGCTAATTCTGCAATGGCTATCATATCGCAAATGCGCATCAGCGGATTGCTAGGACTTTCCACCAAAATCCCTGCGGTTTCTGGGCTAATGGCAGCCTCTACAGCAGCTAAATCTGCAGCATCCACCCAAGAAGTTTGCAAGCCCCAACGCTCTAAAATCGCCGTGAGCACCCTATAAGTACCACCGTAAATATCTTCGCCTACAATAATATGATCACCGCTTTTAAACAGCATTAAAGCACTGCTAATAGCCGCAATACCCGAAGCAAAGGCAAAACCATATTGGCCATTTTCTAAATCAGCAATGGCTTCTTCCAAAGCTGCACGAGTGGGATTGCCACTGCGCACATAATCGTAAGGAACAGAATCTTCTCTAGGATCTTGGTTATAAGTAGAAGCTCTATAAATGGGTAAACTAGAAGCCCCAATGGGATCATCTTTCCAATGCCCATTGTGTATTAAGCGAGTGTTTTCTTGCTGGTTTTTCATTTATTCTCCTAAAGCTTGGTCTAAATCGGCAATTAAGTCATCTGCATGCTCTATGCCCACAGAAACGCGAACCAAACAATCATTTATGCCTAGTTTTTCCCTTACTTGGGCATCCATATCAGCGTGGGTTTGTAAAATAGGGATGGTAATTAAACTTTCTACCCCGCCTAAACTTTCAGCATATATCCACAAATTAACTTTTTCTAATAAATTTTTAACTCTCAAATGACTATCTGTGCTAAAACTAAGCATTGCTCCATAGCCAGGATAGTTTACTTTCACCACCCCTTGGCGATTTTGCAACCATTGGGCAATAATTTGCGCATTTTTTTGGGCAGCATTAAAGCGCAAAGCTAAAGTTTTAAGGCCTCGCAACATCAACCAGCTATCAAAGGGCCCTAAAACCCCTCCACTAGTGTTCTGTATAAAAGCCAAACGCTCTGCTAAAGCCTCATCTTTCACCGCCAAAACCCCAGATATAACATCGTTATGTCCTGCCAAATATTTTGAACCGCTGTGAATAACAACATCAGCACCTAGTTCCAACGGCCTTAACAACAAAGGGGTTAAAAAGGTAGAATCCACCATAAGTAAAACATCATTTTTTTGGGCAGCTTTTACCACCAAGTCCAAGTCTAAAGTTTTCACGGTAGGATTGGTGGGAGTTTCTAGCAATACGGCATGCACATTGAGCATAGCTTCCGCGGGATTATCTCGCAGAGCTTCGAAATCACACCATTTAATAATCAAGCCCCAAGGTTTAGCCAGCTGCTCTACAAGGCGGAAAGTCCCCCCATAAATATCTTCGGGAATAAGCAAAGTTTGACCAGGTTCCATTAAGCGCAAAGCGCAATCTATGGCCGCCATACCAGAACTAAAAGCCAATGCCCTTACGCCACCTTCTAAATCCGCCAAAACTCTTTCTAGCTCCTGGCGAGTGGGGTTTGCTGTGCGAGAATAATCAAAACCAGTACTTTCACCCAAACCGGGATGTTTAAAAGTGCTACCAGGAACTATGGGCATACTTACAGAGCCTGTGCGCGTATCCCAACGAGAACCAGCCTGAGCCAAACGAGAATCTATCTTTAATTTTTGATTATCCATGTTCATAAAACTAGTAAACAATGTAAGGCTTTTACATAGATTTATATAAAGAATAACCCAGGTTTTCACCTGGGTTATTTGTATGTATCAATTAATCTAAAGGAAAATTGTATTTATCAAACTACTGGAAAGCTTTTAGTAGGTATCTCCATAACAAAACTAGTGCCTTCGCCTAATCTGCTTTGCATTTGGATACTACCCGCCAAGCTTTCAATATTTGCTTGCACTGCAGCCATTCCCACTCCGCGTCCCGATGTTTCGGTAACATCGTCCCGTGAAGATAGCCCATTTAAAAAGACCAACTGTGATTTTTGTTCTTCATTCATAGCATCTACTTGTTCTTGGCTAACCAACTGTTTTTCCACCGCTTTTTTAGCCAAAGCTTCAGCATCGATGCCATTGCCATCATCACTAAGCTCTATGCGATAAATGCTATCGTGTTCACTTACTGATAATAAAATCTGACCAGTAACATCTTTGCCTAAAGCCTCTCGCGCTTCTCCGCCTTCTATTCCATGGTCCGCCGCATTTCTTATTAAATGCACTAGGCTTTCATTGATAGGGTTGAAAAAGCTAGGAGCCAACTCTAGTGCTTCAGGGTTTACTTTGAAATCTATCAACTTATCGGATTTTAAAGCAATTCTTTCTATCACTGTGGAGTATTTTTCAGCTAATTTTACCAAAGGAACGTACTTAATTTGATAACAAGCTTCAAAAAGTGGGGCTAGTAAAGAAGATTTGCTCATATTGGGATCCGAACTTATCTTTTTTACTAATGATTGTAAATAATCCACTTTGGATTCCGCTATTTGCACTACAACTTCATCTTCGCCACCACGCAAGCGTTTGCTTATGTTTTCCACCTCTTCTCTGCTCTTTTTCAGGTCTTCGATGTTGTTTTTAAGCTCCTCTATGGAACTTGCTGTACGCGTTTCAATAGGCGGGCGCAATGCTTCTAAAATAGTCTCAGCTTGGTCTGCAACATAAGATATTTCTTCAAAACCATAAGTGGCTGAGTTTCCTTTTATAGTATGTAAGTCGCGGAATATTTCACCAACGGTATTTTGGTTGATATCCAATTGTTTACCATCAGGGAACTGCTCGCGCGCTCTCACGCTTTCTTCCTCTAATAACTTGACATTATCTTCGATCAAAGATAAACGACTATCTGTATCTACAAAGTAGTCAGCTATTACTTCAGGAGGGTTATTAACTAGACCGAGTATTGTTTTAACTTCGTTTTCATGGCGACGTTTTTCTTCTGCAATAACTTTTTCAATTTTGCGAGTTTCAGTAACATCATCCACCAAAACCATAACTCTTTCTAACTCTTGGTTATTATTTAGTACTGGTCTGTAGCCTACTTCTACTGTTTTTTCTTCTAGGCCTTCAAAGTAGCTAAACTCTAAAATTGGAGCTAATCTTTCGATTTTTTCCCAACGAAGTTTACCCAACCTTATTTTAACCAATTCTAACCAATCACTCCATTCAGATTTTTGCGAATCTGAAAAGTGCAAAGCTTTAGCAACATCTATTTTGGCAACATCTTCTACACCTAAAATCTTATTCGTAGCTTTACTGTATTCATCATTAATAGTGCCATCTAAATTAACAGTAAATAGACCTTGATCGATATTATCTAAAATATCACGCACTTGACGCATTTTTGCATCTACTAACTCTTCTAAATGCTCGGTATATTGCTTTACCGTGAGACGCATATTTTCAAAAGAGTTTGCCAAATCACCGACTTCATCGTCAGACTCAACCTTAACTTCTTCTCGGTAATCGCCACCAGCTATTTTATTAGCAGCTTTATTCAAGTCTGTAATGGGTTTAGAAAAAGATTCAGATTGTTTTTTCGCTTGAATTGTTGCGATGGCAAAAGCTATAATAGCAAGGGCAAACAAAATTCCTATTAAACGAATTAATGCTTTTATGGCTTTAGCATGTGCCCCAGCTAACTCTTTGTAGAGACTTTCTGTAGAAAATCCATAACGAATCCAACCACTAGGATCATCTTCTATTTTTACTTGAGCCACAAACTCTAGTATTTCGAATTTGTCACCGGGGTTTTTTATGGTAAACACAGCAAAATCTTCAATTTTAGCCGCTTCCAGTGAAATTGAATCTTCAAGAATAACTTGACCTGAAATAGTACCCTCTGTGTTGCTATCACTGGCAAACACCCATGCTTGATTTTCATCGGTCATGTATATTCCATACACTATATTTTCGTCTGCTTGGTATGTACTAGCTACTAAGCTTTGCACAGCTAAAAAGGCATTATCTTCGACCATGCCAGACAAAGCTTGAGCGTTATTAGCAACCAAGACATTACCTTTACTTATTAACGCAGATCTTATTTGCCTTTCAGTGGCAGCACTGGTTTTTCTATTTTCGTTAACAGACAGTAAAACCACTATAGCTATGGTGACTAAAAACATTGGAAGTATAATTCCCAAAATTGTTTTTAGTAGCTTACTCTGAATAGTTTTTTTCGCTACTTTATTTTTTTGCTTTGCCATTTTATCTTATCTCCTTATCCATGTTAGACAAGCCACTTTCATTGAGGAAAGATTTTTTCTTGGCTAAAGTGGTATTAATTATTTTTACTACAGAAAGCGGTTGATCTATTTGAGTTTCATCTATAGACCAATCGTTATCCATCAATTCGAATAACAAATTAGCCACTTGACTTCCTAATCCACTATGATCAGGTAAAACAGCGAATGACCCTAGCTCAAACTTAGTCTGCACTAAAGTTTCTACACCTACAATTACTGGGATTTTAGCTCTTTTAGTAGCGGGAATCCAATTTTTGGCAATGGTGTTATTATTTAACAAAGCATTATCGTTTACCACCCACAAAGCATCTACTTTTTTACGATTAATAAGTTCCCTAAGGCCATTATTTATATCACGACTTATATTTCTACTTTTATCATCTATGGAAACGCCAATCAAGTCCACTTGTTCGGTTTTGCAAAACCCTTGATTTTGTTTGAAAAAGCTTTCCCAACTGTTGCGGTACAATACCCCTACTTTTTTGATAGGCTTTTTACTAACAGCTCGTAAGTTTACTACCGATGTAACCGCAGGAATTTCATAGCTGACTCCCATTATATCCATACCTTGAGTAATGTTAGGAAGTTGTAGAGCCATTAACGCCACTGCTGGATACGGCTTAACATTGTTTTTCAAAGCATTGCTCACATGTTCTTTGTATAAGTTAAGAGCATGATTATCCATAATTACTAGAGCTACTGGTTCTTCTTTAAGAATATCTTCTCTTAAATTACTCCATTTTTGTTTTGGGTTGATTTCTTTACTAACTAAAATTAACTCACCTTCTAAATCTTGCTTTATAGCCTCAAAAGCTTCATTAAATTCAGCTCCTGCGGGGTGTAAAGCAACTACTTTATCTTGTGAAAAAGAAACGGTTGTCATAAACAACATAGTACTTAGAAAAAAGACAATCGGATTAAACAATTTTATTTCCATTGCTCTACCCCCAACATTGACATTTCGCTCTTGGTGAAAGTTTTAAATGCTGCTATAACTTTGTCAGCACCTGAACCATTATTTATAACAATTATATTATTCATTTTATGACCTGAACTTTTACTTTTTAATGCTGCTTGAGATCGACTTTTAATGGCGTCAAAGTCTGACTCAGTGACTAATATTGCATCTGCACTTTTAAAAGTAAGCATAGGTAAAAGGTCTTCTAATTTTGAAGCAAGCCTTATTCTCGCCTCTTGACCAGCTATTTTTCGTAAATGTGTACGCATATTTGCGCGTCCACCTACATCCATTAGACCAATATTGGCTTTAGGATTTGCACCGAGATCGAACTCTTCGTCAATACTCACCCACAATAAATTTTGTTCGGTGGCTCCTTTAGTAACTCCACTTAAAGCAATTTTACCACCAATTTGTGCGGATTCTTTTGCCATTAACGGACACACTACCACTTGTGGATTATCTTTCTTTACCAAAGCTTGAAAGTCTGCATAGCGCGCAAAAACTTTAACATTAGCTCCTGGTAATTTAGCTTCCAAAGCTTTTTCCATTATAGCTGGTCTAGTCAATGTTGTAGCAAAGACATAGACACTGTTTTGTCCCCATAAGCCTCCATACAACAACAATATAGCTACTACCAGCTGCCATATTTTTATTTTCAAATATTTTTCTTGCATTTTGTACCTAATAAGTATTTGCTTTAAGGTTTAAAACTCTAATACCTCTTCTATGGATTTTTTAAAGTCTTCCACAAAAATTGGATCTGCGAATTTAAGTGGTTTTTCCACATAGCCCTTAGCGCCTAGCTTCATACATTCTAGCATAGCAGAGCCTCTAACCGCACTCACTACCATTATAGTAGCATCTGGAAATTCCTCCATGATTTCTTTAATAGCCTCTTGACCATCTTTGTTGGGCATGGTTAAATCCATGGTAACTAAATCTGGTTTAAGTTCCTTATACAAGGCTATAGCTTCATTACCATCTTTTCCTAAGCCAACCACTTCAAAAGACATTTGCTTTTCCATAAAATCTTTTATTTGCTTGGCTAAAAAAGTAGAATCATCAACAATTAACACTCTTTTTGACATATTTAACCTCTCTATTGCTTGTTGCGCTCCAACATCCGACGCATCATTGGACTAATGGTAGAGCGACAAGCCCAACCAAAATCAATAGTTTCTCCCTGACAAACTAAAACACCTTGAATTGAACTAGTTTTAGGATATAAAACTTCGTTGGCATAATACATTGGCGGAGCTTGAGTTAGCTCTTGAAAAGCATCAATTATTGTACTGTTTCCAGCCAAAACTCCACCCATACCGTTCAAAACTTCTCCTAAGCCTGACCTTGCCAATTCAATATCACCATCTACACCAGGTATCAAATTAAACATCTCAGCACTAAAAGACATAGCCAAAAGACTACTCCAATCATCGTTACTCAAGCCCATATTCATGGAATGCTCTTGTTTCATAGAAAGTCTTGGCACAATAGACCATTTTTCAGAGTCTATTTCTTCTATTTCTAATCCCAAGGTATCTTGGAATAAATTGCGTACAAGCTCGGGGAATTCCCCGAGCATTGATTGCATTACTTTGTCTATTTTTTCTTCTATTTCCATACTACATTTCTTTAAAAGGTTTTTTCCACTTGAATGCCAAAGGAACGACGGTCTATTCCAAATAAATCAGTATGTTCGTCTGAGTTTCCAACTTGTTGCCATCTCAAGCTATGAATAGCATTTTTGCCATCACGAGTAGCAAGTAAATCATAAGCGTAAACCGACACTCTTAGATTTTCAGCAGCATGCCATTGTAAACCCATATTCCACTTAACCATAGGATCTAAATGAGCCCTTAGATAATTGAAATCAGGTTCTTTTTCTACTAATGGTCTACGACCTTTTAGCGCATAGAACACGCGTAAATCTGTGTGGAAACTAAAGTCAGATAGCAATCTTAGATCCATGTAAAGTTTAGAAACATGGGTATTTAAGTTCATAAAGTGTTTGCCATCTACGGTAATTTGATCTTTAATCGCATTACTTGTTACTTCAATTTTTTCACCAGTGGGCACTGGACGGTACCTAGTCATTCCATGCTCTTCATATTCTTCCCAGAACACGCCATCAGTATCAAATTCGTCTTGGTAACTGGTATGATCTTGTTTTTCTAAATCCATGTTTACCAATACTTGATAAGCATGAGAAGCACCTACGCGAATGTTTTTCCAATCGGCGCCTACATCAATTTCAGCATTGACAAACTCGTAATTACCAGAGTTGATCACACGGAATTCTTCTTGGTTCCAAGTAAAGAGATCTTTAACTTTGTTATAAGAAATAGATGGTTGTACAGTAGCTACACCGAAGTTATGCACACTGGTCAATTCCAAAGATTGCACGCGTTCAGGCTTAAGTTTGTGTAAATCAGATTCTTTTACACCGGGAATAGGAGTGGAGTTTCCACCGGGTCTTTCTGCAGGTTTTTCAAAATGATAGCCATCGTACGCATCACCATTATCATCAAAATTATTACGGTTGTATTCGTAGTTATCTGCGCTACCATTATTAGCAGAAGTTTGGAAAATCAATTTAATGGCATGATTTTCTGAAGGTAAAGTAATTAAAGCCAATTTAGGTGATAGCACTCCGCCAATATCTTTAGTACGGGTGTGGATATCATAGCGTAAACCACCATGCACAAATAGTTTAGGATTCATTTCGTATAACGCTTCACCAAAAAACGCATTGTTGGTATAAAGCACATCAGAAACAATCTTGTGCAAAGGCATTTCTTTTTGCTCATTACGCCCCATTAAATCGTTGCCAATATCATCTACGCGTAGCTCATAACCCACGGCAGCTTGTAATTTATCTATGCTTTTGAGCATAAAAGATGCACCTAAAGAATATCTTCTTTCACCAAAGGTTTCTTCTACAAAAGAATTTCTTTCTTCGCCAGCTAAAGTTTCATATCCTTTACGCTCTTCCAGTAAAATTCTGTTAGTTACTGCATCGAACCCAGCTTTTAGTTTTAATTCATTGGCACCTATATCTAAATTATAGCTCAATTCAGACATAATATTATCGATTTGATACTGGCGACGGTTTCCACCCCAACTTTCTGTTTCTTGCCACCAACCACCATTCCAAGTAGTATCGTAAATAGTGTCTATAAATACAACTTCTTTACCATCTATATTCATGATTTTTTCCACTGGAGTTTTGGATATATCACCCATTTCACCAGCGTTTACCCATTTACCTTCTACTAAACGAGCTTCAGAAGTTTCATTTCCTGCAATATCAGGCCAGGGATCCACAATAAATTGTCCACCAGCATTAGCTACTTGGTGAGTTACTCTTGTATATAAACGTAAATTATCCCATTGATAATCTATACCTACTTTCCAGTTACCTGGTGTACACCATGCGCATCCAGCACTGGGCACGCTTTCATAACCGTTATTACCTAACCATTGGGGATAAGGCCAGTGTGGACGACCCCACAAACGAGCTTCTTCGGGTTTTAAACCGTCGGATTGGCGATAACCTAAAGAAACTACCAAGCTTTGATTATCATCAAAACCTTGATAAACATCTACGCCAATTTCTTTGCTGGTTCCATCGAAATCCCAAGTACCGAGACCACCCCGAACTACAGTTTGATCTGTTTCATATCTTTTGGTTACGATGTTAACAATTCCCGCTATAGCACCAGAACCGTAAACTAAACCAGCTGGTCCGCGCAACACTTCAACCCTTTCTACATCACCAAATAAACCTAAATTTATTTCGGACATAGCCCCATCTCGGCTTTCATGGTTCATTTTATGACCATTCACCAAGAAAATAAATTTGGTGTTGCGGTCTGCGGCAACACCGCGCATTCCCCAAATTTCACCATTCCATTTGTTGTACATGTACTGGAAACCAGGAACATAAATTTCTAACAACTCAGACAAATGCCTAGCTCCAGAGCTATTGACATCCTCTTTTTTAATCACCGTCATACTCAAAGGTGATTTCATTAGATCTAAATCTAAAAATGATCCTGTTTCTAATGCTAATGAAAGCAAACTACTTAACGACAAATCATCGTAAGAGCTTACCATCTCATCGGCCCAAACCAACGCTAAACTTATACTCAAGAATAGCATAACTAAGATTCTACTTTTATTTTTTGTCATTTTACCCTCTTTATTTTTGCAGTTAAAAAAATGTCCTATTATAAATCGTACCCCTTGTTTGAACTAATTTCAACAAAAACTTTATTTTTTGTTTTTTTTCAAAAAAAACCTTATTTTTATATCAATTATGAATGAAGATCAAAAATATATGATCAAACTCAAGCAATGCACACAAGATTTCTCTACTGTTGCTGCTGAGTCAATAAGTGCTATGGGTGCCCCTATCACTCATTCACATATAGAACCTATTGATAAACAAGATTCTGATTATGAAGGTCTTACTGTTTTTTGTAATTTTTCTGGGACTGTACAAGGGTTTTTCTTAATTAACATTTCTGAAGATGAAGCTTGCGCTTTAACGGGCCTTGAAAATATTGATGACAATAGAAATCTCGTAAACGAGTTTTTTAAAGAAATAATTAATATTGCATCAGGGGATTCCATAGAGTCTTTAGAGGAATATTTAGGCCATTTAACTTATTTTCCTCCTGTGGTTTCCCGAGGTGAAATTGAATTTCCTCTTTTTGCTTCCTCTGAAGTTAGTTTGCTTTTAAACCATACTATAAAAGTTCATTGCGGTATATATCTCAATCTCGCTGAAATCAAAATAGGAACCGAATTGCGAAAAATGCAAAAATCTCTTATGGAAACCAGACATTCCTCTCGCATAGATTCACTAACCATGGTTTATAATAGATTCTGTTTTGATTCTGATTTCCCCAACATGGTAGAAGATTCTTTAACTTTGCAAAAAACTCTTTCCACTTTATGGATAGATATTGATTTATTTAAACAATTCAATGACACCCATGGACACCAAGTGGGTGATGAAGTACTTAAAATAGTAGGCCAAGCATTACTTACTTCCATTCGCGATTCTGATATGGCTTTTCGCTATGGCGGCGACGAATTTATCTTAGTGCTACGAGGTACACCGCGCACAAAAGCTACCATTGTTGCTGATAGAATTAACAACTATTTAAAAGAAAATCCTTTGACAGTAGCTGATGGGGAATTAATCACACCTACCTTAAGTATTGGTATCAGCGACTTGCAATTGGGTGATACTGTGGAGTCTTTATTAGAAAGAACTGACAAAGCCCTCTATACCGCTAAGGACAGAGGGCGAAATTGCGTAGTTATCGAGCCATAAACCATGGCTTGTAGCTATTATTCAGAGGCTTAACCACATAAATTCCAGGATTTAGCTGAACATTTTTCCAGTTTGCGCCTCTATACACTCTCTGACCTTGACTATTATAAATCTGCACCACATCTGGATAATTTTGACTGATATTTCCATTAGTTAACAAAATCCCTGTGGGTTTTTCGGGTTCAGGTTCAGGTTCGGGTTCAGGTTCTGGTACTTTTATAGGATCTTCAAAAGCTTCAACTGAATCGGAAAATTCTGGCTCTTTTTCTAATAGCCCATAGTTTACTTTGCGCAAAATAAGGGAATATTGATAAAAATGACCCTGTGATTCTTCCTCAATCGAACTTAAGATGGCAGAGCTAACATCAGCACTATCTAAGTTCATGATATACCTTGAAAAAGAATAAATTTTTGATTCTGCAGGCACTGAATCTTTAACATAAAGGTAAGCATGCCAAGTGGTTGTATGCCCAAGTATGACTATTTCATTAAAAGATATTGTTTTATTTTCAAGATTTTGCGTGTCAGGCATAAACCAAAACCACGGATTTTCTCCAAAATTAGTCATTTTAACATCAGTTACAAACCTAGTCCACAAACTATCTTCTAAAATTATATGTTCTTCTTTGTGATATCCAGAGTGCACAACTTTCTGCTTATTCCAATTGCATGAAGCTGAAAGATAATCTAACATAAGCAGACTATCTTCCCAAAAGGGGTTGGGGATTTTATGTAGCGCTTTGTCGCTAAGCACAGCAACTTGTTTAAGATTATCTTTAGAATCTCCAACAAAATAATATTGATCTACTGAGTCCACTCCTAGCATATATAAACTGTCAGGATCGGCACACCAATCATGAGACCAAGAAAAACTATAGGCTAAAAAAACTAGCACCAAATATTTAATTTGCTTCATAACTACCTCTATTATAAAAATAACTATAAAACAAAAAACGCAGAGAAGTTTTCTCTGCGTCTGGAGACAATGGAATTTATTTAATTTTATTGGATTTCAATTCTTTTTGCCACTGCTTCTGGTTTTTGCGCAATTTCTAGTCGCAGCACCCCATCGTGATAACTGGCTTCAATGTTTTCTTGATCCACCGTATCAGCCAGTTTAAATGAGCGCTCATATTTACCCCATGCTCTTTCACCTAAATAGTTTGAACCTTCTTTGAGTTCACGCTCGTGTTTTTTCTCGGCACTTAGGGTTAGGACATTGCGTTCCACCGAAACAGTGATAGATTCTTTGTTTACCCCAGGTAATTCAGCTTCTAAGACTAGTTTATCATTTTCTTCGAATACATCGACACGGGGTCTTAGTGTAGCATTTTCATGGCTTTGGGGTGCGCTAAAGTAATTATCAAAAAAGCTATCTACAGAACTTAAATTTCTAAACGGATTAAATACAGTCATGTTCATTTTTATCTCCTTGCTTAAGGTTATTTTATTTTGTTGTTTGCTCCTTATATTGCAAAGAGCGTGCCAATACCAAAAATCACTGAATTATCGCGTTTTTAGCGCATTTTCAACGAATTTAAGCTTTTTTAAAAATAAATGTTGCTTTTTAGAACTCTGTTTTTGCAACGCTGGTGCAAAAGAAAACGCCCACAGATTTCTGTGAGCGTGATTAGTAAGGAGAGTATTACAGTATGGGGAGCATTATTTTTATTTGTTTTTACAACACTTGATGCTTTGACGCAATACATCACCTGTAAATAAAGCTAGTAGCCCTACTCCTATTAAGAAAGGAGTATCACCTATAAAGCGCATCCAGCGTAAGGTTTGCATATAGCCTTGTTGCATAAATTCTGCGCTGCGAGCAAACCATAAACCATGCTCCACTGAGGCTATAGCTTGTAGGATTCCTATGGGTAAGAGAGAGAAAAGAATCATAGCAGCCAAGCCAAAGTTCATAAGCCAAAAAGACCATTTAAGCCAAGTGTTATTCCACTGTGCTCGGGGGTTTAAGCGTCTTAAAACTACTAAAATCAAACCAATGCTAAGCAACCCATAAACTCCAAAGGTAGCCGCATGGGCATGCACCGGAGTTAGATTTAAGCCTTGCACATAATAGAGCGAAATAGGTGGATTAATCAAAAATCCGAATACTCCAGCGCCCACAAAGTTCCAAAATGCTACCCCTATAAAGAACTTGATGGGCCACTCATAAGTTTTCATCCAATTAGCTTGCAAACCACGCGACCAATTATCAAAAGCTTCTACACCTACCAAAACCAAAGGCACAACTTCTAGGGCAGAAAAGCATGCGCCAATAGCCATAATAGATGTAGGAGTTCCACTAAAATACAGATGATGGAAAGTTCCGGGGATTCCGCCAATCAAGAAAATAGATGCCGATGATAAACTCGCTCTAGTAGCAAACTTTTTGGAAACTAGGCCTAAGTTTACAAAGAGGAAAGATATGGCCACGGTGGCAAAGACTTCAAAAAATCCTTCTACCCATAAATGCACCACCCACCAGCGCCAATATTCCATTACGGAAAGGTGAGTTTTGGCACCATAAAACAATCCTGCACCATAAAATAGACCTATTGCTGTGGCAGAACCGGTAAACAAAGCCAACAAGCTTTTATCTTCACCAGGTTTCTTTAAAGCTGGTAAAATTCCGCGTAACATTAATCCCAACCAGAGAATTAATCCCACCAATAGGGCTATTTGCCAAATTCTACCTAAATCCAAATATTCATAACCCTGGTGTCCTATTAAAAAACTTATGTCTAAACTTAATTTTTGATGAATAGCTAAGGCTTCGCCCAAAAGTGAACCGCCCACCACCAAAACCAGCGCCCCAAACAATATGTTTGCGCCTAATCTTTGATGTTTTGGATCTTTACCCCCATTAATTATGGGAGCTAAAAATAAACCTGCGGTTAAAAAAGAAGTCGCTATCCAAAATAAAGCCAGTTGTATATGCCAAGTACGCGCTAAACTATAAGGCAACCATTCACTGAGTTTAAATCCATAAAAATCTTGACCTTCTACGGTGTAATGCGCTAAGGCTCCTCCCAAAAGACTTTGCAATCCAAAAAGAGCCACCACCACCAGAATATATTTCCACAAAGATTTTTGCGAAGGGGTTAAACTAAAAGAATTAAGCGGATCGTCTATGGGTGCAACAATATCATCTTCCTCTTTGCGTTTAAAAGACCATATCCATACAAAAGCACCAATGGCTAAAACCAAGAGAATAATAGAAGCTATGGACCAAGCAATATTTGCTGTGGTGGCCACATTGTCTATTAAAGGTTCGTGGGGCCAGTTGTTAGTATAGGTTATTTCGCTGTTAGGCCTATTAGTGGCCGCCGACCAAGAGGTCCAGAAAAAGAATTTGGACAGATTTTGTCGCCTTTCTAAATCGGGCATTACATTTTCTTGCATAGCATAAGCTTGTCTTAGCTTTTGAAAATCGGGATGATTTCCATAAAGCTCAATGTAATGTTCTGCGGTTTTTTGTATAGCCGCCCAGCGTCTGGGGCTAATTTGTACTTTATCGGTTTTAGCGTTGTAAGTATTACTGCGTATATCTTGTTTGAGCGCTACTTTGGCCACAGCTATTTCTTCGGAATTTAGATTAGCATAACTTTTAGCAAAACGCTCTTGGGAAAAGTTTTCTAACCAAAATCCTATTTCACGATGCAACCAATCGGCAGTCCAGTCAGGCGCTTGGTATGCCCCATGCCCCCAAACTGTTCCTATTTGCTGACCACCAGCAGATTGCCATGCTAATTGTCCGTTTATTATTTGATCTTTGCTAATAACTTGCTTCCCATTGACCTCAAAAGCACTGGGAATGGGGGGTGCTTGTCTATATACCTCTTTACCATAAAATCCTAGTATGGTAAAAGTAAATACCAAGACCCCCACCAAAGACAACCAATGTAAGCGATAGGCCTTCATTTTATTCACCTAAAGCGCGGGGGAAAAGGATGTTATTTTCCAAACTTATATGTTCCATCAACTCTTGGATAAAAGTGTGGGTGTTCATATAAGAAGCGCGCCAAGTATTGCATGCCCCTTCGGGCAAAGTGAAGTTATTTGTCAACTGATCCATAAGTTCCACATCTTTGCCGGCCTCATCGTGTTCGTGTAGCATAGCTTTAATGGGATGACTCATCCAATCTTTGTCAGCATTTTCTAAAATAGCAGGAAAAAGCACTTGCTCTTCTTTTGCCATGTGCGAAAGCAAATCTTCTTCTAGTTTTTCGAGCACATCAGCTAAACCTGCTGGACATTCGGGATGATAGCCATGTACCTGCTCTACGCGACGAGCTAAGCGAATCAATTCAGGAAGATCTTCCCGATGTTTAGCGTGGTAATTTTTTATGATATGATCTATAATTTCACTGTCAGCACGGCTTTTCCAATCATCATCACCTTCAAATTTTTCTAAGCCTTGTAATTCTGACAATAGCTTATCGGTGTTTTCGCCACAAGCTTCACCTATGGTTGTGTTTCCGCCGCAGCAAAAATCTAAACCATGGGATCGTAAAATACGGGTGGCACCAGAGTATTCAGTGGCTACTACGCCTAGGGGAGTGTTTGCTGTAATCATGATTTTATCCTTGTTAGTTGTTGATTTCACATTATCATTGCAACAAACATGCCAACAAAAACAAGCAAAAAGTCCTTTTAAACTCACCTCACACAGTTTTATTTGTATATTCCACAATAACACAAGTTGTTATTCTTACAATTATTGTGTTTTTAACAATTTATGAGATGATTATGAACTTTGATTCTTGCTCAGCGGTCTTAAATTTAACCTTAGCGCTAAATGCCACCGCGTCCATTGATGCAAAACTCGCTGGTTTTCTCAAAAGCTTAAATGAATTTATTCCTTTTGACTCTGCAGCGGTGCTAATGAAAAATAAGGGTAATCTCAATGTTTTAGCTTCCATGGGTTTAAAAGCCGAAGCCCGGGTAAAAAAATACCCTATAGCCGAAAACCCCCGCTTTAAAATGATTATCAAATCAGCTAATCCCATTGTTTTTCCTCCGGATAGCACCTTGGCTGATCCCTTTGATCACTTACTAGAAATAACCGATTTTGATTCCCAAGGCCAAGTACATTCTTGTCTGGGATGTCCTTTAACTGTACATAACGAAGTCATAGGCTGCCTTAGTTTAGATGCTTTAAAACCAGGCGTGTTTAATGATTTATCCCACGAGTTTTTAAAAGTCATTGGCGCTTTGGTTGGCACAACTTTACGTAATGCTTTGATTATCCAACAAATGGAAAGAGACAATCACCGCGCCATGGAATGGGCAAGGGAAATACATAAGCTCCAAGAAAAAAGATCTTTGATTGGAGATTCTGTGCCCATGCAAAAACTGCGACAAGAAATTAAGTTGGTGGCGCGCTCCCCTTTTCCGGTTTTGGTTTTAGGGGAAACAGGAACTGGAAAAGAAATTGTGGCTAAATCTATTCACCAACAATCCTCGCGCTATGCTGAGCCATGGATCACCGTAAACTGCGCCGCTTTGCCCGAAAATCTCGCTGAATCAGAGCTTTTTGGCCATTTGCGCGGAGCTTTTACTGGAGCAGATAACCATAGGCCCGGAAAGTTTGAATTAGCCCACCAAGGTACGATTTTTTTAGATGAAATCGGTGATTTAAGTTTAAATTTACAAGCCAAAATATTGCGCTTGCTGCAAGAAGGAGAGATTCAGCGAGTGGGAGCAGACGAAACTTTAAAGGTCGATGTGCGAGTAATTGCCGCCACGCATCGCAATTTAGAAGCCATGGTTAAATCTGGAGAATTTCGCCAAGATTTGTATCATCGCCTCCATGTGTTTCCTATTCGCATAGCGCCTTTGCGAGAGCGCTTAGATGATTTAGAACTATTGGCGGCAAACTTTGTTGCAGAAACCGCGCGAAACTTAGGTTTAAAAGATGTTAAAATCGACCCTGAACTTATTGACCTTTGGAAAACAGAAAACTGGCCTGGCAATGTGCGTGAATTACAAAATCGCGTGCGTGCCACTATCATAGCTATGGGTTTAAATACCAGCGATACTATGCTTACTGCGCATTTAAACTCCGAAAATGCACCTACAAATTCAAGCCCTACGACACCGAAAATTGATTTACAACAAGGATACTCTAACCTGATAGAAAGCTTTCGAGCCAAAATTATTGCCGAAGCTTTACGCCAAACTGAGGGAAGTAACAGTAAAGCCGCCGATTTAATTGGTATGGATAGGGGAAACTTTAGTCGTTTGCGTCAGAGATTGTTGGATTAATGGTGAAATTAACTTGACAATAAGGGCAAAACTTATTTTTACAAGCTTTATTAAGCTTTTTATCAATCAACTGTAGCATGAATTTTTCTAATTCTGGAAATGTTTTTTTTATAACTTCTCCAGCTTGCTCTTTATATTGTAAAAAATATGACCACAATAATTTATTAGCATTTAAATTTTCTATAAAACTTCTGCCCATGCAAAAATCGTGCAAATAATCTCTAACCAATAAAGTATAATCTGGTGTCGGAGTTTCTTTGCGCCATTGCAGCACTTCGCCAAAAATATATTGCTTGTAGTTAGGCAATTGATGGAATTGATTTTTCATTTCATGGAAAACTCTTTTTATTGTGAAGCAATACTCCATGGCTTGGTTAAATTCTGAGCTAATTTCGTTTAATTTCGCAAAAAAATCATCTTGGTCTGCAAAATCACCGAATAAAGACATCATTAATCTTATATCAGTGCATTTTTTTAATTGTAAATCCAATTTTTTACAATCAGCCACAACCCATGAATTTGGTCCTAAATATTCTAATAGTTTTTCTTTTTCATAAAAAAGTGCCCCTGAATTTTCTTTTAGAGCCACATAATTTTTTTGATTACTCTTAATACTTATAAAATAACCCACAAAAATTATACCCAAAGATTTTCCCATAAATGCACTTTTCCCTTTCAAAATAGACATTAATCTACTATTATTAATCTAAACACCAATCTATGTCTTGCCAATAAGCAAAAAAATGATTAAATTTTCATTTCAGAATTGGCGGTTTAGCTCAGCTGGTTAGAGCAACGGAATCATAATCCGTGTGTCCGGGGTTCAAGTCCCTGAACCGCTATTCTTTTTAGAAGGTTATATGAAGCATTTTTTTATTATCATCAGCATAGTTTTAATATCTTCTTTTAATTCATGCAAGAAGGACAATAACCTTTCGACAGAACAAAACAAAAGTGAAATTTCATTAAAAAAATTTAGTGCTCCAGAAGAAACCACCATAAATCAACAGACTGCAAATAGTTATGTTAAAACTAGTACAGCTTTGCACCTACTTGCAAAAGACTGGGTAACACAGTTAGAAAGCACACAAAATGCCGAAGAAAGGGTATTAATTTTAGGTGGCTTCGAAAAAGCCCGTGATCAGCTAATACGAAAAATTGGTTTAGAAGGTATTGAACATTTTAATTGGATTTCCACTGTTGCTATTAAAGACCAAAAAAACAAAGATGTTTTTGAAAAAGCTGGTTTACATATAGCAAGCGAATAATAAAGGACTTTTATATATGATGAAAGGTAAAAAAGGCATCATTTTTGGTGTTGCTAATCAACGTTCCATAGCTTGGGGTATAGCCCAAAAACTTTTAGAAAATGGAGCAGAAGTAGCATTTAGTTATATGGGTGAAAGGTTAAAAGGAAGTTTAGAAAAACTAATTATTGACTATCCTCAATGTAAAATGTACGAATGCGATGCTTCTGATGAAAATCAAATTGAAAATGTAGCTGAACAATTTAAAAACGATCACGGTTCTTGTGATTTTATAGTTCATTCCATTGCTTTTGCTGATAAAGATTATTTATTGGGTAATTTTTACAAGACTCCTAAAGATGTGTTCTTACAATCCATGGACATCTCTGCTTACACCCTAGTTTCCATTACTAGGCATTTTGAGTCCATTTTGAATGATAATGCTTCCATTGTAGCCTTAACTTATTTGGGCTCTACTAAAGTGGTTCAAAACTACAATGTGATGGGTGTAGCCAAAGCTTGTTTAGAAGCTAGTGCTCGTTATTTAGCTAACGATCTCGGTCACAGAGGTATCAGAGTTAACAACATATCAGCAGGTCCTGTAAATACTTTAGCAGCCCGCGGTATTTCTGATTTCACCAATCTTTTGAAAATCCATCGCAGAGTAGCACCTTTGCGCTCTAATACCACCCAAGAAGAAGTTGGTGGCGCAGGCTTATTTTTATTATCCGATTTATCTAAAGGCATTACTGGGGAAACCATGTATGTAGATGGTGGATATAATAAAGTTGCTGTGGGCGGTATAGATGCCTATAATTT
>LSQX01288438.1_pt2 | contig 51238 bp, 52 predicted proteins | sample 654561 | NCBI WGS metagenome assembly LSQX01 (sample SAMN04489861, study PRJNA283612) | anaerobic digester metagenome | isolation source: 4 biogas reactors fed with cattle manure at either 37C or 55C with and... | place: Denmark: Kongens Lyngby | collected 2014
CACAGGTACTGTGCGGCCATTTCCTCGAAAACCGGCCCCATATAGGAGTTCAGATCGGGCTCGATCAATTCTCAAAAAACATCCTCTCCTTTTCCCATCAGGATGGCGTTCAAGTTGGGAAACACAAACCTGTACCAAAAGCGGAACATCTGATCTGCCAAATAATAAACTTTCCCGCGGCTTCGACTTTCTGTCACAGGCATCTATTTTTTCACAAGCCCCATAGCGATCAGGGAGATTAAAAGATTGCTGCAAGCGCTGGTTCCGATTCCTACTTTCGTGGCAATTTCATTTAGCCTGCTTGCGCCGCCTGCGATGGCGGCGATGACAGCATTATAAGTGGCCGGATCCCGCAGTTCCTGCTTAAGCAAATTGTTTGGTTCTTCAAAAAGTGAGCCCGATGGCGTCAAAAATAGCTCGCAGATGTTTTCCTTGAGGCTGAGGTGGGGCTCGATTTTTCCAAGGTTATCTGGGATCGCCCCTGTGATCCCGCAGAGGATTGCCTGCTCTTCTTTTGGGAAGTCCGCCAGCATCAGTGCAGACCCTTTATAAGTGAAAGGCCTGATTTTAAATTGCGCTGTCCGCCTGCCATACAAAGGGCTCTTATATCCCAAAACCTGGTTTTCCATAAAGCTCAAGGAGGAGCTGCAGAGGATGAGAAAAAGTTTCGTTTCTCTGAACCTCAGGTCGATCTGGTTTTGGATGATGGAGGAAATTGGCCTGTAGCTCTGCGCAAGGTACGGATATTCGTCAATGAGCAAAACTTGCCTTTCCTCTTTGGCTAGGGGGTAGATGTAATCCAATAGCTCCTCGAAGCTGGTGAACGAAGGCATGGGAGTGCCTGGCATTGTGTTCTCAAACACTTCTTTGGAGAGGCTGGCAAGGTTTTCCCCCTGGGTTGTTTCCAAAGCCGCAAAATAAATCGCTTTTTTCCCCTTGCAAAACTCACGGATCAGAGTGGTTTTTCCTACTCTCCGCATGGTGTCCGTTTTGTCAAGAAGACATGCTGAAAAGCGGATGGCTGGTGGGGTGTATACACTTTTGAAATCGTGATGGTGCCAATGGCGGATAAAACTAAGGCACCTCTATTTCAGAGGTGCACGATGGTGGCGCCAGAGTTTCCGCCTTCGTAGTGATATTCTCCTCTCCTGTAGCCGAACTCTTCCAGAACGTCGATAGCAACTCTCTCGAGAAAACCATCCCCTATACCGTGGATGATCCTCACTTTGCTCTTTTTCTGCTCCATTGCTTTGACCAGAAACTCTCTGAGGGCGCTTCTGGCAGCTTCAGGAGGGAAGGGGTGCAGGTCAAGTTCTGGAATCCGTTTTTTCCCCAACTCAATCCACCTCCAGCTCTTTGTGGTATAGGGGATTTACAAACACTGTTTTTTCGCCTTTGTAAACCACAAACCCAGGCTTTGCACCATTAGGTTTGTGAACGTGCTTTACTAAAGTGAAATCAACTGGCACGTTCTGGCTTTCCCTCGCCTTGCTGTAGTACGCTGCAAGCTGGGCAGCTACATTTATTACCTCCTCATCGTCGGTTCCAGGCCTTACGATCACATGGGAGCCGGGGATTTGCTTTGCGTGGAGCCATAGATCGCTTCCCTTGGCCTGCCTTAAAGTCAGGCGATCGTTTTGGTAGTTGTTGCGGCCTACCAGGATCTCGTGATCCCGAAAGCGAAAGCGGTGGGGGCTGCTCGCTGGCACTTTTTTTGCCCTGCGCAAGGGGGGAAGGAGGCCAGCTTCCCTCAGCTCCGCTTCGATTTCAGGCAGCTCTTCAAAGGATGCATCCAGTAGGCTCTGCTCTACAGACTCGAGATATTCAAGCTCCTGCTGCGAGAGGGCAAGCTGCCTTGCTATTTCCTGTTTTCCCTTCTTCAGCTTCCCGTAGCGGCGAAAAAGCTTTTCCACATTGGCCTGAGGCGAGAGGCTGGGGTCTAAATCAATGGTGATGGGTTTAAGTTCAGGATGGTAGTAATTGGGAAGGGTCACCTGGCTGCTGCCAGGAGGCACCTGCCCCAGGCTTGCTTTGAGAAGCTCCCCTTTGATTCTATAGTGCTCTGCATCTTCAGCTGTAAAAAGTTCTGCCTTTTGCGCTGCGATCTTGCGCTGGGTCTTTTTAATTGCCCTGCGGACTGCCCGGCGCAGGCTCCCCTTGGCCTTTGAAAGCTTTTCCTCCCAGGCTGATCTGTCCAAAGTCTGCGCAACAGCAGCCTCAAGGGATGAAACAGGGGTAGCGGGGCTCTTGAGGGGCAAGAAAGCCGCAAAATCATTGCCGCCGGCAACAATGCAGGGCTGAAACTGAGCGTTTCTCTGCAAGGCCAGGAGGTTCTGCCAGCTCTGCCAGAGCTTTTCACCTTCAACCTCAGCACAGCTGACATCCGGTCCATAGCCGCACTGGGCCAAAAGTTCTTCAGTCAAAAAGGGGCTCAATCCCACAAAGCTCTGCAGAAGCAGCTGCTTGCAAGAACCGCTGGATGCTGAGAGCATTTTTTCCAGGGTGGGCAGAGTGAGTTCTTCCGGCGATAGCCTCCCCCCTTGAGGCGGGTCAAGATAGCGCGCCCCTGGCACCACCTCACGGAACCTGTTTACATCCTCAGTCACATGCTTGATGGCATCAATGATCTCCCGCTTCTCAGGCTCGAAGAGGATCAGGTTGCTGTGCCTGCCCATGAGCTCCAGGGCCAAAACCAAAGTTTCGGAAGTTGCTGTCTGAAAGGTGAAGTAAATAATCCGCTCCCAATTTTTCTGGGCGATGTCCACAAGCCTTGCCCCCTGCAGATACTTGCGCAGCACCATGCAGAAAGGAGGAGGTGAGGTGGGGTTGGACAGCTGCCGGGAGGCGAAATTTGCCCTGGCAAATTTCGGATCACAGGACAAAAGGAGGGGGATATTTTGGCCAGGCTGGCGGAGGCCCAATACCACCTCTAATGGTTCAGGCTGGGTTATCTGATCAACCCTGGCTCGCAGCAGCTTCTTTTTAAGCTCCCAGACCAAGGCTGAGGTAGTAAAGCCGTCAAAAGGCATGAAATCACGCTCCAATCCCTTTTATGGTAGCACGAGGGCGGGATGGGGTCAACTGAATTGGGAAAAGTTTTCATGGTATATTGGCAGGAATAGCCACTTTGGGAAGCGAATAACAATAGGGGAAACAAGGAAGGTGAACACATTGGAGAAGCATAAGAAGCTGCTGGCACTTTTGTTAATCGCCGGTACCCTCTTGGCAAGTCCTCTGGTATGTGCCTCAGACTACTTAACCAACTTTTATTATAACATGGGCATGAAAGTCCTCGCCTACGGCTTCCGTCCCCTGGCAGGCGAGCACTTCAAACAAGTGCTGGCAAACGATCCAGACAACTACGAGGTCAGGCTGCTTTACACCCTGATTCTCATAGACGTGGGACAGTTAAATCAAGCCCTTGCCCAGTGCAAGCTGCTCAGAGAAAGCAGTCAGGCAGACGGGACAGTCGACGTTTTAGAAGGGCAAATCTACCAAAAGCTTGGACAGCTGGATAAAGCAGAACAGCTTTACCAGAAGGCTTTGGCCAGCGATGATCAACTTGCAACAGCCCATTTGGGCTTGGCACAGATTTGGGCACTGCAAAATAAAGAAGAAGCAGAGTCCGCCTATCGGAAGGTAATTGAGCTTTCTCCTGATCGGTTGGATGCCTATCTCGAGCTCGCCCAACTTTTGCAGAAGAAAGGCAGCTTGGCTGATGCTGAAGGGATCCTCAAAGACGGGATCACCGTCAACAGACAGTGGGCGCCCCTGCACAGGCAGTTGGCCAAAATATATCAGGAAGCAGGCAGGCTCGAGGAGGCGCAAGTAGCTCTCGAGAGAGCAGAGCAGCTGGAACAAGAAACTCAACAAGCTGCAAACTAGCGGGAAAGGGGGATCCTCCCTTTGTCTTTCGTTCACCTGCACAACCACACTGAATACAGCCTGCTGGATGGCGCAAGCCGCATTGAGGAGCTTGTAGATACGGCTGCCCAGATGCAGATGCCTGCTTTGGCCATTACCGATCATGGGGTCCTTTATGGGGCCCTTCCTTTTTATCGTGCGGCGAAAGAGAGGGGAATTAAGCCCATTATCGGCTGTGAGGTTTACGTCGCCCCCAGAGGCAGGACCATGCGGGATCCCAAGCTGGACGCAAATCCCTATCACCTTGTGCTTCTGGCCGCAAACCAACAGGGGTACAAGAACCTCATGGCCCTTTCGAGCCTGGGCTTTCTGGAAGGCTTTTACTACAAACCCCGGGTGGACAAGGAGCTTTTGGCCAAATACAGCGAAGGGCTCATCGCCCTTTCAGCCTGCTTGGGCGGAGAGCTCCCGGAGCTGATTTTGAAAGGGGATCTCGAAGGCGCCAAAAGGGCGGCACTGGAGTACAGAGAGATTTTCGGCAGGGACAATTTTTATCTTGAGCTTCAGGATCAAGGCCTCAACGGCCAGCAGCGGGTCAACGCTGCACTAATGGAAATTGCAAAAGAGCTGGACCTGGATGTGGTTGCCACTGCTGATACCCATTACCTTAACAAAAGCGATGCAGCCATCCACGACGTGCTCCTGTGCATTCAAACAGGGAAGACCCTGGAGGACTCGGACAGGATGCGCTTTGAAACCGACGAATTCTACTTGAAAACTCCAGACCAGATGCAAGCCCTCTTTTCCCACGTCCCTGAGGCCATCACCAACACCTTGAAAATTGCAGAGCGCTGCCAGCTTGAGCTTGAGCTGGGCGGCAGGCACCTGCCCAAGTTCCCCCTGCCGGAAGGGGTAGATGCAAGCGGCTACTTGCGTCAGCTGGCGGCTGAAGGAGCTCGTGCTCGCTACGGGGATATTCGCGGCGAGGTGGAAGAGAGGCTTTCCCATGAGCTCGGAATTATCGAGCAGATGGGATATTGCGATTACTTCTTAATTGTCTGGGATTTCGTTCGCTTTGCAAAAGAAAACGGCATTATGGTAGGACCAGGCCGGGGCTCTGCTGCAGGAAGCATTGTTTCCTACTGCCTGGGCATCACCCAAATAGATCCCCTCCGCTGGGGATTGTACTTCGAACGCTTCCTCAACCCCGACAGGGTCAGCATGCCTGATATAGACATAGATTTCTGCTATGAGCGCAGGGGGGAGGTTTTAGATTACGTAACCAAGCGCTACGGCGAAGATCACGTGGCCCAGATTATCACCTTCGGCACCATGGCAGCTAGGGCTGCCGTCCGCGACGCAGGCAGGGCCATGGCGCTGCCCTACAGCCTTGTAGACAGGGTAGCAAAGCTGATCCCCCCTGACGCCAAAACCCTTGCTGACGCCGTGGCAAGTGAAGGCAGACTCAAGGAGATGGCAGAGTCTGATCCGCAGGTTGAAAAGCTGCTGGCAGTTTCCGCTGCCATTGAAGGCCTTCCCCGGCACGCTTCCACCCACGCAGCAGGGGTTGTGATCACAGACGAGAACCTCTTGTCGTGCACCCCGCTGCAGAGACAGGGAGAGGGACCAGTCACCACCCAGTACCCCATGGAAGTCCTGGAGAGCATCGGCCTATTGAAAATGGACTTTCTGGGCCTGAGGACCCTCACTGTTCTGCAGAAAGCATCACAACTGGCAGGGAACGTGAACCTCGAGAAGGTGCCCATCGACGACCCGGAGGTTTACAAAATGCTCAGCCGTGGGGAGACCATGGGGGTATTTCAGCTGGAGAGCCAGATGTTCCAGCAGCTCCTGCGGGAGGTGCAGCCCAGGTGTCTTGAGGATGTCATCGCCACAGTTGCCCTGGGACGCCCCGGCCCCATGGCCATGGTGCCTGAGTACGTCCGGGGCAAGGCAAACCCTGAGAAAATAACCTACCTGGACCCTGCACTGGAGCCTATCCTCAGAGACACCTACGGCATTATGGTCTACCAGGAACAGGTAATGAGCATTGCAAGCATCCTGGCAGGGTTCAGCCTTGCGGAAGCTGATTCTCTCCGCAGGGCCATGAGCAAAAAAAGGCCGGAGGATATAGCTGCCATGAAAGAGAGGTTCGTGGCTGGCGCTGCAGAAAAAGGGATGCCAAAAGAGAGAGCAGAGAAGATCTTCGGTCAAATGGAGGATTTTGCAGGCTACGGATTTAATAAATCACATGCAGCCTCTTACGCATATCTGGCGTACCTCACCGCTTACCTCCGCCTGCACTATCCTGCAGCCTTTATGGCAGCGCTGCTGTCCAGCGTGCAGGGCCAGCTGGAAAAGGTGGCGCAGTACGTGGGGGGCTGCAGGAAAATGGGCCTTGAAGTTCTGCCGCCGGATGTAAACAGCAGCGGGGCAGACTTCACAGTTGAAGAGGGGAAAATCCGCTTCGGCCTTTCAGCAGTGAAAAACGTGGGCCAAGGGGCTGTAGAAGAGATTGTGGCAGCCCGTAAAGACGGCAAATTTACCTCCCTTGCCGACTTCTGCAGCAGGGTGGACCTGCGGATTGTTAACAAAAGGGTTTTGGAAAGCTTGATCAAAGTCGGCGCCTTTGGCTCTGTCCATCCCAACAGGCGGGCGTTGCTTTTGAATTTAGATGAGGCCATCCGCTTTGGCGAGGCTGCAAGAAAGCAGAGGCTGTCCAAACAAGGAGCTCTCTTCACAGAAGAAATCGCACCTCCCCCTATGCCGGGAATTGAAGACTTTCCACAGCAGGAGCTCCTGGCCCAGGAAAAGGAATATTTGGGCCTGTACCTCAGCGGTCATCCACTTCAGCGGTGGGAAAAGCTCCTTGCTGTCTACACCACACCAATTGCCTTTCTAGCGGAGCAGAAAGAAGGGCGGGTGACTGTGGGAGGAATGATCAGCAGCATCAAGGAGATCACGACAAAGCACGGCCAGAGGATGGCATATGTAGGGGTGGAGGACCTGGGAGGATCTGTGGAGCTGGTAGTGTTCCCTCAAGTTTTTGACAGGTGCAGAGCCTGGCTTGAAGAGCAGCGCGTGGTCCTAGCATGCGGCAAGCTGGAGGCAGGGGAAGAAGACAGCCCATCCCGGATTCTCGCAGATGAGCTGCTGCCTGTAGATGAAGGAGTGATCCAGCTTCAGCTGGCTGGAAAGCGGGAGGAACTGGTGAGCCTGCAGGCTGCCCTCAGGGAAGGGCAGGGCACAAAACCTGTGATTATAGAGCTAACAGGAGGCAAAACCCGCTGGCTCATCTCAACAGATCCCAAATGGTGGCCCCAGGAGCAGAAGCTTGCAGGAGGAAGGTGGAAATATCGGGTAATCTCCCCCTCAGGATAGAAAGGAGCAGTTAGATGAAAAAAGATGTAATGAAAGAGCATGTAGTCCAGATGCTGCAGGAGCGCGGCGTTTCTTTGGATGACATTGCAGAGCTGTCCTGGCAGCTGCAGGCTCCTTACAACAACGAGCTGACCAAACAAGAATGCAGGGAGAGCGTGGAACGGGTTTTGGAGAAGAGAGAGATCCTCTATCCAGTCCTCACAGGCCTGGTTATAGACAAGCTGGCTGAGGAGGGGAAACTGCCGGAACCCCTTTTGTCTGTGATCTGCCGCGACGAGGGCTTGTACGGAGTTGACGAGCTTTTGGGACTTGGGATCACCAATATTTACGGTTCTGTAGGCTTGACCAGCTTTGGCTACTTGGATAAAATGAAAAATGGCATCTTAGGAAAAATGAACCAAACACAGAAAAATGGCGGCCGGGTTACCACCTTCCTCGACGATATAGTGGCAGCCCTGGCAGCTGCAGCCTCAGCGAGACTCGCACATCGGGGCAAAGCAAAGAAAGAACAAGTAATGTGAAAGGAAGATCGAAATGAGTTTGCGGGAAAAAGCCCTAGCCATGCACAAAGAAGGTCCTGGCAAGATCACAGTGAACAGCACATTAAAGGTGGAAAACAAGGAGCAGCTGAGCCTGGCGTACACCCCAGGGGTGGCAGAACCCTGTAGGGAAATCGAAAAAAACCGGGACCTCGTCTACGACTACACAGCCAAAGGCAACCTTGTTGCAGTTGTCACAGACGGAAGCGCAGTACTGGGCCTCGGCAATATCGGTCCTGAGGCTGCAATGCCGGTGATGGAAGGGAAGGCTGTCCTATTTAAAGAATTTGCCGGCGTTGACGCCTTTCCAATTTGTCTGAATACCCAGGATCCTGAGGAGATCATCCAAGCAGTTCTCGCCATTGCCCCAACCTTCGGCGGCATAAATCTCGAGGACATCTCTGCTCCCCGCTGCTTTGAAATCGAGCGGAGATTAGATGAAGAGCTGGACATTCCAGTTTTCCACGACGACCAGCACGGCACTGCAGTGGTTACCTTGGCGGGACTCATCTCTGCTCTGCGGATCGTGGACAAGAAAATTGGTGACCTTAAGATCGTGATCAACGGTGCAGGAGCAGCCGGCAACGCCATCGCAAAGCTCCTCCTCGCTGCAGGGGCTAAGGGAATTGTTATCTGTGACCGCAAAGGTGTGATCAGCACTGAAAGCAGCGATCCCGCAAAAAGAGAGCTGGCTGCCATCACGAATCCCCAAGGGGAAACTGGTACTCTCCACCAGGTGCTCCGAGGTGCAGACGTGTTCATCGGCGTCTCCCAGGCAAACCAGTTGGGAGCAGACGAGGTACGCACCATGGCCAAAGACCCAATAATCTTTGCCATGGCAAATCCGGAGCCTGAGATTTGGCCTGAGGAGGCAGAAGCTGGAGGAGCGCGGATCATCGCCACAGGCAGATCTGATTTTCCCAACCAGATCAACAACGTCCTCGGCTTTCCCGGCATTTTCAAGGGAGCACTTGCTGTGCGGGCAACCACAATCAACCATGAGATGAAAATGGCAGCTGCAGGCGCCCTTGCATCCCTCCTCACAGATGAAGATCTGGCAAGAGGCAAAATAATTCCAGATCCCTTCTTACCGACTGTGGCAGATACTGTGGCCAAAGCTGTGGCCAAGGCAGCCCAGGAAAGCGGCGTTGCCCGCCTGAAGGAGGCAGACTGTTGTATATAGAGATTGAACCTGACAAAGCCAGGCTCCATGCCTTGCTTTGTCAGGCCATCAATCCCAAGGCAGCGGAAATGCTCACTTCCCAATTGAGGCTCAAGAAGCTCGCAGTGGACTGCCAGCAAAACCGCTGGCAATTCTTTTTTGCCACTGTAGTCCCTGAGCTCTCAGCTGATGTCAAAGCATGCCTCGAGGAATTTGCAGCTTTCCTGAAGGAGAAGGTTCCTGCCTTGGGCGATGTGCGGTGGCAGGTGGAGGACGATGAAGTAGCGTACATGGAGCGCCTAGCCGAAAGGATCCGCCAAGCTCCCCCGGAGCCTCCCAAAAACCCCGGGCAGCAAGAGGTAAAAAAGAGCTTTGGGAAAAAGAGAATCACAGGAGAGCCGATGCAGATCAAGGAGATTGCAGCCCCAGGCCAAGGGGTTATTTGCGGCCGGGTCCTGCGGGTTGAAGAACGGGAAACCAGAAGCGGCAAGACAATCCTGATCTGGGATCTTTACGACGGCACTGACTCCATCACTTGCAAGGCCTTTTTAGATAAAGAACCCTTCAGCCTGAAAAAAGGCGAATATGTGAAGGTAGCTGGGAAAGTGGAGGACGACAGCTACAGCGGGGAACTGGTGATGCTGGCAGACAGCGTCCTACAGCAGGAGCCGCCCAAAGGCAGAGAAGACAACGCTCCTCGAAAGCGGATTGAGCTTCACCTTCACACCAAAATGAGCGCTATGGACGCTACCTGCGATGTAAAAGCAGCCATCGCCCAGGCTGCAAGCTGGGGACACAGTGCCATTGCCATTACAGACCACGGCGTTGTCCAGGCCTTTCCAGACGCGTATGAAGCAGGAAAAAAACACGGCATTAAGGTCCTCTTTGGCATGGAAGCATACCTTGTAAATGACGGGAAGGGACAAAGCTCGGCAGAGGGCCTTGACGTTCCCCTGGCAGACAGCGAGTTTGTGGTCTTTGACCTTGAAACCACAGGCTTCAGCCCCCTGTCCTGCTCCATCATCGAGCTGGGAGCTGTACGGGTCCGGGCAGACGGCACGATTCTGGACGAGTTCAACACTTTTGTGGGCACCACCAAAAGCGTGGACAGCCGCATTACCAAGCTCACAGGGATCACAGACGAGATGCTTGCTGACGCGCCGCCTCTTGAGGATGTCATCCCCAGATTTGTGGAATTTGCCCAAGGCGCAGTCCTCGCCGCCCACAATGCCAGCTTTGATCTGGGCTTTCTGCGACATGCTTTTCTAAAGTTGGGCCTCGAGATGCCGGACTATCACGTAACAGATACCCTTCTTTTGGCCCGGGCTCTCTGTCCTGAGCTGAAAAACCACAAGCTGGACACCTTGGCCAAGGAATTCAAGGTGGAGCTCCTCTCTCACCACAGGGCTTGCGACGATGCCAAGGCAACAGCCGGGATCCTCGCAGCCCTTCTGGGGCTTGCAGAGAAGCGGGGGGTTAAAACTTTAGCTGATTTGGACAAACTTCCCCAGGAGCAGAACCTAGACAGGCTCCCTACTCACCACGCCATTATTTTGGTTAAAAGCCAACAGGGGATGGAGAACCTCTACAGGCTGGTGTCATCCTCCCACATCAATCATTTTTATCGTAATCCCAGGGTTCTCAAAAGCGAGCTGGAAAGGTACAGGGAGGGACTAATTTTAGGTTCAGCCTGCGAAAGCGGGGAATTGTACAGGGCGATTTTGGCAGGGGAAAGTTCCCACAGGATCCGGGAAATCGCTTCTTTCTACGATTTTTTGGAGATCCAGCCTTTAGGCAACAACGAATTCCTCCTCCGTAGCGGTACTATTGGCAGCCGCGAAGAACTGCAGAAGATCAACCAAACCATCTATGAATTGGGGAAAGAGCTGAACAAACCGGTTGTGGCAACAGGAGACGTCCATTTTCTCGAGCCTTCTGATGCTGTGTTCCGGGAGATCCTGCAGACCAGCCAAGGGTATGATGAAGCAGACAAGCAGGCTCCCCTCTTTTTGCGGACCACAGAAGAGATGCTCGGTGAATTTTCGTATCTCGGCTCTGATGCTGCAGAGGAGGTAGTGATCACGAACCCTCAGCTCGTGGCCTCGTGGGTGGACGATGACGTCAAGCCCATGCTGGATGGGCTGCATACCCCCAAAATAGAAGGGGCAGAGGAAGAGATCCGCACTATGACCATGAATCGGGCAAGGGAACTGTACGGCGATCCTCTTCCTGAGATCGTTTCCCAACGGCTGCAGAAAGAATTAGATTCCATTATTAACAATGGTTTTGCCGTGCTGTATCTTATTGCTCATAAACTGGTGGACAAGTCCTTATCTGATGGGTACCTTGTGGGCTCCAGGGGCTCGGTAGGCAGCTCCCTTGTTGCAACCATGTGCGGGATCACGGAAGTAAACCCCCTTCCTGCCCACTACCTGTGCCCGAAGTGTAAATACAGTGAGTTCATTACAGATGGTTCAGTTGGGGCAGGTGCGGATCTGCCGGCAAAAGACTGTCCAAGGTGCGGTACAGCTTTGGCCAAAGACGGCCACGATATTCCTTTTGAAGTGTTTATGGGCTTCGAAGGCGACAAAGTCCCTGACATTGACCTGAACTTCTCAGGGGAATATCAGCATGTGGTGCACAAATATACAGAAGAGCTGTTCGGGAAGGGCCACGTTTACAGAGCCGGCACAATCGGCACCTTGGCAGACCGCACAGCCTACGGCATGGTGAAAAAATATGCTGAGGAGCGAGGGCTTAAGCTTCGCAGCGCTGAAATCCAAAGGCTCGTGGACGGCTGCACAGGGGTGAAGCGGACAACTGGCCAGCACCCTGGCGGGGTGATGGTGGTGCCCAGAAACAAGGACATCCATCAGTTTTGTCCCATTCAGTTTCCAGCCAACGACAAAAACAGCGCCACCATGACAACCCATTTCGATTACAGCTCCATCAGCGACAGGCTCGTCAAGCTGGACATCCTTGGCCATGATGATCCCACAGTGATCAGGATGCTGCAGGATCTCACAGGCACAGATCCCTTGGCCATTCCCCTGGATGAGCCCAAGACCATGTCCTTGTTTTCATCTTTGGAAAGCCTCGGCATCTCTCCTGAGGATGCAGGAGACAGCCAGGTGGGAACTTTGGCAATTCCGGAGTTCGGAACCCGTTTTGTCCGGCAGATGCTGGAGGACGTCCGGCCGAAATCCTTTAGCGAGCTGGTGCGGATCAGCGGTTTTTCTCACGGCACAGACGTTTGGTTGAACAACGCCCAGGATCTCATCAGGCAGGGGATAGCAGAAGCCAAAGACTGCATTTCAACCAGGGACGACATTATGAGCTTTCTGATTTACAAGGGCGTAGAGCCCAGCCGCGCCTTTGCCATCATGGAAAAGGTGCGGAAAGGCAAGGGGCTGGCTCAGGAAGATGAGGAACTCCTCACAGGCCACAAGATCCCCCGCTGGTTCATTGATTCCTGTAAAAAGATCCGCTATCTCTTTCCCAAAGCCCACGCTGTTGCCTACGTTACCATGGCTTTCAGGATCGCTTTCTACAAAGTCTACTACCCCACAGCCTTCTACGCTTCCTATTTTACAGTGCGGGCCCAGGGAGAGTTCAACATAGACCCTGTGCTGGAAGGCCCTAGCTACATGAAGAAAATCATCAGTGAGATCAACCAGAAAGGCAACGAGGCAACCCAGAAAGAAAAGAACCTGGCCAGCATTTTAGAGGTAGCTGTAGAGGCAGTCGCCAGGGGCATCAAGTTCCTGCCTGTGGATCTGTACCGCTCACATCCCCAGAACTTCCTGATCGTAGATGAGGGGAAGCTCCTGCCGCCCCTGTCATCGCTTGAAGGGCTCGGCATCAATGCTGCCAAGGCAATTGCAGATGAGAGGGAGAAGGGAGAGTTCAAATCCATCGAAGATCTCAGGCAGAGGGCTCGCCTCAGCAAGAACGTGATCGATGTCCTCGGGCAGCACGGCGCTTTGGCGGGACTTCCTGAGACCAACCAGCTGAGCTTGTTTCAACTGGCAAATTGATTTATAGGGCGCAGTTACCTCTGCGCCCTTGTTTTTTTCCGCAGCGCTGCAAATTTAGAAGGGGAAAGGCCGGTATGTTTTTTGAACATCTTGGAAAAATGATATATGCTTCCGTAGCCTACGGCAAGGGCAACATCTTCGATGGAAGAGTAGTCGCCTGAAAGCATCTCTTGAGCTTTTTCCAGCCTGATCTTGTGAAGGTACCTTATCGGCGGCATTCCGAACACTTCTGTGAAAATCTTTCTGAAATAGACTGTGCTTATGTTGGAGGCGCTGCTGATCTCGTCGTTTGTAAGGTTTTTTGTGTAGTTTTTGGCGATATATTCAACAGATGGCTTGATCCTCTCGTATTTGCTGGAGAGAGCGTATTCAGTTTTGACGGATTTCATCATTTCAAGCAGAATGCGGTAAGTACCGCTTATGCATTTGGTTTTATAAAAAGGCTCTTTCATCAGGCGGCTGTATTCCAGCTCATTGAATATTTTCAAAATTTCCAGGCTGCTTGCGATGGGAAAAGAAAATATTTTATCGTGCTTGAAATTGGCCTCAAATTCGATATCCAGAAAATCCCCTTCTTCAAGGCACCTCCAGGAATAAGAACTTCCTGCTGGAAGCAGCATCATCTTGTTTGCATTTGAGATATACTTTTTTCCTGCACAAAAATATTCGGTTTCTCCCTCTACCTTCAAGACGATTCCCCAAAACTCCCGATTCTTTCTGGTGCCCCCGACGTTTTTTCCTGTCCGCATCCGGCTTGCAGAATGGACGTTTGTGATCACCAAATCCGCTAAAATCTCCATCGCTCACACCCCCAAGATTATTATAACATCCGGCTGAAAGTTTGTATATCAAAACGTATAAAAATACCAAATTCTACATTTCCAAAAACTACTTGTTTCTGTATGATAATTCAAGAGATGATTGCGGAACAATCAGTGTTTCAGAACTGCCTTTCCGCGGATAGGAGTGAGAACAAAAATGATAAAAATAGGGCAAATAGGACTTGGCCACAACCACGGCGAGGGAAAAATGAAGGCAGTGCGGAAATTTCCCGAGCTGTTTGAGGTGGTTGGGATTTGCGAACAGGATGAAAAATGGCTGGCGAAGCGAAGAAACCTTGACGTATATAAGGACTTGCCCCTTTTGAGCTTCGATGAACTATTAGATAAAGTCGATGCGGTTTTGGTGGAGTGCGATGTTGCAGACTTGACTAAAACAGCCCAAAAGTGCATTGATGCCGGAAGGCACATCCATCTAGATAAACCAGCCTCAGGCACTTTTTCTGAATACAGAAAGCTTTTGCAGACTGCACAAGAGAAGCAGCTTGTTGTCCAGTTGGGCTATATGTACAGGTACAATCCTGCCATCAAAAAGTGTATGGAAATGATCCAAAAGGGGGAACTGGGGGAAATTTATCAGATCAACGCAGAAATGAGTACATATCACTCTCCTGAATACAGGAGCTGGCTCAATAATTTCAAAGGTGGATCCATGTACATTTTCGGCTCCCATCTGATTGACCTTGTGGTAAGGATTTTAGGCGTGCCGGGAAAAGTATCGTCCTATCTCAAACAAACAGGCTTTTGTGATGTCTGCTCTCCAGACAACTGCTTTTCAGTGTTGGAATACGAAAAGGCCATCGCCAAGATAACAACTTTATCTGTAGCAGTAAACGGCTGGGGAATGCGCCAATTTACCGTCTACGGCAGCCGAGGCACTGTGGAAATAAAGCCCATAGAGAAGAGGACGAAGATGATAAAAGCAACGGCAGATTTCGCAGTGAACCCTTACGCTGACATGAAAGAGGCAGTTGAAGTTCCAGATGTTCCCCAGGACGAGAGGTATGATAAAATGGTCAAGGACTTCTATCTGTTTGTTACCGGCCAAAAAACCAATCCCTATACCTATGAACATGAGCTGAATGTACAGAAAACTCTGCTTATGGCTTGCGACAACTTTATTGAATGATAATGGCCTAAAGAGTCTCTGATCTTAGTTGGTACGCCGGGATCGTGGATTAGGACTGCAGGATTGAAAGGAAAATGAAGATGAATTTTACAGGGAAAGTTGCCTTCCTTACAGGCGGAGGCGGCTATATCGGAAGTGCGGTGGCGCTGAGGCTCGCAGCTTTGGGTGCTAAGGTAGCTGTGTGCGATCTGGATTTAGAGAAGGCTGAAAGAACTGTTCAGCAGATAAGAGCGATAGGAGGCACAGCCATTGTCTTGGCAGCTGACGTGGCCGAGTCCAAAAGCATTGAGGCAGCCATCCAAAGGACAGATGAGGAGTTTTGCGGGCTTGATATCATGATGCACATTGCTGGGGGAAGCGCCCGGGAGCGGATGAAGCCTTTAATCAAACAAGAAGATGAAGTGATCGAAAGGGTGATAAGGATAAACTTGCTTGGTGCCATCTATTCCAGCCGCGCTGCTGCCAGGATCATGGTGAAGCGAAAAAGGGGAGGAAGGATCATTAATTTCTCTTCCATCGTGGGAGTGAACGGACTTCGGGGATGCGTAGACTACGCTGCTGCCAAAGGCGGCATTATCGCCATGACCAAATCCCTTGCCAAGGAACTTGGGGAGTACAGGATAACTGTCAACAGCATTGCCCCTGGGATAGTGATGCGTCCGGAAGAAGGTCACAGTGAGGAGAGGGCGCTAAAGACAAATTTCTTAAAAAGCAAGTGCCTCGCATCTGACGTAGCGGAACTGGCAGTCTTTTTGGCCTCTGAAGGGGCGCGGTTTATTACAGGGCAAACGTATATTATCGACGGCGGAAGGAGCCTTGCGTTGAAAGGAAGTGATTGACGGTGAAAGCAATGTTAACTGACGAGAATAAAAATTTAATATGGTCTGAGGTTGCAGATCCAGTCATAAAACCAAACGAAGTTCTGGTTGAAGTCCATGCTGCCGGCGTGAACCGTGCAGATCTCCTGCAGCGGGAAGGCAAATACCCCTCTCCTGAAGGCAGCCCACAGTGGATGGGTTTGGAGATCTCAGGTGTGATCGCAGAGCTTGGGCCAGAGGCAAAGGCAAAGAGCAGTTGGCAGGTGGGCGATAAGGTTTGTGCCCTCTTAGGCGGTGGGGGCTATGCGGAAAAGGTGGCTGTACGGTACGATATGCTCATGCCTGTCCCAAAAGGGCTGACCATGGAAGAAGCAGCTATATTGCCCGAAGCTTTAGCCACTTCATATCTGAATCTGTTTATAGAAGGGCGCCTTGAGGCAGGACAGACTGCGTTTATCCCTGCAGGGGCCAGCGGTTTGGCAAGCCTTGCCATTCCCTTGGCAAAAGCATTTGGGGCTCGGGTCATTACCTCTGTTTTATCTGAGGACATCGCCAAATCCATAAGCCATTTAGGTGCAGATGTCATTATTGACAGCAGCAAGGAAAACACAGCTGATGTATTGGAGCAGCAGATGAAGGCGGGCTTTCCTGTTAACGTTGCCATGGACTGTCTGGGAGGAGAAATGCTCGGCCAGTCGCTGCCCTTTATGACAAATGGAGGCTACTGGATTATAATTTCCACGTTGGCAGGAGTTACCACACAGATCAATTTGCGCACATTGCTGACGAAGAGAATCCATTTGGTGGGCAGTCTGCTCCGGATCCGCACGCCGGAGATGAAGGCTTTCATTTTGAAAGAGCTGGTCCGAAACGTATGGCCGAAAATAGAAGCAGGCCTCATCAAGCCCACAGTTTACAAAGCTCTGCCCATGGAAAGGGCAGAAGAAGCTCACGGTATTTTAGAGAGAAGCGAGAATATCGGTAAAGTTGTGCTGCAGGTGAAATCCATATAATAATGCTGTATCGGGATAAACCCCAAAAAAGTCATCCAGCGGATGACTTTTTTGGGTTCTTCAGCACATGCAAATCTAATATTCCTTAAGGCAAGTGCATTAGCAGGCCGATCAAAACACTAGGTCCGCCCATGGGGAGGTCGAAATCCTTCGTCCCGTAGCTTCCCCAAGGCAGCAGGTATTGAGCCTGGCAAGTTAGCGAGATCCCATCGAGGATTTCGTAGCTGATCTCGCCTTTGAGGCCGGTGAGGTAGTAAATGTCGTTGGCTTGACTGTACTTTGCCCGCTCCAGCTGCTCTCCCAAGCTCCCATCTTCTTCAAATTGGGCTCCCACTGAGCTGATTCCATAGCCGACCAGGCCTCCGTAGCCTACCTGGAGCTTATCAGCCAGCTGAACAAGCTTTTCTACTGAAATGGTTAAGCCAACTGCTGCATAGGTAAGGGTCTGCTCCTCTTTTTCAGACTTAGCCCAGGTAATGAGGGTGCTGGTGCCCAGCCAGAGGTCTGAGTTCTTCAGCGGTGCTGTAGCGTTGATGACTATTCCTGGAAAGCCCTTCCCTTCCAAAGGATTGAAGTTTCCACTGCTAGAGACTGTCTCGTTGAATTTTTCTAGATTGTTTTGATTCAAAAGGAAAAAGGCAGGGGCTACAGTCAGTCTTGCCTCTCTTTGACTTTGTGCGAGGGAGAGGCTGCTGAAACCAAGAAAAGCAAGTCCGAGGAGAAGGAGGGTCACACTAATTTTTTTCATTTTTTTCACTCCTTATTTAGATGTTTTCTGAATCTAGATTTAAAAGGACCAGGCAGCAGCGATCATTTTAATGGATCGGGAACGCTAGGGCACCTGTACAGTACCAAGGGATCCAGATCTAGACAAGCGGTCGGGTCGAAGGTGCCAGTCAGGTCCCAGGCTACAGTATCGTTCAGGACGGTGATGGCAGATTTGAAAACCGCAGGGTCTGCCAGTTTCCGGAACTCGCCTAGTTTCAGCAGGGGAGCAGCGTCGAAGAGCTTAATGGAGCCGTCGTCAAAATAGACGTATACTTTGAAGTCGTCTGTAGGGAAAGCCTGCAAAACCTTGGGGAAATATCTGGGATCCATTTATTGCACCTCCTTCAAACCAGTGGACTTATCCGATTGAGCGGCTTACCCATTTTTGCCAGTTCCCAGTTTTGCATAAGTTCATCGCGGTGCAGCTCACACCAAGCTAAAACAAGTTTTAACTGCCGCCCAGGGAAATTGCCTTTCAAGACGTTTCCGTGGACTATGTTGACAGCTGCTTTATAATCAGCATAATGGGCGTGGAAATGGGGCGGCAGCTGTGGGTGGTAGATCAATGTGATTCGAATTCCATAAAACAAAGCTATTTCAGACACATACTTACCTCGCTTTAGGGCGTTCTGATTCAATTATACCAAATTAACAGGAAGTAACAAGAAATAATTTTCAAAGCCCCTGACTTCTGATGCCTGTCACTCCGAAATAAATCATGACGTTTTGAATAACTTTATATAACTTTATATAATGAATCAGGTGCATATTGCAGGAAGAAGATGGAAACTGCTATAATAGCAAAAACAGGGTCAAGGAGGGAGCGCTGATGAAAAGGATTAGCGAATCAAAATCCACCCTTACGGAAATCATGCTTCCCTGTCAGGCCAACCCTAGCGGGAAAGTGCACGGCGGCGAAATAATGAAGCTCATGGATACCTGTGCAGGGGTTGCCGCTATGCGCCATGCAAAAAAGAATGCGGTAACTGTGAGAGTTGACGAGATGGTCTTTTATGAACCCATTTTGGTAGGGGAGCTTGTGATCTGCGAAGCTCAGTTGGTCTTTGTAGGGAAGACTTCCATGGAAATAGAAGTAACAGTCAAAGTAGAGAACCTGATGAGTGAATCCCCTCCCAGGCTCGCCTTGAAGGCCTACTTCACTTTTGTGGCATTAGATAAAGATGGCAAGCCCTGCGAGGTACCACGGCTGCTCCTAGAAACAGAAGCAGAAAAGAAAATTTTTGCGCAAAGGGAACAAAAATATCTCCAAAGGAAACAACGGGAGAGGGAACTTGAAGGATGAAAAGGCTGCGCAAATTGTTTGTCACAGGGCTTTTTGTCCTGCTGCCGGTTGTGGCGACAATTTATATTCTGCTTTTTTTGTTCAACATTTTCGACGGCCTTTTCAGAGGAGTGCTGCAGACTGTCTTCGGCAGACCCCTGCCTGGGGTAGGTGTCGTCTTTACTCTTTTGCTAGTCTTGCTTACAGGTTTCCTGGCTACAAACATTATCGGCAAGAAAATTATCGTTTCCCTGGAGAAGATGATTGGCAAAGTGCCGGTCATGAACTCGGTCTACAGCGCCCTCAAACAGGTTGTCGATGCCTTCTCTCCAGATCAAACCAACGCTTTTCAGCGGGTTGCAATGGTGGAATATCCCCGCAAAGGTACCTGGTCCATCGGATTTGTCACAGGAATAAGCTCAGGAGAGGTCCAGCGGAAAACAGAGCATGAGGTCCTAAATATCTTCATTCCCACCACACCAAATCCCACTTCAGGCTTTTTAATTTTTGTGCCCAAACAGGACGTTATCTTTTTGGAGATGAGCGTAGAGGACGGCTTGAAGCTGATTATCTCTGGCGGTGTGATCACACCTAAAGAACAGGCTGAAGAAAAAAACGACACTTCGCACATCTAAAGCATGCCTACGGCTTTTCTGCTGCGTCATATATTGAGGTATACTATCAGGTTTGCTTGGCAAAAGGCCGCCTTTTTGACAATATTTTCTCGAAGGAAAAGCCTCCTCAAAAGCGAACCCTTCTTTGAGGGAGGCTATTCTTTTGCGTAAACTACTATTATCCATATTCATTATCTGCAGCTTCCTGTGCGAGGCTGCGCCAGGCGAGCCCATGCCCAAAACCTTGGGACAGGGGGGAGCCGCTGTGGCAAGCGGCGGCATTGATGCGGTTTTCACCAACCCAGCAGCCCTGGGTGGAGATGTGCTCTTCTTGGGCAGCCAAAGCTATAACCTCAGCCTCGCAGGCAGCACCTTTGCCTTTGCAAAGGGCAGCGGCGGTGTGGGAGCCAGGATCCTCGCATCAACAAGCGAAGAATGGACAAGCACAGATTTTCTCCTCTGGGCTGGCAAGTCTTTTTCCATAGATGAACACCTGAAAGCAGGGATAGGGTTGTCCGGCTTTCTCAGCACAGGCGCTAACCTCACAGGCAGAGGTGCGATGCTGGACGGCGGGCTCCTCTGGCAAGCTGATGGGATTGGGGTTGGCCTTCTGTGGCGGAACCTTGCGGCTATTGAAAGCTGGGAGAGCTATCACGGCACAAGCAGGTTCAAGCCGAATTCGCAATTAGCTTTAGGTTTAGCCTGGCAGGGGGAAAGCCTGGGTGCGGCAGTTGATCTTTGGCCTGAAGGGGGAAAAGTGCGCTGGCAGGCAGGTGTGTCTTTTTTAGTCGCTAGCTTCCAGCTGCGATTAGGCTGCGATGGCCAGGTGCCTTCACTGGGATTTTCTTTTTCCGCTGGTGAAAGAATGATCGAATACTCCTGGCGGGGAGGACTTGTGCCTGTTGGGTATCTCGGCTTGAAATTTATCCTGTAGGGGGCTTGGAAAATGGAACACTTGAGCGGAGTTTTGAATATCAATAAGGAGGAAGGCCCAACTTCCCATGATGTGGTGGCAAAGCTGAGGAAGCTCCTGGGTTTGAGGCAGATTGGCCACACAGGCACTTTGGATCCAGGTGCCACAGGAGTCCTGGTCCTCTGCATCGGCCAGGCCACACGAATAGCGCAGTATTTTGAAGCCTTAGACAAAGCTTATGAGGCGGAACTGATTCTTGGTATCACTACCACTACAGAAGACAAGTACGGGGAAGTGCTTTCAGAAAAACCTGTGGAAATCGAAGAGGCGCAGCTTGCTGCTGCTTTGAAAAAATTTCGCGGGCCAATTCTGCAGATCCCTCCCATGTATTCGGCAGTGCGCCACAAGGGAGTTCGCCTCCATGAACTGGCAAGGCAGGGGAAGGTGGTGGAGCGGAAGCCAAGAGAGGTTACCATCCACAAGCTTGATCTTCTGAGTTTTGAAAAACCCAACAAGGCGAAGCTCTATGTAGAGTGCTCTAAAGGTACATACATCAGAACCCTCTGTGCAGACATAGGAGAAGAGCTGGGGACAGGCGCCCATATGGGCGGGCTTGTGAGGCTCAGCTCAGGACATTTCAAATTAGAGGACGCTGTCACTTTGGATGAAGTTGAAGCAGCCAAAGCTTCAGGGAGATTGGAAGAACTGATCATTCCCCTCAGAGAAGCCCTCTCCCACTGGCCGAAGCTCCTGGTAGATGGAGAAGAAGCGGAGAAAATCTCCCACGGCGGCCGGATCAAAGCGGAAAAGGAAGGCATGGTGCGGATCGAAGACCGCAGGGGCAGGCTCCTTGCCTTGGGCAGGTGCCAAGGAGGGGTCTGTCAGCCAGTCAGAGTTTTCAGGTAGGCCTTGTCAAGAGGATATTGTAGTGATATAATAAGAACGGATTTGGATAAGCTAGGTGTGAGGTTGGTGTTGAGAGTGGGGGCTGTCCCACTCTTTCGTCTTGTTAGGGATGAAGAAAGGATGTGAAGCTTTGGCTAAGTCCAAGGTAACAGACGTTGTCAGAGAGCTTGCAGAGCCGATAGTCAGCGAGCTCAACCTGGAGCTTTTTGACGTGGAGTTCGTCAAAGAGGGACCAGACTGGTACCTGAGAGTCTACATAGACAAACCTGATGGGGTAACCATTGAAGACTGCGAAGCAGTCAGCCAGCGGCTGAGCAAGGAACTGGACAGGGTAGATCCGATTCCAGACCAATATCTGCTTGAAGTATCTTCACCAGGCCTGGAAAGACCTCTCCGCCACGAAGAAGACGTAGCCAAAAGTATAGGCAAGCTGATTCAAGTCACCACCTATACACCTATTGCTGGACAGAAAAAGTTCATAGGGCGACTGCTCTCTTTTGAGAACGGAGAGCTGGAGCTAGAGATAGGGAAAAAGCATCAGAAAATTGCCTATGCAGAGGTGGCAAAGGCGAGGCTGGTTGCAGAGATTTGATGCAGGAGGGTTTTATAGATGAGCCTAGAATTGCTGGAAGCCTTGGAGGAATTAGAAAAAGAGCGAGGGCTTTCCAAGGAAATTTTGCTTGAAGCTATAGAAGCAGCGATAGTTTCAGCTTATAAGCGAAACTACAGTTCTGCCCAAAATGTCCGGGTTGAGATCAACCCCACAACCGGCAAAGTACATGTTTACGCTCGCAAGCTGGTGGTGGATGAGGTAGAAGACCCCCGACTGGAAATAAGCATCGAAGAAGCCAAAGCCATAGACCCACGTTATGATGAAGACGATATAGTAGAGATCGAAATAACTCCACGGGATTTTGGCCGGATAGCCGCCCAAACAGCCAAACAGGTTGTAGTGCAGAGGATCCGGGAGGCAGAGCGGAACATCATCTACGATGAATACAGCCAACGGATAGATGAGGTTCTCACAGGAGTTGTGCAGCGAAGAGAAGGGCGCAGCATCATCGTCGATGTCGGCAAGGTGGAAGCCCTGCTGCCGCCCAGCGAGCAAATGCCCGGCGAACACTACCAGTTCGGCATGCGTTTGAAATTTTATGTGGTGGAAGTGAAGAAAACGCCTAAAGGGCCGCAGATCATAGTCTCCAGGACCCACCCGTCCCTTGTCAAGCGCCTCTTTGAGCTGGAATCCCCAGAGATTCAGGAGGGGATAGTCCAGGTCATGGCTTTGGCGAGAGAAGCTGGCCGGCGCACCAAGATCGCTGTTTCCTCCACTAGAGAAAACGTCGACCCAGTAGGGGCCTGTGTGGGGGCGAAAGGTTCCAGGGTGCAGGCTGTGGTCACAGAGCTTCGGGGCGAAAAAATAGATATCATCCCTTATGATGAGGACCCGGCGAAACTAATCGCCAACGCCCTCAGCCCGGCCAAGGTAAGCAAGGTCATGCCTCACCCCCTGGAACGGGGAGATGACCAGGATATGCTGGTGATCGTCCCAGATGACCAGTTGTCCCTTGCCATCGGCAAAGAAGGGCAAAACGCTCGCCTGGCGTCGAAGCTCAGCGGCTGCAAAATAGACATCAAAAGCGAAAGTCAAGCAGAGGAGTTTTTCCGCGAAATCCTTGTGGCTCCTGCCCAGCAGGAGGAGGAGTAAACAGTGGCCCAAGAGCGCAAAATTCCAGAGCGTATGTGCCTGGGCTGCCACCAGAAGCGGCCTAAACGAGAGCTTGTGCGGCTGGTGCGCTCACCTGACGGAGTGATTTTTTTCGATCCAAGTGGCAAAGCAAAAGGAAGAGGAGCCTATCTGTGCCCCTGTCCTGATTGTCTGAAAAAAGCTGTGAAGGGCAAGCGCCTGGAGCGGGCTCTCCGCTCAGCAATTCCAAAGGAACTGCTGGCAGAGCTGGAGGCCAGCTTTTCGGAGGAGATGACCATTTGCGAGTAGAGGCACTGTTGGGGTTTGCACGCCGCGTCGGAGCTTTAGCCGTTGGCAGTCAGGCTGTGACAGAAGCCATACGGAAGGGAAAAGCCCAGCTGCTTTTGGTGAGCTTGGATGCCAGTTCTCGAACATGGGAAAAACATCATGCTTCAGCTGTAGAGAAGAACATTGACATAGTACGCTACGGAGAAAAAGAGCAACTTGGAAAAATTCTAGGCCATAGCGGCGAAGTTGCGGTGCTTGCGGTAACCCGGGTGCAGTTTGCAAAGGAAATCCTCCGGTTAACTGCAGAAAAAATGGATGGGGGGAATGGTAGATGCCTATGACTGTTAAAGAATTAGCAAAAGCCTTGGAAATAAAAACAAAGGAAGTTATGAAGGTGCTGCTGGAGCTCGGCTCGCCAATTGACGGACCTCAAAGTACAGTAGAGGACCAAATGATCGACAAAGCAGCAGATCTCATCTGGCGCCGCTTCAACAAACCTGAAGGCGGCCGCTTCAGGCTAGCTGCAAAGGAAGAAGAGCAAGCTCCTGCAGAGGCCAAAGAAGACAAACCTGCAGAAGAACCCAAACCAAAAGCAGAACCTGAGCCGCAGCAGAAACCGGAAAAACAAAAAGAAGCCAAACCGCAAAAGGAACCTGCGGTGGCCAGCAAGGCAGAAGAGAAGAAAAAAGAAGTTAAAAAGCCAAAAGCTGCAGAAGCTGAAAAGAAACAGCCTGCTGCTGAGAAAGAGCAGCCAGTGGAAGTGGTAAAGCCTGTGGAGGTGCCGCAGCCTGAGGTGAAGGAGAAACAGCAGCCGAAAAAGAAGGCCGGCAAAACAGCGCCTCCAGTTAGCGATCTGGAGCTTGAAAAACCGGAACCCAAAGCCGGAAAAGGGAAGAAGGCCCTTGAAGATAAGCCGCGCCGGGCCAAACCGCAAAAGGGCAAGCTCAGACGCAGCATAGCGCCTGATGAAATAGACCTTGCTGTTCCTGAAACCAAGGAAGATGGCTTTGCTCCTCCTGTGGAAATGAGAAGCAGCAAGGCCAAGAGCAGAAAAGCTGCCAAGAAAAAACAGCAGGCGCAGCCAAAGCAGAAGGCCATTATCAAGCCCAAACCCACAAAGGTAAAGATTCCTGAATCCTTGACAGTCAAAGACCTGGCAGGTCTGATGGGAATCGAGGCGGCAGCCATCATCAAAAAACTCATGGAATTGGGCATGATGATCAATATAAATCAGTACATCGACCAGGAAACAGCAGCCCTGGTTGCCACTGAATTCAATTTGGAAGTTGAACTAGAGGAGATCCGCGACGAAACAGAGCTGCCTGTAGAAGAAACTGAGGACAGGGAAGAGGATCTGGTAGAACGTCCGCCGGTGGTAACCATCATGGGCCACGTGGATCACGGCAAAACCTCCCTTTTGGATGCTATCAGGGAAAGCAGGGTAACTGCAACTGAAGCCGGGGGGATCACCCAGCACATCGGCGCCTACCAGGTGGATCTAGACGGAAAAAAGATCACCTTCTTGGACACTCCCGGCCACGAGGCCTTCACATCCATGCGGGCCAGGGGCGCCCAAGCTACGGACATTGCAGTCCTGGTTGTGGCTGCAGACGACGGAGTCATGCCGCAGACAGTCGAGGCCATCAACCACGCCAAAGCAGCTGACGTGCCCATTATTGTGGCCATAAATAAAATAGATAAACCAACTGCCAACCCAGACCGGGTAAAGCAGGAACTGACGGAACACCAGCTTGTGCCTGAGGAATGGGGAGGAGAGACAATTTGCGTCCCAGTTTCAGCTCTGCGCAAAGAGGGAATAGATCAGCTTCTTGAGATGATCCTCCTTGTGGCAGAGATCCGGGAGCTTAAGGCCAACCCCAAACGGATGGCTTCTGGAATTGTCATTGAGGCGAAACTGGATAAAGGCCGGGGTCCTGTGGCCACAGTGCTGGTGCAAAACGGCACCCTGCGCATTGGCGACAGCGTCCTTGTGGGCGAAGTTGCAGGCAAGATCCGGGCCATGTTCAACGAGAATGGCGAAGGCGTCAAGGAAGCAGGCCCTGCCATGCCAGTGGAGATCTTGGGCCTGGACAGCTTGCCTGAAGCTGGCGACACCTTCCAGGCAGTTGAAGACGATAAACTGGCCCGCTATGTGGCAGATAAACGCTCCGAAAAGAGAAGAGAAGAGGAGATGGCGGCCAGCAGCCGTATTTCTTTAGACGAACTGTTCGCCCAGGCAAAAGAAGGAGAGATCCAGCAGCTTAACATCGTCCTCAAGGCAGATGTGCAGGGGTCTGCTGAGGCTGTCCGGCAGTCTCTGGAACAGCTGAGCACAGAAGAGGTTAAGGTGCAGATCATCCACAGCGCAGCTGGCGCAATTTCAGACTCCGACGTGATGCTGGCTGCAGCTTCAGGGGCTATTGTCATCGGCTTTAACGTGAGGCCGGACAGCAGCGCCAAGAAGCTGGCCGAGAGGGAAAACGTTGAAATTCGCCTCTACCGCGTCATTTACGATGCCATTGAAGACATGAAAGCAGCCTTGGCAGGGCTCCTCAAACCTGAGGAGCGGGAAGTTATCCTTGGCCAGGCTGAGGTGCGCGCCACCTTCAGAGTGCCTAAAGTGGGCGTTGTGGCAGGCTGTTACGTGACAGAGGGCAAGGTTCTGCGCTCTGCAAACGCCAGGATCATTCGCGACGGCATAGTGATCTACGAAGGCAAGCTCAGCTCACTGAAGCGCTTCAAGGACGATGTGAGAGAAGTGACTGAGGGCTACGAGTGCGGCATCGGCATCGAGCGGTACAATGATATCAAAGAAGGAGACATCTTGGAGTTTTTCCAGATGCAGCAAGAGCAAACTGCAGTTTAATGTAGAGGGTGTGAGAGAATGAGCAGCCAAAGGTCCCTTCGGGTGGCTGAGGAGATCAAAAAGGAGCTCAGCCAGATCATTCAATCAGAGATGAAAGATCCCAGACTTGGCTTTCTCTCAGTTACAGATGTTGAAATCTCTCAAGATTTGAGGTATGTCAAAGCCTTTGTGAGCATTCTGGGCTCTGACAAGGAACGGGAAGTAACTTTAGGTGTCCTCCAGCGGGCTAGTGGCTTTCTCCGGACAGAGCTGGGCAAGCGGATCCGGCTGCGCCACACTCCGGAGCTGAGTTTCCACCTGGACACCTCCATTGAACAGGGAGCCAAGATCGAAAAATTGCTGCGGGAGCTGGAGTCAAAAAAGTGACCAAAGTTTGCGAACAAATCAGAGAGCTGCTGGCCAGCTCGGAGCGGATCATCCTCCTGTCCCACCACAACCCGGATGGAGATACCCTAGGCTCCATGCTGGCCCTTTGGCATCACCTTTCCCCCGGCCGCAAGGTCCGCATGGCCTGCAGCGATCCTGTGCCGGAGCTGTACAGGTTTCTCCCTGGCTGGGAAGAGGTGCTCACCAATGAAGAAGCGCTGGCAAAAAAAGAAACCTACGATCTGGCTGTGGCTGTTGATGCCAGCGATCTGGGCAGGCTCGGCCCAGGTGGCGGGGAGCTGATAGCCAGGGCGCAGGTTGTGGTGAGCATAGACCACCACGCCACAGGGGAGCCTTTCGGCAATCCAGCCTGGATCGATCCGGATGCTGCTGCCACAGGTGAGCTCGTCTGGGCTTTACTTCGCGATTGCCTCACAGAGGAAATCGCCACAGCACTTTACACCGCCATTATCACAGACTGCGGCTCTTTCCGCTACGCCAACACTACAGCCCAGACCTTGACCATCGCGGGGAAACTGGTGGAGGCAGGGGCAGATCCCCACCTCATAGCCACCCGGGTCTTCGAAACCAGAAGCTTTGCAAGCCTGAAGCTTCTTGAACGCGCCCTTGGCACATTGGAGGTGGATGGGACCGGCCAGCTAGGCTGGATGGAGCTGACAGAAGAAATGTTTCAAGCCACAGGTGCCACCCAGGAAGCAGGAGAAGGGTTCGTCAATTACGTGCGGATGATCGAAGGAGTGCGCCTGGCGATACTTTTCCGCGAAAACAGCGGCAAAGTCCGGGTGAGCCTTCGCTCCCTGGATGTGGACGTGGGAAAGCTGGCTGCAACTTTTGGCGGCGGAGGACATGTGCGGGCTGCAGGCTGCGAGCTGGCCATGCCTCTTGCAGATGCTAAAGAGCAGGTGCTGGCTAGAGCCCGGGAATTTCTTGAGGGGAAGAAGATCAGGTGAAGGTTGTCACAACAACTAAAGAGGCAGGGATAACAGCCCTGGGCACTTTCGACGGCCTGCACCTGGCTCACCAACAGATCATCGCCGAAGCACGCAGGTGGGCAGCAGAGCTCGCCCTGCCCCTCAGCGTCCTTACCTTCAAAGAGCATCCCCAGAAGCTCTGGGGAAACTGTCCTCCCCTCCTGATGACTCTAGACGAGAAAATCGATTTCTTAGCCCAGCTGGGAGTGGATAACCTCCTGCTGCTGGATTTTACCCCCCAAATCGCAGCCCTCTCTGACCGCGAGTTTATCGCTTTATTAGAGGACTTCGGTGTCTGCGGGGCAGTTGTAGGCTACAACTACACCTTCGGCAGAGGAGGAGCAGCAGGCCCCAGCATTTTGGCGGATAAAGCCCCTTTCCCTGTGAAGGTGGTCCCAAAAGTGCAAGTGGACGGGATTTCAGTCAGCAGCAGCAGGATCAGAGAAGCTCTGGCCCAAGGTGACGTTTCCCTTGCAGCAAAACTCCTCGGCAGACCTTACTCTATAACAGGCAAAGTGGTCCATGGCGCAGGCAGGGGGAGGACCTTGGGCATTCCCACTGCCAACATAGAACCGAAAAAGGACATTCTCGTCCCCAAAGCAGGAGTGTACATAGTAAAGGCCAGAGGCGGGACAATTTGCACAAGATTTGCTGTGCTGAATTTGGGACCTTGCCCAACCTTCGAACAATTCCACCAGACCCTTGAGGTCTTTCTGCCCAACTGGCAGGGGGATCTTTACGGGCAGCTTCTGACAGTGGAATTTCTTCGTTATTTAAGAGCCCAGCGGCGCTTTCCAACAGCTGGGGAGCTGCAAGCTCAGATCAAACTAGACCTTGCTGAAATGGAAAAGGAGAAGGATAGATGTTCAGGGAGCGGGGCAACGCATTTCTCGCAATTTTCTTCGTGCTGACCGCTGCTGTGACTGCTCTTGTGATCTTCCTCCGGGGAGTTTCAGAAGGGGATTTGGAGGATATGGAGCAAGATCCGGGAGTAGTGAACATGCTGCTTTTAGGCACGGATCGCAATTACGGAAAAGGCGGCACTGTGGCAGAAAAGTCCGCCCGCACTGATACCATAATTTTAGCCTGCCTGAACACTGCCCGGGGAAAAGCATATCTGTTTTCCATCCCCAGAGATACCATCGTTAAGATCCCAGGCCACGGCACCGGCCTCATCAACGCTGCCCACGTCTTCGGAGGTCCCGCCCTTGTTGTGGAAACAGTGGAGCGGCTCCTAGACGTCAACATCCCTTATTGGGCTTCAGTTGATTTTGAAGGTTTTCAAGCTCTCATCGATGCTCTAGGCGGCGTTGAGATCGAAGTGGAAAAAGACCTGAAGTATTACGACCGCGCTGGCGGTTTCAAAATCGATTTGAAAGCAGGCAGACAAGTATTAAGCGGTGAGGAGGCCCTGCAGTACGTCCGCTTCCGCAGCGACGCTTTAGGGGATATCGGCAGGGTGCGCAGGCAGCAAAAGCTCCTTGCTGCTGTTGCCCAAAAAGCTTTGCGCCTTGATAGCGTCAACCGCTGGCCTGCCCTTTACAAAGTAGTGGAACGGACTGTGGAAACCAACCTCACGAAACTTGAAATGTTGCGAATAGGCGCTTATTTGAAGAAAGTCGGCTTGGAAAAAATCGAGACCAGGACCTTACCCGGAAATTTCAGCGGCAGCCACTGGCGGCTGGACGAGGCGGCAGCTCGGGAACTGGTTGCTGCTGCCATCACGCCTTAATAATAAGGGAGGTTTTGCAAGTGAAGATTTATCTCGATTCTGCAAGCGTCGAAGAGGTTCGGCGGGCAGCGAGCTGGGGATTGCTCAGTGGTGTGACCACAAACCCCACCCTCATTGCCAAAGAGGGCAGAGACTTTCACCAGGTTATCCGCGAGATCTGCGGTTTGGTGAAAGGCCCTGTGAGCGCTGAAGTAACAGGCACCACAGCGTCCCAAATGGTCGAGGAGGCAAGAGAGCTTGCCAAAATCTCTGGACAGGTTGTGATCAAGATCCCCATCACAACTGAAGGCCTCGAGGCTGTACATAAGCTGAAGCGGGAAGGGATCCACACAAATGTAACCTTAATTTTCTCTGCCAATCAGGCGCTCCTTGCTGCCAGAGCAGGCGCCTCTTACGTCAGTCCCTTTCTCGGCAGGTTGGATGACATCAGCCACGACGGAATTAGTGTAGTTGGCGAAATTGCCGAGATCTTTCAGAAACACAGGATCGAAACCCAGATCATCGCCGCAAGTCTCCGCCATCCCAGACACTTTACAGAAGCAGCTCTCGCAGGCGCCCACATCGCCACAGTGCCCATGGCAGTGCTGGAGAAACTCATCGTCCATCCCTTGACAGACCAGGGAATAGAGCGCTTCTTGGCAGATTGGAAAAAGATGCAAAGCTGACGGATCTTTTGGAGGTAACGCAATGCTGGAGCGATTTATACCATCTGCTCTCTTGTCTTTTGCAGTAGGGGTTGTTTGCAGTTTTTCCCTGCCCAGAACCATCATCTTCCTTATAGTTGCCCTTGCCCTTCTGGCCTTTTTCCTGGGCGAGTTTTCCGCAAGCCGAAGGATGGGGAAACGGCAGGAGCAGCTGCTGGTTGACCTGAAGAAGTTTGTTGAGGAGGGCACACATCTGCCCAGCTGCCCAGACGAAGTTCTGGATGGGATCAGAGGCTTGTTTAGTGCCCTTGAAAAACAGCTGCAGGAGAAAACGCAAAAACTTTCAGCAGCTGAACAAGAGCTGGAATTGATCCTCTCTGCAATTGAGGATTGTGTGCTTTTGATAGACAGCGAGCAGAATATCCTGCTGGCAAGTGATGCCAGCGGCGAGCTGTTAGGCTGGGAGAGGGAACAGCTCCTCGGTCAGCACCTGTACAGGGTGATCCGGGCAGCAGAGGTGCGGAAGAAAATGGCCTTGGCCCAAGAGGAGGGCACAAGGCAGCAGCTGGAATTTCAAGCTCTTGATCGCTGCCTGAAAGGGCAGATCATGCCCATAACTGGAAATCAGTACTTGATTATCCTGGCAGACTGCACGGACCAGGAAAGGCTGCAGCAGGTGCGCCGCGACTTTGCAAGCAATGTTTCACACGAACTGCGCACCCCCCTCACCTCTATCCAGGGATTTGTTGAGACCCTTTTAGATGGAGCCTGGCAGGATCCTGAAGCTTGCCCTCATTTTCTGAAAGTGATTAAACGGGAAACAGAGCGCATGGTGAGGCTAGTGGCAGATCTGTTGGATCTGTCGCGCCTTGAAACCAGGCAGCTTGACAGGCCAATCGTGCCAGTAGACCTGGTTAAAGTTGCCAGCAGGGTAGTGGAGCTTGTGGAGAAAAAGGCAAAGGACAAGAATCTCGATCTGCGCTTTAACATCGCAGATGATTTTCCGCTGGTAATGGGAGATAAAGATCTCCTCCATCAGGTTCTGTTGAATCTCCTTGACAATGCTATCGCCTATACTGAAACAGGCTTTGTTGAGCTCCGCGCTAGAGTTGAACAGCAGAAAGCGCGCATTGAAGTCCGCGACAGCGGCCCCGGCATTGCTCCTGAAGATCAGGAGCGGATCTTCGAGCGGTTTTACAGAGTTGATAAAGCCCGCTCCCGCCATGCTGGCGGGACCGGCTTGGGCCTGGCTATTGCCCGCTTTTCTGTGGAGAGGATGGGAGGCACACTCTCTTTGGACAGTAAAGTGGGAGAGGGCAGCACTTTTTGGCTGGAGCTGCCTGTTACCAGTTCTTAACATTCTGGAAACGCTTTTTCCACAATATTGTGTCAGAATTGGGGCAGGAGGCTGAGGTGGCTTGATGCGCGCATCTAAAAAATATCTTCTAACCTTCTTTTTGGCCACAGCTCTTTCTGCAGCTGCTGCCGCTTCCCTCTGCCTGTTTATTTTTTCAGAGGACAACCCCTTGCTTGCGAGCTTCCCCTTTTTTTTCGTTGCGCCCTCTAATTTTCTCTTTCTTTTTCTCTGGGCCTGGGCAGCCATCTTAAGCGCTGTTGTTTTGGCCCTTTTGCCTGCCCTGGCCATGGGCATTTTCATCAGCAGCTTTGCGCCTCCATCTAAAGCGCACACCCTGCGCGCTCTTCTGTTTCTTTTTGCTGCTGTTCCCTCTGTTGTCTACGGTGCCGTCACCCTAGCCCACTTGCCGTCCCGCCTGGGCAATAACATCCTTGCAGTGCCTTTTATTCTTGCCAGCATGATTTTCCCAACAATAGCCAAACATACAACTTCCTCCCTGGAAGCAGTGCCAAAAAGCTATCGCGAGGCCAGCGAGTCCCTTGGCGCTGATCTGTGGAAAACCACAAAGCTTGTAGTGCTGCCGCAGGCCCGCTGGAGCGTACTCTGCGGCGTTATTGCGGGGCTGGGGAGGGCTTTGGGGGAGACAGTAGTGCTGCTTTTGTTGGCCAGCAAAATGGGGGAGCTCAAAAGAATCACCCCGCTGAGCTCCATGAAACATTCCCTCCTCTGCTACAGCGTCCTCTTTCTCGCTGCAGCCCTGCTGGGATTTCTGCTGCAGGCCAGGCTAAGGAGGCAGGTATGATGTTGTCTAAACAGGACAGATTTGCCGCTCACTTGTCAGGAGCAGTGTGTTTTTTGGCGCTGATCCTACTTTTTTTAGCAGCTGCAAGTTTTTTCTTCTCCGCTGCGAAACTGCTGCAGCCCCTTGCCAACGAAACCCTTCTCCAGCTGTTTTGCCTGTTTTTCTGTGCTTTCACTTTTTCTGTTTTGTTGGGCCTTGCTGCAGCTCTCTTTTTCACTGCTGTGCCCAGACAAACAAAGTTCAGCGCTCCATTCCATATTTCTATCGAGTTTTTAGCCTCCCTTCCTCCTGCCATGCTGGGGCTGTTAGGCTATCTCTTCTTTGCCCAGCTTGCTGGTGCGCCCAAGGTCCACGCTGCAGCCTTCGCCCTTGCTTTCCTTATGTTTCCCCTCATGGAAAATCAAATTGAGTCTGCTCTAGAGGCCGTGCCTGAAAGCTACAAGGAGGCTAGCAAATCGCTGGGTGCGTCGCCTCTTGCAACCACCCTCACAATCACCCTGCCCCAGGCAGCGAAGGGGATCCTGGCAGGGATAGCTTCTGCCGCTGTGCGCTCCCTGGGCGAGGCAGCTGTCTTTATGCTGGTGGCATCGCGGCTAGAGGACAGGCTGAGGGTTTCTTCCTCTAGTTCCAATCAACTCTTGCAGCTCTTTCTGTTTGCGTGGGGACTTGTGTTTCTGCTATATCTGTTGCGGAAAAGGTGCAGTTTCGGGATCAGAAAGTGAGGTAAAGATGGCTGAAATTTTAGTAGAAAACCTATACGTTTCTTTTGACGAAAAAAAGGTCCTGCAGGGGATCAGCCTGGCTGTTTCCAAAGGCGAGGTGGTAGCTTTAATTGGCCCCACCGGTTCAGGCAAAACCACCTTTCTGCGGACCCTCAACAGGATGAATCCTGAGGAAGATTTAAAACTCGAAGGGACTGTACATTTTGCCGGCGAAAATATTTACTCTCCCACCTGCAATGTGCTACAATTGAGAAGACGGGTGGGCATGATCTTTCCAAACCCAAATCCCCTTCCCATGTCTATTTTCGACAATGTCGCCTACGGACCCAGGCTTCACGGCATCAAGGAACGCGCAAAGCTCGCACAGATCGTGGAGGAGAGCCTCACAGAGGTTGGCCTCTGGCACGAGTTGAATCGGAACCTTGACAGCAGCGCTTTGAAACTGCCGAAAGGCCAACAGCAGCGTTTGTGCATAGCAAGGACTTTGGCTGTGGACAGCGAAGTACTGCTGATGGATGAGCCCTGCCTCAATCTGGATCCCATTTCCACTACTAGAATTAACAACTTAATCCACCAATTGAAACAGGAGCGGACCATCATTATTGCTACTCACGATCTGCAGCAGGCAGCGAGAATCGCCGACCGGACTGCTTTTTTCTGGGAAGGAGAGCTGGTAGAGGAAGCACCTACAGATGAGCTTTTCCAAAGGCCTCGTGATTCCCGGACAGAAGCATACCTCACAGGACGGTTTTAAGGAGAACAGCAAAATGAGGATCGGATTTCAGAAACAACTGGAGGGCTTGGAGCGGGATCTCTTGCGGATGAGCAGCATGGTGGAAGAAGCTATTGTCAAATCTGTGCGCAGCCTGGCACAGCAGGATCTTCCCCTGGCCCAAGAGGTGATTGAAGGGGATAAGCCCATCGACGATTTAGAGCTCAACCTGAGAGAACGCTGCATGCAGCTTTTGGCACTGCAGCAGCCTGTGGCCAGGGACCTGCGGAAGATCAGCACCATTTTCAAGGTTGCCACAGACCTTGAGCGGATCGCAGATCAAGCGACCAATATCGCAGAGCTCACAGTTTCCATCGGCCATGCGCCCCTGATCAAGCCTCTCATTGACATCCCCAAAATGGCCAAGATCGCCCGGGGGATGCTCCACAAGGCCATCGAAGCTTTTGTCCGGGAGGACGAACAGCTGGCCAGGGACGTCTGCAGCCAGGACGAGGAAGTGGATCTGCTCTACGCTTCGCTCTTCGATGAGCTGGTTGGTTTTTTAGGGGGCAGCCACGACGGCAGGGAAGCCAAGCAGATCGTGCAGCTCATGTTTACAGCAAGGTCCTTAGAGAGGATTGCTGACCACGCCACCAATATTGCAGAGCAGGTGGTCTACATGCTCACAGGACACGTGGTGAAGTTAAACGGCTTTTAAGTTTTGGCGGAAGGGGGGACAGCAGATGCAGACAAAAGAGATAGATTTGCGTAATTTTTCTTACGATTCAGCCTTGCTTTCCCTTTTCCCTGCAGATTTTGCCTACGATCGGTGTGTGCTGCCCCTTTGGCGGGAAGGAGAAACCCTTTATGTGGCCATGCCAAAGGAGGCAGATCTGGAATTACAGGACGAGCTCGCTTTTCTCAGCGGCTGCCAAATCAAGCCTGTAGTTGTGGATGAAGGCCAGCTGAAGGCAGCTGTGGAGGAGTGTTATGTCGACAGGCTCCTGAGCGAGGCGACTGCCTCTCCAGTGCAGGTTTTGTCTGAAGAAACTGTGGAGGACGTGGACCTGGCTCAGGTTGCCCAAGAAGCCAAAACAGTCCGCTACGTAAACCTCCTTTTTCACCAGGCTGTGGGAGAAGGGGCAAGCGACATCCATCTTGAACCTTTCGAGAAAGAGTACATAGTCCGCTTCCGCATTGACGGCGTTTTGCACCGAGCAAGCAGCCCTCCCCCTGGGATGCACGCTGCCATCGCCTCCAGGATTAAGATCATGGCAGGGCTGGACATCGCCCAGCGCCGCCTGCCCCAAGACGGCAGGATCCGCCTGCGCATTGCCGGCAGGCAGATCGATGTGCGGGTGAGCACCATCCCCACTCTTTACGGCGAGAGCATTGTGATGCGGCTTTTGGATGGAGCTGCCGTGCCCTTGAACTTGGAGGAGCTGGGCATGGACAGCTACACCCTCAACACCTACAGAAAGCTGATCAAAAAACCATATGGGGTGATCCTGGTTACAGGGCCCACAGGCAGCGGCAAAACCACAACCTTATACGCTGCCCTGCGGGAAGTGTTCACTGAGGAGAAAAAGATCATCACCATCGAGGATCCTGTGGAATACCAGCTCTCCGGCGTGAACCAGATCCCCGTCCAGCCTCAAATCGGCCTCACTTTCGCCCGCGGCCTGCGATCCATCTTGAGGCAGGATCCAGATATTGTCATGGTAGGGGAAGTGCGGGATCCTGAAACAGCTCAAATCTCCATTCAAGCAGCCCTAACCGGACACCTGGTTTTCAGCACCCTCCACACCAACAACGCAGCAGGAGGCATTACAAGGCTCTTAGAGATGGGGGTGGAGCCATACCTTGTGGCCTCCACTGTGGAAGGGATCATAGCCCAGAGGCTTGTGCGGCTGATTTGTCCTGAGTGCAGGGAACCTTATGAGGATCCTGTCCTGGCAGAAAAATTAGGCTGTCCCGATCCTACCTTTTGGCGGGGCAGGGGCTGTGCAAACTGCCACTACAGCGGCTACCGGGGACGGACAGGCATTTTTGAGCTTTTGCCTGTGGACGAACAAATCCGGGAACTGACCCTGAAACAAGCCTCCACAGAGGAGCTGCAGGCAGCAGCCAGAAAAGCTGGCATGAAGCTTCTTGCTGAAAGCGGCTGGGAGAAAGTGAAGAAAGGCCTTACCACAGCCCAAGAGGTGGAAAGGGTGGCAGGCAGCTGATGAAGCGATTTGCTTATCACGCCATTGACAGAAGCGGCAAGGCTGTTCGGGGACAGCTGGAGGCGGAAAACCAGGAGCAGGCCCTACGGCTCCTCCGCAACCGTGGACTGTATCCTTCTGTGCTCAAGGAGCAGAAGCTGCCGGGAAGGTTCAGGCAGGCTTCAGGGGAGCTGCCCACCATGATTCTGCTCCTCGGCAAGCTCCTGGCTGGAGGCGTGCCTTTGGATCACGCTTTGGAACTTTTGGCTGCGGAGATCCACGCTCCCCGCTTAAAACAGGCTTTAAGCGAGGTCCTCGAGAGCGTCAAAGCAGGCAGCGACCTTGCTGGTGCCATGGCAGAAAGCCGGGCTTTTCCCACCCTGGTTGTGGAGATGGTGCGGGCAGGAGAGTCTGCCGGCCAGCTAGCTACAGTTTTGGAGCAGCTTGCAGCCCACCTTACCAGCCAAGAGGAGAGCAGGCAGACCATCAAAAGCGCCCTTTTGTACCCGGCCCTCCTCTTTTTCGCAGCTTTGGTTTCCACAGGCTTTCTTTTAGTTTTTCTCCTGCCGCGCCTTGCGGAACTGTTTGCAGACTTTGATCAGAACCTTCCCCAGACAACAGTCTTTTTAATGAACCTGGGAAGCTGGCTGAAGAACTACTGGCTCTTGGCCTTAGCAGTTATCTCTCTTGTCCTATTGGGGCTTTGGAACTGGCTTTCCAAGCCAAAGGGAGGAAGGTGGCTTTCCGAGGTTCTGCTCCGACTGCCTGCATTGGGACAGATCTTTATCTACACTTATACTGCCCGCATTGCCAACACCTTCGCCATTCTGCTCAAGGGGGGAGTTCCCCTTGCCCAGGCTTTTCCCATCGTCCGGTCAGCTGTAGGCAGCAGCGTTTTTGCGGAAATCCTCTCTACAGCTGAAGAGAGAGTGAGAGAAGGGGAAAAGCTGGCGGAGGCGCTGGCAGACAACCAATACTTTCCTAATCTTGCCACAGCCATGATCGCCTCAGGGGAGGAGACGGGAAGCTTGGCTGAAATGCTTGCCCATCTTGCCGCTACATACCAGTACCGGGCAGATCTGGGCAGAAAGACCCTCCTTTCCCTGGTGGAGCCGGCAATAATTTTAGTGATGGGCCTGTTGGTTGGCTTTGTGGTTGTAAGCGTCCTGGTGCCCATCTTTGATCTGAACAGCTATCTCAACTGATGAGGAGGATGGTTATGAAGCGCCATCGAGAGGCAGGATTTACTCTCCTTGAGCTCGTGCTCGTAATGTTGATTTTAGGAATTTTGGCAGCGAGGCTGGTGCCAAATTTTGTGGGCAGAAGCGAGGATGCCAAGCGCAGCAGGGCAATTTCCGACCTGGAAGCCATCAGCACTGCCCTTGACGCTTTCGAGCTGGACAACGGGTTTTTCCCCAGCACAAACCAAGGCCTGCAGGCTCTCGTAGAGCAGCCCCAAGGCGCTGACAACTGGAAAGGACCGTACCTGCGCAGGCTCCCGCGGCAGGATCCGTGGGGAAATCCTTATCAATACCGCTGTCCCGGGATATACAACACCAACAGCTACGACCTCTACTCCCTGGGACGGGACGGCAGAGAAGGCGGTACAGGCCCTGATGAAGATATCACCAATTGGGACTGAGAGTGGATTTACCCTCCTGGAATTAATCCTTGTCCTGGGATTTATCGGCCTTGCAGTTGGCCTCGTCATTCCCAACTGGCAGGGGAGGAGGCAGGAGGTTTCGCTGCGCCTTGCAAGCAGGCAGCTGGCGCAATTATGCCGCTACGGCCTGACCCTTGCAGACACCTCTGAGGAAGAGCTGCGGCTCAGACTGCAGGAAGATGGGTTTGTCCTGGAGAACCAAAGCCAGGAGGTATTAGACTCATACAGCCTTCCTGAGGCTCTGAGCTACTCCGGGCCGGAAGAGCTGGCTTTCCTCCCCGGCGGGAAGTTGGAGGAAGAGGCTGTTCTGCTCCTCAGCCTTGCCGAGGAGCAGTACGCTGTGAAGATTACACCTGAGGGCGCAGTGGAAGTTTATCCTGGAGGGGATGGCAGTGGCTAAAAACGGTTTTACCCTCCTTGAAGTGATGGTAGCAGTGGTCCTTTTGACCACAGCAGTTGCTGGTCTGGGCCTGGCCCTGCAGACAGGCTGGGACAGCTCGAGGCGGGCGATGCTGAAAAGCAAAGGTGACGCCCTCCTCACCCTGGCCCTTTCTGAGGTGGAAAACCCCCTTCTGAACCAGGAAGGTGAACTTGCCGCTTACCAGGCCAGCTGGCAGTATGAGGTGGAGCCGTATCTAGATGAACTGTATTTGGCGAAACTGACAGTCTTTTGGCAGGAAAGGGGAACAAGGCAGAGTGAAACTTTCGCCTATCTCACCAAAGGAGAAGGGGTTTACCCTCCTTGAGCTTTTGCTTGCCCTCTCTTTAGGGGCGCTGGTGGTGGCTGGGGCCGGCAGGTTTCTCAGCCAGGCCTTTTCCTTGGCTGAAAGACAGGATGTGTCCGCTGCAGTCCTGGCAGATCTGGGCCGGATCCAGGACAAATTGTCTTCCCAGCTGCGCTCTGTCCTGCTCCACCCAGAGCGACAGGATCTTTTCTTTCTTGCATTAAGTGAGAATGACGAATCAGCTCTGCTTTTCACAACTGTGGCAGACAGCAGGCTGAAGCTCGTGGGCTGGGGAGCAGTTTCCGACAGCCTCTATTATCTCGAAGCTGAACTTAGTCTTTGGCAGCCTTCCCAAGAGGAGCTGCCCACAGCTCAGCTTCTCTTGGAACTCGGTGCAGAAAAAATAGCCCCCTCTTTAACTGACCTCAGCTTCTCCTTCGATGGCGGGGTTTCCAGCTGGGATTCTCGCACCCAGGGCCTGCCAGGAGAGGTCCTGCTTCTTTTCACCACAAGTGCCGGCACCCAGCAGGAGCTTTCCGTCATTTTGCCCCAGGGAGGAGAAGGGCAGTGAAGGCGCGGGGCTACGTCCTGGCAAGCACCCTCTCTATTCTGCTCCTCATCAGCACTATTGCCCTCGCAGTTTCCTTCATGGGCAGGCTGGAACATAAGGCTGCAGAGCGGCGCAGCGAGAAGCGGCAGGCAGAGCTTGCTGCACGATCTGGCCTCGCTTTTGCAGAAAGCAAGCTGGACAATCTCGAGGGGGCTTATTTTTCCCTGGTCCTTCTGGATCACACAGAAACTTGGGATAGCGCAGATCTTCCAGCACTGCCTTTCAGTTTCATCGTCAGGTTGGAAGACGAGGCGGGCAAACTGGACCTGAACTTGGCAACAGTGGAAATGCTGGAAAGGCTCGGTTTCACCTCCCAGCAAGCTCAGGCAATTGTCTCCTGGCGGGAGGAACGCCCTTTTGCTGCTGTCTGGGAACTGGAAGAGGCTCTGGGCACAGGGGCCTTGCAGGAAACAGGGGACCTTGCCAGCTTCCTCACCCTTTGGAGCAGATCGCCTAATCTCAACCCAGAGGGAAGGCCGAAGCTACAGCTTGGGAATTTTACTGCCCAGGAGCTTGTTGCGGCAAGCGGCGGAGAGGTTTCATCCTCAGTTGCCGAAAGGCTCGAGAGGGCACAAATAACCCAGCTCAGCCAGCTGGCAGAAGTAGTGGAAAACAAGGAAGAGCTGGCAGAGGTGGTGGACTGGATCGCAGACGCTGAAGGAGCTGACAGGGGGAAAATCAATATCAACACTGCACCTGTGGAAGTTCTCAGGACCATTCCAGGCTTTACAGACGAACTTGTGGAGATAATCTACCAAAGGCGCCACTCTGCGCCCTTTACCAGGCTTGCGGAGCTTGTGAGGCTCGATGCATTCTCCCTCTCTTTCTGGGCTGAGTGCGCCGCTTGGGTGACTGTAGGAAGCAGTGCCTTCTCTTTAGAAGCTGAAGGAAGCTACAGACAAGGCATAAAGAGAATTTTCGCAGTCTACAGTGAGGGGCGGTATTTATATTGGCAGGAAGATTAGCGATGAAAATAGCACAGCTCGGTCGCATGCTGAGGCTTTTGGGCCGCAAAGTGTGGGTTGTAGAGCTCGCAGAAGACGGCGCTGTGGGCAGGGAATTTTTCATTAATTTTTTGGGAAGGGTGCGCCTTCTCACAGAAAGAGTGCTCTGGCAAAAGGCCCTTCCTGATCATCTGGATTTGGCGGGGGATGTGCTGCTTCTTGTCCCCCGCAGCTGGCTGCTCTTAAAAGAGCTTTCCTTTCCCCAGCTGAAACCTGAACAGCTGGCACAGGTTGTCCCCTTTGAGCTTGAGGAGGCTCTGCCCAGCAAAGACGTATACACTGCCTGGGAGCCAGTCCCAGGCCTTGGTAACCAGGTTTTAGCTTACGCTGTCCTGGAGCGGACAATCTCGCCAGTCCTGGAGCTGCTGCAGAAGGCCGGGGTGAGGCTCCTGGGCATAGCACCTTCCAGCTTGGCAAAAGTGCGGGCCTTGGCCTCTGCAGTTGACACCAGCGGCAGAGCCCTGCTGGTCAGCTGCGGTGGAGAGCCTGAAATTCTCGAGATTGTCCACGGCTCCCTCCTCTATTCCTCCAGGGGAGGAGAGGACCTCCTTGGGGACCTGGAAACCTTTGTGACAAGCAGGGGAAAGCCGGAGCGGCTGATTGTGGCTGGCAACTATCCTCCCTCTTTAATCGGCAAGCTCAGAGATGCAGGTTTTGCTCCAGAGGAGGTTCCAGCGCTGCCTGTGGCAGAGAGGGCCCTTGCCTCCTACCTGAAAGGGGAGCTGGTGGATCTGGCGCCTCTTGATCTGCGGAGAGAAAGATTTCAGCGCGAGTTTGCCTGGGGAAATTACCTGATTCTAGGCTTCGTAGCAGTGGTGCTCTGCGGTTTTTTAAGCGCCCAAAGCCGCCTGTATAAAGATTTGAAAGCCAGGCACCAAGAAGCTCTGGCCCAGATAGAAAAGTTCAAGGCCCAAGAGGAAGCGCCCCTTCCCCAGGACTTTTCTCAGCGTTCAGATTGGCTCACTACCTGGGCGCTGATCAGCCAGGCTGCGCCTGAGGGAGTCTGGCTCACTGAACTGAACATGGAGCTGGCAGGGCAAGTGCAGCTGAAAGGCTATGCCCTCTCCCAGGATCTGGTGGCAGAGCTGATGAGCAGCCTCAGCTCCCAGAGGCTTGGGCCTGTGATCCTGAATTATTCCCGGCGTCAGGAGATCGGCGAGAGGGAAGTGACAGAGTTTTTCATTCTCTGCGGGGATAAGTAGAGGGGAGGTTGCTGCATGGAAAGGAATCTGCCTGTAAGTTTTTTCCTGCCTTGGCTGGTGCTGTTTGCCTTGGCAGTGGGCAGTCTGTTCGTCATCGGCGAGGGAAGGCTGCCGTGGGCTTTGGCAAAAGAAGTGAGGCGGCTGGAAGCAGAGGCGGAGAGCTTCTTGCGGCAGCCCCACAGCCAACCTGCTAAGTTCCAATTGCCCGCTGTGGAAAATGCCCAAAGGCGGCCAGCTGAGGTACTGAGGATTTTGGAGGCAGCAAGGCTCCTTGCCGGCCTCCATATAAGTGAAGTGCGGCCTGAGCCGGCAGTTTCCAGGGGGAATTTCCTGGAGGTCCCTTTTTCCCTTTCAGCCCAGGGCAGCGCAGAGAGTCTAGCCACATTTTTAGAGATCCTGCAGGAAGATTACCCGTTTATTCTCATCAAGCGCCTTGCTATCCGGGGTTCAGGCCCGGAACTTGAGGTGCGGATGGAAGCTTGCGACAGGGCGAGAGTGGAGGTGGCAGAAGATGGCTAGAAAGCAGGTCCATCCCGTTTTTTGGCTGGGGCTTGCTTTAGCTGTTTTGGTTTGGCTGCTTCCTCAGCCTCAAGATAATGTACCTGGTAAGGTGAAAGCGCCAGAGAAGGCTGCCGAACCATTTGGCTTTTCACCTCAGAAGGCAAAGGCCCTGATCGTCCAGCGGGATCTATTTCGGCCGCTGGTGGAGGCAAACCAAACTCCACAGGAGCCTCAAGCTGACATTTCCCAGCCTCCTCCTCTGCTTCCGGAGTTTCCTGTACATAAGCCTCCGCTGCAGAATCCTTCTCAGTCTCCTGCTGCTTCTTCCAAACATTCCCCCTTATCGGGCCTGGTATTGCGGGGAGTGGTGGAAAGCGAGCAAGGCAAATTTGCCCTCCTCGAAGGGCCCTCCTTTCCTGCCGCCTATGTGGCAGAAGGCCAGAGCCAGGGGCAGGTCAAGGTGAGGAAAATAGGCCCTGACTGGGCAGAAGTGGAGGCTCAGGGAGAACGAAAAACCTTGAGATTACCAGGGGAATTTTCTGTAGAGCCCCTGAGCAAAAAAACAGGTGGTGGCCAGAGATGAAGTTTAAGCGATGCTGCTTGTTGCTGATCATCTTGAGCGTACAGCTCAGCTTTGCCAGCAAAATTTCCCTCAATTACCGCGATGCAGATATAGACCAGGTCCTGCAGTTTTTCAGCCTCACCAGCGGCAAAACCATTATTAAAGACCCTGAAGTGAAAGGAAACGTGACTATTATCAGTCAGGAGAAGGTAAGCCTGGAAGAGGGATTTACCATTCTCAAGACCATCCTGTCCCTGCGGGGCTACACCCTGCTGGAAGACGAGAAGCTGATTAAAGTGGTTCCCTTGGAGAAGGCAAGGGGAGAGGGGTCTGTGGTTGTGGGCAATCTGCCTGCAGAAGGGACAGGCGACAATTTAGTGACCCAAATTCTGCCTTTGAAGGGCCTGAAGGCAGCAGATGTTGCCAAAGAGCTGCAGAACCTCTTTCCCAGCGCAGCGTCAGTTGCAGCTCTTGAAAGCAGCAACGCGCTCCTGTTGACAGATTACGAGCCCCGCCTGCGGCAGATCGAAGGAATCATCAAGCTGCTGGAGGAGAGCCTTGCAGCCAGAAGGCAGGAAGATCGGCCGCGCCTTGAGGCTTCAGAACAGCTGTTGCCCTTCCGGGTTATCCGGCTGCAGCATCAGGACGCAGAGATTGTTGCCAAACAGCTGTCCCCTCTTTTAACGCCACCGCTTCAGACCATGGCACCCTTTGGCCTGCAGACCGGCCGCGGTGGACAGCAGCAAACCCAGCAGCCAGATCAGGGTTTCGCTTCTGGCTTGAGCTCCCTGTACCAGCAGCTGACCCAGGCAGCGCAGAGTGGGGGCCTTGTGCAAAACCAGATCGTAGCTGACCCCCACACTAATTCTGTGATTGTCACCGGCTCTGGACAGGTGCTTACTTTGATCTCCCAAATCATCGCCCAGATCGACGTGCCTGTTGAGGAGGAAAAAAGCGTCCACAAAGTATTTCACCTCAAGTATGCTGATGCGCAGAACGCGGTAAACATCCTCAGGATCATTTTCCAGGACTCCAGGACAACGAGGCTGGTGGAGCCTGCTCCGAGTCCCCAGACCGGCACCTCCCGCACCTGGGGTAGGGATTCTGGACGAAGCCGGCAGCAGCAACAACTGCTGGAAAACCTGCAGAGCTGGTTCCAAAGGAGTCAGCAGGCAAATACCACCTCTCAGCAGAGCGTTGCATCAGACCTGAGGTTTGCTGCAGACAACACAACCAATTCTGTGGTGGTAACAGCGCCTGAGTCCATAATCGAAGAGATCAGCGAGTTTCTGGAGCTTTTAGATCAGCAGTCTGCTGGCAACACAGAGCTTCAGGCAACTGCAGTGATCAAACTGTATAAAGCAAACGCCAGCCAGCTGGCTGAGCTGTTAAATCAGGTTCTCAATCTCTCCTACCGCTGGAACCAAAGCCCCAGCACTGTGGATCAGCAGACCCTCACAGAGCTGTTAGCTCCTTTGGGCCTGGATCCAGAAAAAGTATTTGCCTGGCCTATGGGCACCCAGGTGCGGGTGGCAGCAGATGTTGCAAGCAACTCTCTTGTGGTGACTGCCTCTTTATCTGCCATCGCCCAGCTTGAGGCCCTTGTGACGTACCTGGATCAAGAAGGGGAGCCCACCAGTTCCGTCTACGTCTACAGGCTCCAAAACGCCAGAGCATCGGAGCTGGCCAAGACCCTATCAGAACTTTTTACTGCCAGCACCACCACCTCCAGACAACAGGTGGTAAGGGGAGGATACGGCTACTCTTTCTACAGCCAAAGCCCCTTTACGAGTCCAGCTGGTGTGCAGAACATAACAGTTGTGGCAGATGATGTGAGCAATTCTCTGCTTATTACTGCTTCACCTCAGGTGATCGAGGAGGTAAAGCCAATCATCGCCCAGCTTGATGTGATGCCGCCCCAAGTGCTGATCGAAGCTGTGGTGATGGAAGTTACTTTAGATGAAAGCACCAATTTAGGCCTGGCCCTTTCCTTTGACCTTCCCGGAGGAGAGGGGAGAATCGACTGGGGGACGACACCGGAGTCCGGCTTCCGCTACAGCACCCTTTCAGGCAGCCTTTCCGCTACCATCCAGGCCTTGAGCAAAATTTCCCAGGTGGATATTTTAGCCACTCCGAAGATCGCAACAGCAAACAACAAACAGGCTTCAATCAACATTGGCCACCAGTTTCCTTATCTCACCAGCAGTAGAGAAGGGGAAGATGGCAGGATGCAGCACTTCTACACATACAAGGACGTCGGCATTAAACTTGAGGTTACCCCCAGGATCTGCGAGAGTGGCCAGATCGCTCTGGATATCTATCAAACCAGCAACAGTCTTGCCACGGATCTGACAGTTGAAGGGGGCAGCGTTATCGCCCAGCGGGAGGCAAAGACCTCTGTGATCGTCAGGGACGGGCAGACTATGGTCATCGGCGGCATGATCAAAGACGACACCAGCCAATTTACCCGGAAGGTGCCTTTATTAGGAGATCTGCCCATTATAGGTCGCCTCTTCCAGCGTCAGGAGACCGTCAAGCGGAAGACTGAGCTTGTGGTCTTCATCACACCCCGAATTGTGCGGGATGACGCTGCAGAAGAGAGCCTTCAGCAAGAATAACAGCACAGGGGCCCAAGTCTTGGTGTTGCGACTTGGGCCTTTCTGTGAGGGGGTAAATTTGTCTTTATTGTCCAAAATATGGTATAATACTAGATGAGATTGCAAGAATATCACTTAAGATGCCTCAGCAAAATTCACCTCGTAGTAAATTTCAAATGCCCAGCTGCAGTTTAGTTTGAATCTGAACATTAATTGCGAACCACCCTGGCAAGCCGGGGTGGTTCAGCTTTCCCTAATGGAAGAAACAAATAACCATGCTGGAGAAGGGTAATGCTGCAGAGGGTGTGAAAATAAAGTGCCAAGAATTGGCACCGCAGGCAGGATTTTGCGAGATTATGTGGAATAATATAGTGAAGTCAACAGTAAACCACAAAAACACACATAAAAAGGATGGAGCTAGATGCTGGCAGAAGAACGGCGAATGCGGATTGTCGAGCTATTACAAGAGAATAAAAGCGTTGAAATTGCAGAGCTGAGCCAGCTGTTTTCTGTAGCCCAGGAAACCATTCGCCGGGATCTGAGAAGACTTGAAGAAGAGGGGGTGCTGAAGCGCACCCATGGCGGAGCAACCCTCAGCGAAGAAAGGCAGACCATCGCCCCGCTTTCCGCGAGAAGCCAGGTAAACCGGGAAGAAAAAGAGAGAATCGGCCGCAAAGCCGTGGAATACGTAGCCGATGGGGACAGAATCATTATCGATGGCGGAACCACAACGCTGCAGCTGGCCCGCGCTTTGAAAAGCAGCAGAAAATCCGCTGCTGTCGTCACCAATGCCCTCAACATTGCCATTGAGCTGGCAGGGATAGGAGAGGTGATAGTAGACGTAGTGGGGGGGACTCTCTCTGAGAGCAGCCTCACTCTCATCGGGCCAGAAACAGAACGGGCATTGGGGCGGTATCGGGTGAACAAAGTCTTTCTAGCTGCCAGCGGCGTGACAGTAAAGTGGGGATTGGGGATTTCCAACAGTTTTGAAGCTGCAGTGAAGCAAGCCATGATGGCAGCAGCTGGCCAAGTCATTCTGCTTGCTGATTCAAGCAAATTGGGCAAAGAGGGCTTGGTTTCTTTTGCGCCCCTTACCAAAGTGGACAAACTGATCACAGATGAAAATGCTGATCCTAAAATTATCGATGCCATCGCCCAGCTGGGCGTGGATATAGAATTAGTTTAAGGAGGTTGATTGGACATGCGCGATTCTTGGCATTCCTATTTCAAACCAGGGATAATTCACTTTATGGCCTATCCTGAAACAATTAAAGGTGACGGGCCTATCCTCGAAACCCTGGAGAAGATCGCCACAGATGACTTCTTCACAGCTGTCGAGGTGACGTGGATCAACGATCCCAAGGTGAGAAAAGAAGCTGCTGACCTCCTCGCTGCAAGCCAGCTGGAAGTTGCCTTTGGCAGCCAGCCAATGTTTTTGACCACCAAACTGGACCTGAACGCCTTAGACAGCAGCGAGAGGGCAAAAGCAGTTGAACAGTTGAAAAAAGGAATTGATCAAGCCCAGGAGTTGGGAGCAAAGCGTTTGGCCTTTTTAAGCGGGTGGGACCCAGGTCCAGAAAAACGCAGCGAGGCCACAGAGTGTCTGTTTGAATCCATAGTGGAGGCATGCGGCTACGCTAAAGAAAAAGGCATCTCCCTGACCATGGAGACCTTCGATCGGGACGTGGACAAAAAGTGCCTTATGGGTCCCAACACAGAATGTGTGGCCTTTGCCAAACGGATTCGGGAGGCGGGATTCCCAGACTTCGGCCTCACCGTCGATCTGAGCCACTTCCCGCTGCAATTTGAAGCAACCAGGGATGCGCTGCACACAGTAAAAGACTACCTGGTTCACGCTCACATGGGCAACTGCGTCTTGAAAAAAGACAGCCCCGCCTACGGCGACTCTCATCCCCGCTTCAGCCTTCCGGATGGCGAGATCGGCGTAGAGGAGCTGGCTGAATACTTCAGAGGCTTGTTCGAAATAGGCTTTTTGGCAGAAGGCAAGAAGGAGCTTCCCATTATCAGCTTTGAAGTGAAGCCACTGCCTGGCGAAAAGAGCGAGATCGTAATTGCTAACGCCAAGCGGACCCTGACATTAGCATGGAGCTTAGTTTAGTAAGGAGGAGAGATAAATATGTGGAAAGTATTTGTCACGAGAAGAATTCCAGAACCTGGACTGGAGATGCTCAGGGAGAAATGTGAAGTTGAGGTCAACCCTGAAGATAGGGTCCTCACCAAAGAGGAGATCATCGAAGGCGTAAAGGGAAAAGACGCCCTCCTCTGCCTCCTCACAGATGACATTGACGAGGAGATCATGGATGCCAACCCCAACTTAAAGGTGATCTCTAACTACGCTGTGGGCTTCAACAACATCAAAGTAGAGGAAGCCACAAAGCGCGGCCTGCCTGTCACCAACACCCCAGGCGTTCTCACTGAAACCACAGCAGACATGGCCTGGGCTCTGCTCATGGCAGTAGGCAGAAGGATAGTGGAGTCAGACAAATTCACCAGGGCAGGAAAATTCAAAGGCTGGGGCCCAATGCTGCTATTGGGATATGACATTTACGGCAAGACCCTCGGCCTCGTCGGCTTAGGCCGGATTGGCGAAGCGATGGTCAAGCGCGCCCACGGCTTCGACATGAAAGTCCTCTACTACGATGCAAACCGCCGCAGCCCCGAAGACGAAAAGGAATTAGGTATAGAGTACAGGGAACTGGATCAGCTCCTTGCTGAATCCGACTACGTTTCCTTACACGTGCCTCTGCTTCCCAGCACCCACCACTTAATTGGCGAGCGGGAATTAGGGCTGATGAAAAAGACCGGTATCCTCATCAACACAGCTCGTGGTCCTGTTGTTGACGAGAAAGCCTTGGTGAAAGCATTGCAAGATGGCGAAATTGCAGGTGCAGGCCTTGACGTTTACGAGAACGAGCCAGCACTTGAACCCGGATTAATCGATTTGGATAATGTGGTCCTTGCTCCTCATACAGCCAGCGCCACCAGGGAAACCAGAACGAAAATGGCAACCATGGCAGCAGAGAACCTCTTGGCAGCGCTGGAAGGCAAAATACCACCAAACATTGTGAATCCTGAAGTTTACAACAAATAAGGGAGACACGCCAGGGCGGGGGCCCTGGCGTTTTCTCTAGAGAGGGGAACGAGATGCAAGGAATTTTAACCTTCGATTTGGGCACAACAGCATGTAAAACGACGCTCTTTAACCTCAAAGGAGAAGTGGTGGCTCAGGCAGAAAAGGAATATCCCCTTTATCATCCTGAGCCTATGTGGGCAGAACAGGAAGCAGACGACTGGTGGGATGCAGCTGTGGAAACAGCCCGCCAGGTCCTCAGCCAAGGAAACTACGAGATTGTAGGAATTGGCCTTTCCTCCCAAAGAGAGACCATGGTTCCTGTGGGGAAAGACGGCAGACCCCTTTCCCGGGCAATCGTTTGGATGGACAGGCGAGCCCACAAGGAAGGCGAAGAAATGGCGCGGCAGGTGGGGAGAGAAAACCTCCACCAGCGGACAGGGATGATTCCTGACTCAACCTTCAGCGCCACAAAACTATTCTGGTGGCACCGCAATATGCCCGAGATTATCAAGGAGGCAGTAACTTTTCTGCAGCCTAAGGAGTATCTAGCCTACCGGCTCACAGGAGTGGCCGCAACGGAACCGTCTTTAGCCTCCCGGACAATGCTCTACGACATCAGACAAGGCACCTGGTGTGAGGATTTAGTAGCCATGGTTGGGCTGCGGGTTGAGCAGCTGCCGCGTCTTGTTGCCTCAACAGACGTTGTGGGCAAGCTCACAGATGAGGCTGCCGCTGTATTCGGTCTTCCCTCTGGGGTACCTGTTGTAGCAGGCGGAGGGGATCGGCAGTGCGAAGCCCTTGGCGCAGGCATTTCCGGAAAACTAGCCATGGAGTCCACAGGCACAACTAGCAACCTTTCCTTTGCCACAACTGCTCTCCCAGATAAGCTGGACCCCAGGGTTGTTTCATCGTGTCATACCCTACCTGGTCAGTGGCTAATCGAACAAGGCCTCACCACCACAGGCTCAATTCTCCGGTGGTACAGGGATAATTTTGCAGGCCCCGAGCGGATCGCTGCAAAAGATCTTGGTGTAAGCACCTACGATCTCATTAGCTCTCAGGCAGCAAAGGCCAAGGCAGGAGCAAACAAGTTGCTGCTCCTACCCTTCTTCATGGGCTCGAAAGCTACCCGCTGGAATCCAGATGCCAGAGGCGCCATTTTCGGCCTTACCTTGGACCACGGCCGCAAAGAACTTGCCCGGGCAGTGATGGAAGGCGTGGCCTTTGAACTGCGGGCTTGCCTGGACGTTTTGCGGGGCATGAATATGCTTCCTGAACGGATTGTCCTCATGGGCGGAGGCAGCAAAGGAAAGCTCTGGAACCAGATCAAAGCGAATGTCACTGGCTTTTCCGTGGGCTTGCCCAAACAAACTGAGGCAGCTTCCTTAGGCGCTTTTATTTTGGCAGGCGCAGGCATAGGCCTGTTCTCAGACCCTGCAGCAACTTCCCTGAGCCTCAATCCTGTAGTGAGTCATTTTGAAGTTGATCCGAAAGAGAAGGCAATTTACGACGGCCTTTATCCGTTATATAACAAGTTGTATGAGGTAACTGAGGAGATCACCCATCAACTTGCGAAACTGGAGGGATGAACCATTGAAAAAGATCCTGATCGAAGCAGGCGGGGTAAAGTTGGAGGCTGAACTCAACGAGAGTAAAACAGCACAGGCCATCTATGAAGCTCTGCCTTTGGAAGCCAGAGGAAGCCGCTGGGGCGATGAAATCTATTTCTCCACTCCAGTAAAGCTAGGTCCAGAGGAAGGGGCAAGGGCAGAGGTAGAGGTGGGAGCTCTTGCATATTGGCCGCCTGGCAACGCCTTCTGCATCTTCTTTGGGCCAACCCCTGCCAGCACAGGCAGCCAGCCCCAGGCTGCAAGCCCTGTGAACGTTTTCGGCAGAGTGCTGGGAGATGCTACCCTGCTGAAGGATACACCCCACGGCGTGAAAGTTAAGGTTTCGAAATTAGAGGAATGAAGATCAGCGTTTTTTTCAGCCCCAAAGAGCAGCCAGAGAACCTCAAGGGCACAGCTGTGGTCATCGATGTGCTGCGGGCGAGCAGCACCATCACCACAGCTTTAGCCCACGGCGCCAAAAGCATCCGGCCGGTCCTCTCAGCTGAAGAAGCTTTTATGCTCACCCAAAAAAGCCCTGGTGCTCTTTTAGGCGGCGAGCGTAAAGGCATGAAGATTCATGGTTTTCACCTAGGAAACTCTCCAAGGGAGTACAGCAGGGAGACGGTACAAAACAAAAAGATTATCTTCACCACCACAAACGGCACCCAGGCCATAGGCCGTGCCCGGGAAAGTGGACTTGAAAAGATTTATGTCGGCTGCTTTCTCAATCTATCGGCTCTCCTTGAGAAGCTGGCCAACAACCCCACGGAACTGTATCTGTTCTGCTCTGGCAGAAACGGAGCCTTTTCCTTGGAAGACGCCGCTTTTGCAGGCCTCCTTTGCCAGAGGCTCGGCAAAATTTACCAGCTAGCAGACACTGCTAAAGCAGCTTTAGCTATCTGGAAGATGTGGGATGGCAGAGTATTGGATCTCCTTGCAGCCTGCGAGCACGGCCGTTACCTAGAGGAAATTGGTTTAGGTTCAGATTTATCCCTCTGTGCTGCTGTGGATAAATATTCTGTGGTCCCTGTGCTTGTTGGTGAAGAGCTAATTTCAGCTGTAGAGTAGCAACAACCTGATGATTTTTTTAATTCGCTAACCCCTCTCTTCCTTAATAAGAGAGGGGTTAATTACTATATACGTTAACGTATATGAGAGCAGCAGATATCTGTTTAATCTGATGACTCTAATCAGCTGATTCAATAAAGTCCCGAAAAAAACCTTGGCCTGCTGGACTTTACAGATTGGCTAGCTGAGTACACGATCTGCATTGTGCCTTGGGATGAGCGGCTAGATTTGATAGTTGATGTGGAGACAATTGCAGTTAGCACAAATTCGCGACGGCATCTATGGAGTGGCGAGAGGTGACGGACGGAATCGAAATCCAAAGCAAGTATGGGATACTGCGGGATTTAATTGGAGGAGGCTGGATAGATCTGCGGGCAAGAGAGTTGAAAGATGATACAGAAATGATCCTGGCAGTTGCAGAGGGGATTTTGAAAGCGAAGAAGAACCTATCGAGCCAATTGGTAAGAGGTTTCTCCATTGTGAAGCTAGAGGCCCATGGGATATTGGCTATAAAGTAGCAACTTCAATTAAAGATTATAAAATACAGAGGCGCCTTGGCAGTCCACGAATGAGGCGAGCTCACAGCAGGATATGGTTCTTTAATGTGCACGCTGCCCGTCGCTTTTTCTTATCAATTGGATGCTTTTGACGCTGCCTGGGATGCAGTCGATTACCTAATAAATGGCAAAGATGGGAAAGCATGAAAACATCTTCCTTCATCAGCCAAGCAAGATAGCCGAGCTGGATGAAGATGATCTAGTGCCATCAGGATAAATGACCCCTAGCTTTCAATGTGCTTTGGGCTTTCCTAACCCGCTGGAGGGCTGGCGGGTACATATTGGGGCTTTGAAGCTGTACCGGAAGAATGGATCAGCAAGCTTGAGCAGCAGCAACAGCAAAGGTTAGAAAATTCAGCAGTGGGAATTTGGAATTTCTATGCTCAAATGACATTTTAGCCGCCTATC